>Ga0180431_10003645_pt1 | contig 19717 bp, 15 predicted proteins | sample SS_ome_11_FD_132459 | JGI IMG/M metagenome (GOLD analysis project Ga0180431, IMG submission 132459) | Hypersaline lake sediment archaeal communities from the Salton Sea, California, USA - SS_1_MS_1 metaG | ecosystem: Environmental > Aquatic > Non-marine Saline and Alkaline > Hypersaline >... | reverse complement strand
TACCGACAATAGAATAAGAGTGTTTCGCGTAGAGCAAGGAATCAAATCTTTGCACTACTGGACCACACACATATCTTGGCCAAGCAGGCTACCACGAAACACTAACCGAAGAAGTACCTCCAAAATCAGCTTCTGATCCGGTATCACCTGACCCAGAATAGCCTTGGCTCGTCGAGATATCTACAGAACATCCTGAACTGGCCCCGACACTTGCATCCGCGTCGAACTGCCAGTAATCTTCCAGTTCATCCTCATCGCTGGCCTCAACACTGAAACTGAGTTCAGCATAGTACCATTCATCTTCTCCGTCGTAAACATCGCTGGAGTCTTCCGTAGCATAACCGCCGACGTCTGCATAAGCCTCACCGTACTCAAATTCCGATACGGATCCTGAGGCGTAACCATATCCAGACTCATAGCTATAGATGTCGGCGTAAGCATAGGCAGAGGAGGATGCGCTGTCGCCACTGCCTAAATAGTCATCTTCGATGCCGCCGGCAACGATTGCCGGCAGCAGTGCCGCAATCAGTGCGCTTCCCAGGGAATGACACTTATCAGGCATGTAGAGACTCCTTTCCGTTTGACCGGCGCAGTCCTTTAGCACCGAGAACTCAACCAGTGTTTCTCGCTTACTCAATTTGGCGGGTTAACATCCCGCCAGCCGCAGCATTTTCTCTGCTACGGTTTAACCTCCAACTAATATCCTAACCTGCCCCAGGTTATCCTTTGCACCCTTTGCAGGTCGTATATGCCGTCCTCGGTCTGCGGGTGATAGTCCGACCCATCCAACCACTCACTTTGGAGGTTGTACCAGGGCACCAGTTTGCGGGGCAGGTCCAGGGTCTCACGGCCCTTCCATTTCCAGTACTCTGCGTGGCCGTCAGCCATCGAGAGTGTTACTCCGTCGCGATGGTGTTTCGGCGCGATATGTACCCACGTGGGAGAGACATAAGGTACGCCGAAACCAGCGTCTGTCTGGCCGGTATCGACGAAGACGGCACGCTGGCCCGCACCCGGACTGACAATATCCGTCAGTCTCCTCAGTAGCAATACTGTAGAGCCGACGCGTTTGCCCATAAACGTCCACTCCTTTCCCCCAGTATTGCGCACGAAAGTCCCTTCCGTGCCGTTAGCGCCGTTTGCGGCAGTGACTACGGCGTACGTCAGTGTGTGGCCCCTTCGGCCCCGAGGACAGCGGTAGACGTCGACATCTTGAATCCACGGCCACAAAGCGCCTTTCTCGCGAGGGTCAGGCAGCCCTGCTCGACCCAAGCTGCCTTGATAAGATGGAGGGAGAAAGAAAGTTCCAGCCCAGCCTTTCGTCGTGAAAGGTCCCTCTATATGAATGCTCCGAGCCGTGCCACGGACGATCCTGCCATCGTATTCGCTCGCATAAGCAAGCCACGCCAGGGTGAGCTGTCGGTGGTTGCTCAGACAGACCGCCCGCTGGCCTTGCTCTCTGGCGGCGCGTAGTGCAGGAATGAGCAACGCTATCAACAGAGAGATAACTGCTATCACCACCAACAACTCAACAAGCGTAAAGGCCGCACGTTTGGTGTGTTGTTTTCGGACGTACTTCGATAAGCGATCTCTTAGGAGATCGGCAACCTTTGCCCCCGAATAGTCCAATCCTCTCGTGCCGTTCAACATAGGTCTCCCTCTCTGGAGATGGCTATCTACCCAGCCTACGTCACATTCACCTCATTTACTATCACACGCACATCTATCTTTCTGCTTGTCCTGACATTTCCTTCTCGCCGTATGTTGTTCTCCCTGCCGACTGTTCAAAAGGTGCTCGTCAAACGGCGCTACCCAAAAAATACGTCCTTCTATATAGTTAGTACCATAAGTCGCCGAAAAGGGGCGGTCTTTTTTGGAAATTCTGCAAAAAAATCAATCACGATCATTTTTTATCGTTTGCTGGTTTTGCGGCCTGTATCGATTTTAACGTCCAATGTTGCCTTTTAACAAAAATTGCCTACATTTTATCGGAATCATAATCATCTCTGAGGATGGGAGCCAATAGCCGCCACAATTTCTTTCGAGCGCGTTTAAGACGGCCCTTGTGAGCTTCATGAGAGCATTTTGATTTTTCCGACGACCAGCAAAAGCTGATATCACTGGTGTTGACGGCCTCCAGGGCCTGACGTTGCTCTTTGGTTATCTTGCCCAGGGCTTTCTTTATAGCTTCTCGCAATTCTTCGGAATGAAGCTCGGCTTCCGGCTGAGACAGGGCCTTGTGAGTATTGCCGACATATCCTGGATGGCTCTTCCGACTTTTCTCCGAGATTTGGCGCGATCGTCTCATCTCCTTTTGGAGGATGTGTTTAGCTATGCCGAAAAGATATGTCTCGAACGATGATTGTGCCCGAAAATCTGCGCGTTTTGCCCAGAGGTCAACGAATATTTTCTGCACCAATTCGTCACATAAATCCTGATCGGCTCCGCGTTCAGCTAAGAAACTCATGAGCGCCGGTGCGAATCTTAGATAAAGATGCACGAGCGCCTCAGTATCGCCTTCGGCCACCTTTCGCATCAGTTCAGCGTTTTCTTCTTCCGGCCCTTTTGAGTTTAGGCAAGACACGAGCTTATCTCCCTGAGATAACAGCCAATATCCTGTTTCAACACGACGCGCACTACGCCTTTATAGATAAAGGCGTTTATCAGAGCAAAATGTAGATGCTTATTTTTGCATTTTTTTAAAGAATTTTCGTCAAACTGCTAAAAGCGTTGATTCCGGACCGGAAATTGGGATCAAGTCAAGGAAATAATTGGTGCTTTGAATCCAGGACGTCGGCAAATCTGGATTCCCGCCCGTTCGGCTACGTTCAGGGCAGGCACTTCGCGGGAATGACATAGTATAGATTCGATCTTGCCGGAGTACCAATTCAAGCGTACAAAGTGCTCTACGAGGCGGTTTTTTGTTGACAAAAGGGGTATTTACTTATATGATATAGTCTTAAGGACGAATAATAGCAGGGATAGTGTGTAAGTTTTGTCCCTGCCTGGTGATTGAAAAGCCCGATTATGGGCATTTCGGAGGTACGGGCAACCTGGGATAACACCTGTCTGATTTTGGCAAAACCCGGTTTTGTGGTAAGAAAAACGCAATTTTGGAGAGATTTTGATGTTCAACGGAAAAATAGCCTTGGCGATAATCGCTGTAGCAGTCTTCGCAGGTAGCACCTTTTCTGCTCAGGGCCAGGATAAGGAACTGAGAAACAACTGGACCGAGTTTCTGGATTATACGGTTATCGGCAAATTCGATCTGGCCAAAGGCTACGCGCAAGCGCTCCTGGATAGTAATCCCGACCCTGAGAAGTTGCTCGAGCTGAGCAAAGAGAACCTGCAGGGCTACCAGATTCTTCTCCGTGCCAGGGAAAATACATACGACGCGGAACTTGCCGATCTTAGCGGCAAGGTTGTCGCCATAATAGAGCAGGGCAGATTTATCCGCCGCTCCTCACCGGCTATCATCGCCGAAGAAGTCAGAAGACTGAGCGGCACCGAACGCGGGTGGTACATCGCCGTAAAACGGCTGCGCGACGCCGGCGAGTATGCAATTCCGTTCATGCTCGACGCTCTGGCCGATACTACACGCGAAAATGAGTGGCCGGATATAGTTCGTGCCCTGCCGCAGATCGGCAGAGGCGCGATAAGGCCGCTCGCCGCCGCAATGCAAACAGACAACGTGACAGTAAAATCCGAGATTATCACCGCGCTCGGCAAGATCGGCTATCCGCAGGGACAGCCCTATCTCAAGTATGTCATCGAAAACGACGAATCCGAAGATCTTCGCAATGACGCGCGTAAGGCCCTGAGCCGGATCGATCCTGATTCTTTGCAGGTCCCGGCCGCCGAGCTGTTCTATCAGCTTGGCGAGAAATACTACTACCAGGCCGAGTCGCTGGCGCCGTCCGAGGACGTCAGCTTCGCCAACGTTTGGTTCTGGGACGCCGACGCCGGCAAGCTCACCCGCGAGGAAGTTGACGACGACTATTTCAATGAGCTGATGGCGATGCGCTGCTGTGAATGGGCACTCAGAGCCGACGCCGGTTACGGACCGGCTATCGGCCTGTGGATCGCCTCGTTCTTCAAGGCCGAGTCCGCAGGTGTCGAGAAGATGCCGAACTACTTCGGCGCCCGTCACGCAGATGCGCTGGTTTACGCCACTACCGCAGGCGTTGAGTATCTGCACCAGGCTCTCGCCCGCGCCGTCACCGATAAGAACGCCTACGTCGCGCTCGGCGTCATTGAGGCTCTGGGCACAACCGCAGGCGAGAAATCTTTGCTCTATAAGCTCGGCCCGTCGCAGCCGCTGCTGCAATCGCTGTCGTTCCCCGACAGAATGGTCCGCTACAGCGCCGCGATAGCGATCGGCATGGCCGGCCCGACCGAGCCGTTCGCCGAGAGTCCGTTAGTTACCACGAATCTTGCCGAAGCTCTGGGCCAGGGACCGGATGCCGAGGGCGCGGGCGGAAACGGCTGGAACGCCGAGATCGCCAACAGTTACGCCCTGCGTGCGGCCGAAACCATGCTCAAGCTGGCGTCAACACGCAATAAGGTCGTCGATCTATCGGCGGCTCAGAATGCCCTCGTAGCCGGCACCAAAGACAAGCGCAGCGAGATTCAGATCCTCTCCGGCCAGACGCTGGCCTATCTCGACAGCCCCGGCGCACAGAGGGCGATAGCCGATATGGCGCTCGATACCGGCAATGCCGCAGACGTGCGAGTCCCGGCTTTCGATTCGCTGGCGACTTCGGCAAAGCTCAATGCCAACATGCTTCCCGAAGAGACGGTCGACGCGATTTACGAGTTGATAAGCTCGGACGACACTGATCCGGCCCTGCGCAGCGCCGCCGCGGCTGCATACGGAGCGCTGAATCTGCCCAGTCGAAAGGCCAAAGACCTGATCCTCGACCAGGCAAAGAGTTGACAACATAACGGAACAGGATTTCACTCTATTGTCATTCTGAGCCGTTTAGCCGCTACGCGGCCCGTGTCGGAAAGAAATTTGGCCTTCATCTCTGGTAGGATGGGCAACTCGTTGCCCATGCGGAAGCGCACAAATCAACAGCATGGGCAACAAGTTGCCCATCTTACAGATTATTTTCTTGGCAAAGTCACCGTAGATTCGCGATCTCACGTGACCGACTGCAACCCTTTCAGTCACCTTCCGGCTCGCAATATTCGGACGGCTGGAGTATTATTACATCATGGCTCGAAAGAGAATAGATGAACATACGCTCGAAGTGCTTGAGTTTGACCAGGTGCTGAAAGTGCTTGCTTATTTCGCCAGCAGCAAGCTGGGAAGAGATGCGGCAATGGTGCTTTATCCGTCGGTGGACGTCGATTGGATTGCCGGCAGACTTGCCGAGACGACGGAGCTAAAAAGCATACTGGACAAGGGAACCAGAGTCCCTCTGGCGGGCCTGCGTGACATCCGCGATTTGCTCGGGCAGATTGGAACGAAGCAGACGATTTTCGATCCGGGGCAGTTGTTGGAAATTTGTGATACACTTGAGGCAAGCAGGCAGTTGAAGCTCTTTTTGGGCGAACTGGATTGTGATGACTTCGGGCACTTGCACGAAATGGCTGAGAAACTGGAGGATTTCAGCCAAATCGTAGACGAGGTGAAACGTTGTATTGAGAGCAACGAAACGGTCCGAGACGATGCATCCGAGAAGCTCAGGGACATAAGAGCGAAGATCACTAAACTGACCAGACAGATCCGAAAAGGATTTGCGGCGATAGTCGCCAGAGACCAGATGCGAAACGCGCTTGAGAACGACAGATTCATGATGCGCGACGGGCGCCCCGTCGTCGCCGTCAAGGCAAACTACCGTCACTGTCTCCGCGGGATGGTGCTGGACCGCTCCCGCACCGGCGCAACACTGTTTGTCGAGCCGGATGAGCTTGTGGAGATCAGCAATGAGCTTGAAGAAGCCACATACGAGGAAAAGAAAGAAATCGATCGCATCCTGTGGACGCTGACCAGGGCAATTGTGCAGGAGCGAAAGACCATTTTGTCAAGCGTCAGGGCGCTTGCACTCATCGATTTGACGTTTGCCAAGGCTAACTTCAGCATCGCCTACAACATGGCCGCACCGCAACTGGATTCCGAATGCCGCCTGAAGCTGCGACAGGCCAGACATCCGCTTCTTCTGCGCTGGATCAGCGAGGAAAAAAGAAAACGCGCATCGGACGTGATGGATGAAGTAGTCCCCATCGACGTCCGGCTGGGCGACGACTTCGATCTGCTGTTAGTGACAGGCCCGAACGCGGGCGGCAAAACCGTAATGCTAAAGACAATAGGCCTTCTGGCCCTGATGACCCAAAGCGGCATGCACATTCCGGCTGCTCCTGATTCCACGGTCCCTGTGTACAGGCAAATCCATGCCGACATAGGCGACGAGCAGAGCATTCAGCAAAACCTCAGCACGTTTTCCGCGCACATGCGGCAGATAGTCCGCATCCTCAACAGAACAAACGACGGCACGTTGATCCTGCTGGATGAAATAGGCTCCGGCACAGATCCGACCGAAGGAGCCGCGCTGGCGGAGGTGCTGCTGGACAAGATGCTGGCAAAGGGCGGCCGGATAATAGCAACGACCCATCTGGGCCAACTCAAGTCGTACGCCTACTCGACCGCCCGCACTCAGAACGCTTCGGTTCAATTCGATTCCGATACACTCGCCCCGACGTACCGGCTTCTGGTGGGCACGCCCGGCAGCAGCAACGCCCTGGCAATTGCAAGGCGCTTGGGCCTGCCGAAAGGTGTGGCGACCAAAGCAAAATCGCTCCTTGAGAGCGGTAATGACGGCACAACAGAGCTGATCAATCAGGTCCAAATGACCAGAGAAGCCGCCGAACGAAACCGGGCAGAGACACAGCAAACACTCGATGAGGCGGAGCAGCTCAAGAAACGAGCATCAGAAGCTATCTTACACGCGCGAGCGGAAGGCCGAAGGCTGAAAAATCAGGCGGACGAAGAGATCGACAACTCCATGCGGCAGGTACGCCGGCTGCTGGAAGAGTTTACGGCACAAATGCAGAATGCCCCGAAAGCATGGAAAGAGCGAGCCGACGAATTCGCCGAGAAGGTGGAAACAGCGGCGGCAAGCATGCCGTTAGCGGCGCGACACGCAAAGTTCGTGGAGAGCCTGTCCGCCGGCGACAGCGTCTATGTGGTGCCGTTTCGCCGAGAGGGCATCATCGACCGCATCCGCCGCAAGCGGAAAAAAGTTGTAGTACTCCTCGAAGGCAAACAAGTCCACGTATCCTTCGACGACATCACCAAACCCCCGATACCAGGATAGAAACCTCCAGGCGACCGCATCCACCTGCGGAGCATTGAATCCACCCGGCCAAAAACCTGATCCTCGACCAGATATAGACCTGACGCTATCCGGGGGCCGGCCTGCCCGTTGGCAGGCTCCGGCGGTGCCGGGATGCAGCGTCGGCAGCGCGCAACATAGACAGCTTGTTTGCCCGTGCTGTTAATGCTACCGGCAGGGCACAGTATCCGTCCCTTTGTAGATCATCTCCGCGATTTTACCGTCCGAAACCAGGAGTTTCGGGCGCTTATCAGCATACAGACAGCAATGACCGATATTCCCAGCGCGATGTATGATATTCCCAGTATGATTTCGGCCCAATAACGCTCACCGGAGTAGCGGCCCACGTGAAACGGCGCGGTGACGACAAAAAGAGCCAGAACTGCCGTGATAATAATCGATATCCTCATCAAAGCCGTCAGCGTGCGTAATTTACGGGGATATCGCCGCACCGCCGGCTCCGGCTCCCGGGCCGCAGGAATCGTTAATAGAACCTTCCCTTCATCCTCCAATTTGGCCTTCGCGGCTGATATTGCTTCGGTTACCCTCCTGGCCTGCCGGTCGCTCGGCAATGATTCGACTTGTCCCGCCGTTTCACTTGTGCCTGTACCCTTCTCAGAATCCTTCAAGCCGCACATGAATTAGCCTTTCGCATATCAGCAACCAAACGACATAAATCATAAGCTAATCGACAAGAATGAATTCGTCAATAGAGGCGACAACGCATCTTCCAGCAAATCCCCAAGCAGGACCCATCCTACCGACTAAAACAAATCGATCCCTGGCGTTCCGTCTGCCCGTAGGCCCATAAACGCAGTACGGGAATCGATAATAGGGGGGTTCGCCCCACTGATATCAACTTCGTATTGGGGCTTTTCTCTTGAACAGGTCTTCTCGGTTCGATATGATGATTGTATGGTAGCAACGCGAAAAGAAGCAATGGAAATAGCTTCCGAGGCGCGCCGGCATCTGGAGCGCATATACGGGCAACGCCTGCGCGGTGTCTATTTGTACGGCTCGGCGGCGCGCGACCAGTTGACAGCCGACAGTGACATCGATATCGCCGTTGTTCTCGATAGGATACCGAGCCGTTTCGAAGAGCATTGCCGAACAAGCAAGTTAGGATCGGACATCAGCCTTGACCACGACGCTGTCGTCCTTTTCTACTTCGCAGAAGAGAAGGACCTGGAAGCCGGCCGCTTCGCAATCCACAGGGCCATAAAAACCGAAGGGATTCGCGCATGACGGAGGAAGCAGAGCTGCATTTCCAAAGAGCCGCCGAATGCGTGGAAGACTCGCAGGTTCTTCTCGACAACGAGCGGCCCGCCGCCTGCATAGCGAGGGCTTACTATGCAATGTTCCATGCTGCAACGGCGGTATTGGCTTCCAGAGGAATAAGACGCGGCTCGCACCATGGGATATTGTCTGCGTTCGGGGAATACCTTGTTAAGCCCGGCCTGATCGGCCATGAATTCCACCTGTCTCTACGAAAGGTATTTGAGTTGCGCCAACAGACAGATTACGATCCTATCGTTGATGTTGGGATTCAACAGGCTAAGGAAATCCTTCAAGAAACCATCGATTTTGTCGATGCCTGCCGAAAGCTGTGCCAATAGTTTATATGCGTTTGAAGAATGGACAACTCGTTTGCCATGCTGTTGATGCGGTGAGCTAAAAACTTATGACGACCTTTACAATCGCAGGGCCGGTCGTTCCATATTTTCTACCGACTATCGGCGATTGCTGGCGCATGTCGAAACAGAAGCATTGGAGCTTTTACTTCTCGTCCAAATTCATCTTTTTTTCGCCGCCACAATAGCTGCCAGATCTTTAACTTCATGTGTAGCGCTTTTGATAATATCTTTAAGAGAGGCATCGCCCGGAGCAAAAGAACTTTCCTTGCGAAGCAGTTCGTTCAACCAACATTCATATTCCATGGCGATTCTTAAAGCCTTATCAAAAGACAAATCAAGCGGAACACTTGCCTGCCAATCAGGATCTATATGTGCAACATACTTATCACGCAACTTCTTTATAGAACGCTTGTACTCTTGATATTGATCCTCCGTTAGGTCGGTTATTTTGCACACGCGATGTGTGAAATCCTGCTTGAGTTCTTCCGGCATATTCTCAATGAGTTTCGACCAATATACGTGACTTTTAATATCGACAAAAACATTGCACCATGCGAGGGTTGCCGTCCCTACAAGGGCATCACATGCTGTCTCAAAGAATTTTCTTTCAACCAACTTTGCACATGAAGAGAGAACTTGATAGTAGGTCAAGTTCTCGACGAATGATCTCACTTGGGAATATTGCTCGGCGTAAACCTCACTTTGGATTTCACCTTCCTGATCCATCGCCATTATCTTTCTTCATAAAACCAAAGAGCCCTCAGTGTTAGGCACGCTAGCTATCTATCCGCTTTATACCAAACGTCGTTGATATACGATTTACGAAAGTGTTCTTTCAGCTTTACAGTATCGGCAGTTCGTATCCTTTGCGGTATTTTTTTGTCAGGTAGGTGTTGGCTTCTGGGTCGTTTATGAAGCGTTCGTTTTTGGTGTCGAATTTCAGTCGGCGGCCGGTTCGCATTGAGATGTTGGCGAGGTGACACAAAGTCGCCGAGTGGTGGCCTACCTCGACGTCGGCGTTCAGATCGCTCGCTTTGCGGCTGCGGACGGCTTTGATGAAGTTGGCCGCGTGAGGGGTGCTGCCGCGAGGGCCGCCGGGGCCGGGCTTGCCGTTCTTGAATGTAACCTGCCAGCCGTCTCTGCCGATCGACATTGTCCCGCCGTCGGCGTAGAACATGTCGCCGTTGTCGTGGCCTTCGAGCTTGTACGGTGTCCACAGGCGCATTTCGTACATCAGGTAGACGTCGTCGTACTCGAACGTCGCGACCTGCGTATCGGGCGTCTGGTGGTCGTCGTCGTAGAACAACTGCCCGCCGCTGCACGAGACCGCGTTCGGTAATTCCACGCCGAGACCCCAACGGGCGATGTCGATCTGATGGACGCCGTCGTTGCCGGTGTCGCCCGTGCCGTAGTCCCAGAACCAGTGCCAGTTGTAGTGGAAGCGGTTGCGGTTGAACGGCCGCTTCGGCGCCGGGCCGAGCCAGAGATCGTAGTTAACGTTGGCCGGCGTTTCGCTGTCGGCGACGCGACCGATTGGGCCTCGCAACTGGCAGTTGATCGCCTTGGCCATCCGGACCTTTCCGAGCTTGCCCGAGCGAAGGTACTCGATGCCCTCTGCGATGTTCTCCGAAGAGCGGGCCTGCGTGCCGTGCTGCACCATCCTGCCGTGCTTGTGGGCCAGATTAACAAGCAGACGCCCCTCGGCGATGGTGTGGCTAAGCGGCTTTTCCACATACGCGTCTTTGCCGGCAACTATCGCGTGTGCCGCGACGGGAACGTGCCAGTGGTCCGGCGTGCCGACGGTGACCACGTCGATGGATTTATCTTCGAGCATGTGCCGAAAGTCTTCGTAGCCGTTAACCTTTGCATCGCGATCCTTGAATTCCTTGACTCGCTTTGCCAGCGCGCCGCCGTCCACGTCGCACAGCGCGACTACACGAACCCCATCGAGGTCGTGGAATTCACGGGCCAGCCCGCCGCCCCGGCCGCGAACGCCAACCGCGGCTACGCGGATATCGGAGTTTGCTCCTCTGACTCTGGACAATGGCAAAGCCGCGGCCGCACCGGCGGCGACGGAACTTCTGACGAAATCTCTACGTGTAAGACTCTTCATAATGAACCTCCCTTCAATGTTATATTCGCCCTCATTGCGAGCATCGCGAAGCAATCTAAACCTCTACGATTGAGATTGCCGCGGCCTGCGCCGCAGGCCTCGCAATGACATACCTGTGATTCATGTTTTGCCTCGGGTGGCAGCCTCAAAGCCATCCCCAAGCGCCATAAGACGTCCCTAAGGGACTGCCGCTTGAGGCTGCCACCCCGTCGTAAGGGCATTTCAAGAGAACGCCTTACGGCGTCACTACGAACGTCCTGACAGTGACAGGCCGGCAGCTTATGTTCCGCCGCGCGGCGAATCACTCTGCGAATTCTCTGAACCGCTTGTCGATCTGTTCGGCGGTCCTGATCCCTTCATAGACAATAACGAGAAACCTGAAATGTGCCGCCTCGCCTCGCTCCAGCCTGAGGTTTAACGGCACAACTTTGTTCTTTCGATACTTCTTCGGCATCTGCCTCTGGAAGTCGCCCTGGCCGAGAGGATTGGCCGAGAACAGGCCGTACTTCCTTACATGCCAATACGTTGGGTAGTTGATGCTCGCCGGGTGATTGAGGATCGCCACTCCGACGACCTTGCCTTTTCTGACACCCTGCAGGGCCACCCACCTGGCGCGCTTGCCCCAGGCATTCTTGGCCGTCTCGTCGCCGTTCGAGCTGAAATATCTGCCTGTTCCTTCGACCGACTCTTTCGGCACAGACCCACCCGGTCGCAACGACTTTGATGAATCGCTCTCTCTCAGATAATCCGAGACGCGAATCGCGAACATACCCTCTTCGATATCTTCGAACAGGACACTATCGCTCACCGCCTTGAGATCGATGCTCACGTCAATAGCATATTCACCCTCGTGCCGACCGGCCGAGAATACCATAGCCCTTTTTTCTTCCAGCAATGTCTTGCCCTTCTCGTCCACCCAGTGTCCGACTGTCGAGAGTTTTCCCTCGCCTGGACCGTTTTCTATTTCCGTTATCTCCTTGTGCCTGATCTGCGGGGGCGGATCAGTGTTATTCCAGAACTTGACGCCGTTGACCAGATCGACGGCGAAAAATATCCCCTCGTGGTGCGGATGGTCAGTGCTTCCTCCGGGCATCTCAACCAGCGGATACCTGCGGCTGACCTCGATGCCCGAAGGCGTCCGCACCGGCACGAGAACGGGCTTGGGGAGATTATCGCCGTGACGATAGCTTGTGAAGAGATTGCCTCCGATAACGACGTCAATTCTGCCGTCGTTCTTGACAAACTCCACTGTCGGCTCTGCGGCTTGAGCCGGAATTGCTGACGAGCATATCAGCAAAACAAGAACTGTCTTTCGCATAACGATCCCTTTCATGCTGAAACCGGCATCAATGATACCAAAAATTCCAAGACCGGTCACTGAAAAGTTCCGCAGTTGTCATTCCGAGCCGTTTAGCCGCTTCGCGGCCAGTGTCGGAAAGAAACAGATGACCATTCTTCGCTGAAAAGGGGGTGTTTTAGCCACAAGCGGAATCCAGGTTCCGCGTCCGTCATCCCGAGCGAAGTCGAGGGATCTGGCCGGCAATTGTTGGGACTTCGCCGTTCGAGGCCAGATTCCTCCGCTACATGATGCTTCGCATCACTCCGGTCGGAATGACAGAAGCGGCACACAGGCTCACAATGACAAAGGGGGCAATCCTCTGCAAGAGCCGGGCTTATGTATTGCCAGCAAGATTGGCCACATCCGCCGAAGGAATAGCCCGGCCGTTAGATTTGCAGAAAGAAACCTCAATTAGTTTCTAATCGAGCGGGATTTTGTTTATTATGTGCGTCCAGAGAAATAACGATACGGTTTGTGAAACGGGCCGTTTGAGAAAGGAGTGCCGATATGCGAAAACAGGTCACCTTAACTGCGGCGTGCATGGTTGTCTTGTTTGTCGCCGGAGCGGCGGTAGCGAGAGAGATTCATGTCTCGAAATCGGGGCGCGATTCGGACGCCGGGGATCGTGACAATCCGTATCTTACGATCAGCAGAGCGGCACGAGTCGCCAGGCCCGGGGACACGATCGTAGTTCACCCCGGGACGTACCGTGAATGGGTAAAACCTGCTCGCGGAGGTACGGGTGAACGCAAACGAATAGTATATCGTACTGCGCCCGGCGATAAAGTAATAATCAAAGGTTCCGAACGCATCACGTCCTGGATGCGCGAAGGAGGCGGCGTGTGGAAAGTCGAATTGCCCAACGCATTCTTCAATGACTATAATCCTTACGCCTTGAAGCTTTCCGGCGGCTGGCTGAACTATGGCCAATGGCATCATCGCGGCGACGTTTATCTCAACGGCGAGGCGTTCTATGAAAAAGAAACAGCCGAAGAAGTCAACGAAGCCAAGCAAAGCTGGCATTGTAAGACGGATGAACAAGTGACGACCATTCGGGCGAATTTCGGCGGTGCGAATCCCAACAAAGAGTCGGCAGAGATCAACGTTCGCGAGAGCCTGTTCATGCCGGAGATCACCGGACTCAAATATATTACCATCGACGGATTTCACTTCATGCACGCCGCGGCGAACTGGGCGCCACCGGTCATTGAGCTACAAACCGGCGCGGTCGGCCCGCGAATGGGCAAGCACTGGATAATCCAGAATTGCACGGTCATCAACGCCCGCTGTGTCGGCATCATCCTCGGCCAGGCTCCCGGCGTTGAGTACGACGATATCAACGCATACGGCGACCACATTATCCGCAACAACGTGATCAAACGCTGCGGCCAGGCGGGCATCGCCGGACAGAAAGGCGCAACCCGCAGCCTCATCAGCGGCAATTTCATCGAGGATACAAATTACCGCCGGGAATTCGGGGGCTGGGAAACCGCGGCAATCAAATTGCACAACAGCGTGGACACTACCATAAGCGGCAACCTGATCCGCGGCGTCTATCATCAGCAGCAAGGCGCTTTTGGTATCTGGATGGACTACGCAAACCAGGGAACGCGGATTACGCGCAACATCATCTACGACACCGAGGCCGAGACCGTCTTTCTGGAGATGAACCACGGCCCGGCGCTTATCGACAACAACGTTCTCATCGGCAAAGGTCTCAAGAGCAATTCCGAGGCCACTATCATCGCGCACAACCTGCTCGTGGACTCGTGGTACAAGTATCAGCCGGACACGAGACGTCGTTCATCGTATTACAAGCCGCATACGACGATAGACGTCGGCCGCAAGACCGGCACGGCAAAAGATGAGAGATGGTACAACAACATATTCATCCGGCGCGGCCTCGACGACGTCAAGGACGCCCCCGGTTATGAATCGGATTACAACGTCTTCTACGAGGGCGCAAAAGCCGGTTCTTTCGGCGACGAGCACAGCATTGTAGATTCGTTTGCAACCGGCTTCACTCGCGAGGATCGTCCTCTCGGAGTCACGATCGAGCTTACCGTCAACGGTAAACCCTTCGATCTCAAATGCCCCTGGGTTGATGCGGACCTTGTCGGGATCTTTTCCACCGTCGGTCAGACCATTGAGGACCGTCACGGCAAGGCGATCAAAGTAAATACCGACTTCAACGGTCGCAGATATGAACAGCCGCTTACCGGCCCGCTGGCAGACCTCAAGCAGGGAAAGAACAAGATAGTCTGGGAATTTAAGAAGTATACGACGAAATAGAGGAGTCCTGGCATGAGAAGTCTCTTGGTTTTATTGGTATCGACATGCATCTGTTTGGGACAGGTCACGTATGACGGCCGGGGCGAAGATGCACCATGGCGAAAAGAGGCAAACGCACGGATCGAGCAGATTCGCAAAGCGCCGCTGAAAATCAAAGTGTTCGACTCAGACGGCGTTTCGATCCAGGGGGCGAAGGTGCATATTCGGATGCAGCGGCACGCGTTCGGGTTCGGCAACATTCTCAATCCGCGCACCTTTCAGCTCGAAGGCCCCGACGGAAGCAGGTACCGCGAGATATTCTTAGAGCACTTCAACAAAACGACGTTCGAGTCGGGCTTTCGCTGGCAAAACTGGTTCATACCGGCCCGGCAGGGCAAGCTGAATGAACATGAGGATTTGCTCAACGAGATGATTCGATTCTGCCAGTCGCGCGACATTGGAATCCGGGGCCATTATCTCTCATGGGCGCCGTTGAGCAAAGACTCATACAAGCCGACAAACTACCGCGAGCACCCGGACAGGCTCTGGCCTGAACTCTCGGCACACATCGACGAAATGATCGCTTTCGTCGACGGGCGGCTCGCCGAGTGGGATGCGATCAATCACATCATCGGCTGGAACAGCACGATGGCCGACGTTACCGGCTCGGACGAGATCTATGCGAAGATCATCCGCCACGCCAGGTCGAAGACGGATACGCCTCTGTGGGTCAACGAAGGCGCGATCCTACCGGGCGGTGACCGCAGCGGGGCCTACGAGAAGATGATCCGCTACCTCTTCGACAACAACGCCGGGCCCGACGGCATTGGCTTTATGGCACACTTCAAGGAAAGCTCGCTGCGTTCGATCGACGGGCTTCGGGAGATATACGATCGTTTCGCTAAGTTCGACGTGCCGCTGCAGCTCACTGAATTCGATATCGACACTACCGACGAGCAGCTCCAGGCCGACTACCTGCGCGACGTGATGACAATCACATTCAGCCATCCGTCGTTCAACGCGATAATCATGTGGGGCTTCTGGGAGGGCAGACACTGGCGGCCAAACGGCGCGCTGTGGCGCAGGGACTTCTCGATCAAGCCCTGCGGCAGAGTGTGGAAGAAGCTCGTCTTCAAAACGTGGTGGACGGACGAGCAACACACCACCGACGCAGAGGGCGCATGCGAAGTCTCGGCCTTTCTGGGCGATTATGAGATTGTCGTCGAGCACGCCGGCAGGAAAATAACTGTCGAGGTAACACTGGACAAGTCCGGACATACCGAGACAATCAGACTTTAACAAATGGATGGCTACTTTTGTTGGAATGAAACAGTATGTATATTCTTGGCCTGCATTACGCGATTTGGATAGTACTGGTGCTCTACTTCATCGGGATGCTCCTTATGGGCTGGTGGAGCAAGCGCGGCGCGCACAGTCAGGAGGGCTACCTGCTCGGCAACCGGCAGTTCGGCGTGACGATGATGATAATGCACGCCTTCGGCGCCGGCACTCATCCGGGCAACGTCGCCGGCGTAATGAGCGAAGCCACCGTAAGCGGGGCGTCGGGAATCTGGGTTTCGTGGATGTGGCTTTTCGGAACGCCGTTCTACTGGCTGATCGCGCCGGTAATCCGGCGCATGCGATGCCTGACAATGGCCGACTACTACCAGGAGCGTTTCGGCAAGGCCGCCAGCCTGCTTTACATCTTCGTCGCGGCGGTTGGGATGACAGTCTTCCTGGCCGGCGTCCTGCTGGCGACGACGCGCACTGTGCAGGGCATGATGGATAAGACCGTGGTGGAGGAAACCTCGCAGGTCACCGCACAGCAGACGACCACGACCTCGCCGGCGGCGGACAAGCAAGAAGGCCAGGATGCTTCCTGGTTCTACCGGGCTTGGCAGACCGTCCGGTGCGATCCGTGGTTCTTCGGTATTCTGCTCGTTAGCACGACTGTCTTTATTATCTACAGTTATTGGGGCGGGATAATCGCCGCGATTCGCACCGATATGATCCAGGGGCTGATGATCATCGCACTGTCGTTTATCGCGATCCCCGCGGCGCTTCGCCTCAGCGAAGTGGGCGGCCTGGCCGGGATGCGCGAGACTCTGGCCGCTCAAACGTCGACCGATGTCGACTACCTGAGTCTGTTTAATCCGGGCAAGTTCAGCCTGCTCACCGTCCTGCTGCTCACGATCAACGCGCCGCTGACGGCGCTGGCATTTCCACATCTGATGAGCGTCTGCGCTGCAGGGCGCACCGAGTGGGAAGGGCGGGTCGGCTTCACCTACGGCAACATTCTGAAGCGCGTCTGCACGATAGGCTGGTGCGTGCTCGGACTTTGCTGGGTGGCGTATCTCATCAAGACCGGTTCGGAGATTCATAAGGACGCCGCTTTCGGCAATTCCATCAGAACGCTGCTGCCTCCGGTGCTTCAGGGGGTGATGCTCGCGTGCGTTATGGCCGCGTCGATGTCGTCGGGCGATGCCGTCCAGGTCACCGTTGCCGGGTTATTCTCCCAGAACATCTACCGCGTTTACTTAAACCCGAACGCCAGCGAGAAGCAGTTAGTCCGCGTGACCAGAATTATCGGCGTTGGGGTCGCGCTGCTGGCGCTGGTCGGCGCGATCCTGATGCGTCACAGCCTGGTCAAGGCGATTCTCGATTACTTCAATATTCTGAGCCTCGTCGGCATCTCGACCGCCATGGGTCTGCTCTGGCGGCGAATGAATTCGACCGGCATGTTTTGCAGCACCATCGCGGCGGTCTTTACGTTTGTTCTGACACGATATGTTATCGAGTACACAAGTGACATACGCGCGATAACAATAGGCGCTCCGATCCTCGCCGGCGTCGCCGGCGGCATCGTCGGAAGCCTTCTTACCCGACCTCCGAACAAAGAGACGATTGAGAAATTCTTCAAAAAGATTTACGTTCCCATCGGCGCCGAGGACAAGCTCGAACTGCCGCTTGATGAGGCCGTGCCGGAATCGCAGCGGTTGACTACTGCCGGCGGGCTTTTTCTCGTCAAGCCGTCGCGCCAGTCGTGGATCGGCTTTGTTGTCACGCTGGGAATATGTATCGCCTGCGTGCTGGTAATGTTGGCGTTGCTAAAGTAGTCATATTTATTTGTCATTCCCGCGAAAGCGGGAATCCATTGGTGGTACAGGGCTTTGGTAGGGTGTGCACCGCACACCAAACATGATCGGTGGGCAGTGCCCACCCTACCTTAGACAATTTGTCATTCCCGCGAAAGCGGGAATCCATTTGTGGTAACCTGCCCCACCGTTCCTCTTGTCCGATACACGGAAGGGGTAACACAATGACAAACAGAATCGGCCTTGTCGGTTTGGGATTAGTGGGCACGGTCATAGCCGAATCCCTGCTTGCCCAACAATTCGACGTCACCGGCTTCGACACAGATGAGCAAAGATGTCGAAATCTCGAAAAGTCCGGCGGCAAATCCGCGATCAGCCCGGCGGAGGTCGCCGACTCGGTCGAGCGTGTGATCCTGTCGCTGCCGGATACAAACATCGTCGTACAGGTTGTCGAAGGCCCCAGAGGAATTCTGGAGGCGGAATCGCTACCCGCGCACATTATCGACACCACAACCGGCGATCCTGACCAGACGATCTCTCTGGCTCAGCGACTGAGAGGAAAAGGAATCTCATTTCTCGATTCGACAATCTCCGGCTCGAGCCGTCAGGTCCGAGACCGCCGGGCCGTCTTCATGATCGGCGGCGACAAGGAAGCATACCAAGCGTGCCGGGATATTTTCGATGCGCTTGCCGATAAGGTCTTTTACACAGGCCCGTCAGGCAGCGGCTCGAAAGCAAAACTCGCAAGCAACCTGATCCTCGGCCTGAACCGTCTGGCGCTGGCCGAGGGACTCGTCTTCGCCGAGAAGCTCGGACTCGATCTTGAAGCCTTCCTCGAACTGCTCAAAGCCACTCCGGCCTATTCTGCAATCATGGACACCAAGGGCCGAAAGATGCTCGAAGCCGACTTCACCCCCCAGGCCAGAGTCCGCCAGCACCACAAGGATGTCGCTCTGATCCTAAAATATGCCAAAAAAGCCGGCCAGGAACTGCCGTTATCGAAGGTCCATCTCGACGTCCTGAAAAAATCAATAGCCGCAGGCGAAGCCGACCTCGACAATTCCGCCATCATAAAAGAAATCGAAAGAAGAAAGAAGCTCTCAGACCGCTGAGCAAATCTGCAATTGCGACTATGCTAATTAAGTTTTGTCTTGATCTGTATTTCCAGAGTAGGTCGTGACAAATGAACATGATTCTCTGAGGATAAGGCCTATGTAGTCCGCGCAAGTGGATTTGGGTGAAGCATTTTGTCTGACAACTGTGAATCCACCGAAATACTGTTGACATGGAGATGACATTCCGATATGTCTGAGGCTTAGAGTCTGCAGGGGTATTTCGGTGAAATATATATGCGAAATTGCGAACAACAAATGCCGGAATTGGAGGAAAAATGAAACGACTTCTTAGAATATCCATATTATCGCTCATTGTTTTCTATGGACTGACCCCGGCCATATCAATATTCAAGAGCCTGGCCATCTTTCCTCGGTATCTTCTTCCATTCAAGATCGGTGACCTAACACAAGATGGTTACTCGTTACTTATGATATTGCTGGGCTCAATTCTTCTTACAATGTTCTGTGCACTATTGTACAGAAGTCAATTTGCTGACAGAAGGCTTAAGAGAACAAGCTTGTTATTAATAGTATGGGTGTGGCTGCATTCTTTTTACTTAAGTTCAATGATTCTCGATATATCCATTATTAATAAATTGGAGGACCTTCTCTACTGGAGAAATATCTCATTTGATATGGTATTATTTTACGCGATTGGATTCATAGTTGATCTCATGTTTTACCGGTCTTTCTTTCTCCTTCCATCTGCTGGGAAGAACCTAAAGAGAGCATCTTTATTCGTTATAGGTGCAACTTGCCTATTTCAGCTTATTCTACAGTGTCAGTCGTTCAACGTGATTCCGAGCGATCTAT
>Ga0180431_10003641_pt1 | contig 19726 bp, 22 predicted proteins | sample SS_ome_11_FD_132459 | JGI IMG/M metagenome (GOLD analysis project Ga0180431, IMG submission 132459) | Hypersaline lake sediment archaeal communities from the Salton Sea, California, USA - SS_1_MS_1 metaG | ecosystem: Environmental > Aquatic > Non-marine Saline and Alkaline > Hypersaline >... | reverse complement strand
TCTCTCAAAGAAGGTGAACTTCAGCGATCTAGTTCTGCAAGTTATCTATAAAGCTTTCCAACGTGCCGGTTCCCCGCACCCGCACGCGCGGCATCTCAAACAGGGCCTCCCGGGTTTGGGTCTTCCCCACCTTCGTCGTTACCGCTCCCCAGTAACCAGCCGACGCGAGCATGGCGATCACGTCGGCGTCGTATTGGCCAGAGGGGTAACAGAAGAAGCGAGGTAGATGGCCAGTGTGGTAGTGTATCGCCTCCTGGATGCCCCGGATCTGGTAGACCAGGTATTCGTAGGAGCGGCCGCGCAGGTCGACGTGATCCCGCCCATGGGCCTGGATGTCCATCCCTGCATCGGACATCTCCTTCATCTGCGCCCACGTCAGATAGCCCGGTGACTCAAAGTGAGCGGGAGTGGCGAGCACGAAAAAGGTGCCGGTAAAGCCGTAGTCCAGCAGCAGGGGGAACACGACCTCGTAGGCATCTGTGTAGCCGTCGTCGAAGGTGAGGGCGACCGGTCTTTCCGGCAGGGGGTAGCCTTCCGTCAGGTGAAAATATAGGTCAGTCAGCGTGATGGCCTGATAGCCTTCGTGGGCCAGGTACTGGAGCTGGGCCTCGAAGTCCTCCGGCGACACGGTCAGGTCACGCCGGTAGCGGTCGGGATTGGGCGGAAGTTCGGACACGTAATGGTACATCAGGATGGGGACCTGAGTTTGATCTGGCAGGGGAATCGGCGTGGGGGTGGGTATCGACACCGCCATCTTGCTCGACGAAGAATGGCCGGCCTCGGTCGGCTCGATAACGTCCGGGATCTCCCACCGACCGTGCGCGGGCTCGGCGGATACCGTGGTAAGCCCTACGGCGACGAGGATAGCGCACAGCGCCAGTCGCATAGGAATGGCGCTAGGTGCATAGGTTGATGACATAGTTTTTTGGCCTTTTTGAAACTTGCCACTCTATCCACAAGCAATTAAGTACTCCCAAAGTGACGGGATCAAACAGAGCATACCGCAGACGGCCCGGTCTGTCAAGCAGCATCGGTTCCCGTCTCCCCAGGGGTACTTCCGCCCATCGGTGCTCGGGCTGCCTTTTCCCATTCCCGCTCGGTGGGCATCTGCCGAGACCGGATCGTAGCAAGTCACGGTTTCGTAACCAAATTGAAACGCATGTGGCTGTATTCTGCCTTTATACTCACATGATGAAACATGGGATTAGGCATGCGTGCGACAGCTGTGCAGACCGCGCGGAAGGTTGAGTCGCCGGTTCAGATACTCGAACGCCTGAGCATTGGAGAGCGTGTTCAGGACCGGTGGGTCGCAGGGCTTCTTGACCTGGATCCGCTGGTCGTGAGCCGCTGGCTCTGTGGTGAGGATCTGCGCGGCATCTACCAGCCGATCGTCCTGCACCGCTGTACGCTGGAGGGGCTCGATCTGGAGGGGCGCACGTTTTACGAGGCGGTGGAGTTACTCGAATGTCAGGTTGCCGCCGCTCACTTCAAACGGGCCTACTTCTATTCCAGTCTGTTGGTCGAGGACTGTACCTTCGAGGGGGATTTTGAGGGCCAGGAGATGCAGAGTGACGGGCGCCTGATTGTGTGTAACACCACGTTTGCCGGCTGGGCGGAATTTGGCGACATGAACCTGCGGGGTGAGATAGACCTGGTTGACGTTTCATTCCCAGGGGGCACGAACTTGCTGCGCGTGCTGACCAACGGCTCCAGGGAGCGGCTGGGGCGCGAGATCAGGATCAGCGGGTGCCGGTTTCGTCCCGGTGACGTGCCCGCTGACCTTGGAGAGCACACCACTTGTCCAGTACAGCCCTGGTGGCCTGAAAGGCCAGCGGCGGAAGCGCATTGGGCGAGCAGAAGGCAGCCTGATCCACGTCATCATCTGCTCGAAGTATTCCCCCCACCAGTCGAGCAAGATAGACAATGACGACGTCTGCCCCGTGTTCGTGCTCCCGTCCGGCGATGACGTCGAGCACGCCGATCACATCGACGGTTAGCCCCGTCTCCTCCTGGCATTCGCGTGCCGCAGCCTCGGCTGGATCCTCCCCGAAGTCGACGAATCCGGCTGGAAACGTCCATAGACCCTGGCGCGGGTTCAGGCGTCGGCGGACGAGGAGCACCTTCCCATCTCGCTCGACGAGCACCCCGGCGGCGATCTTGTGTTCGTGGAAGATGATCCGCTGGCAGGAGGGGCAGAAGCGCCGCGTGCGCCCAAAGGCTTGTCGATCCTCAAGCGCGTGACCACATTGGGGGCAGTAGTTCAGTTCCAGGGAACGCGCCAAGCGGAACCCTCCCACATTCTCTATCGACGATGGCGGGTGCGCCAGGCCCACACGGTGGCCAGTGCCAGCCCCAGGGTGACCAACCCCAGGATGACCTCCACCCCCCGCCGCGTTGAGATTGGCGAGCGTGCACCGGCCTCATCCGCCGCCGCCTCAGCTATTCCTTCCTCAACCGTCGGGGCAGCCGCCTGGCCCACCTCCTCCGGGGCGGTGGGCTCCACCCAATCTGAGACCTCGGCCGGTGTCATCGTCGCCAGCGCCGGGGTTGGAGTGGCGGGGGCCTTGGCCTCTCTCCCCAACGCGCCGGGGCTGGGAGGCGGCGCTGGTGCCAGGGTCGCGGATTCTCCGGCCAGGCCGCCGTCGGTCGTCGTGGGCGTGGCTGGAGTTGGGGTGGCCTCCACCAGTGCAGTGGCCACTACGTCTGCCTCGCCTGCCTGCCCCTGGCTTCTGTCCGCCTCCTCCGATTCAGCCAGCTCGGCGGGAGCCTCCAGCGGCGCTTCAACAGCAGGTTCGGTGAGCGCAGTTTTCTCGACCAGCGTCTCGACCTCAGTCTCCTCCTCTTCGCTGGCCGGCGGGGTCGCCACTGCGGCCTGGGGTGCCTCGGCCTCCAGCAGCGGCTCCACGGCCGGCGCGTGGGCCAGCCCGCCCACGCTGAAGGACAGCAGGTCACCGGCCAGGACGATGACGAAAAGGAGAGCGGCGAGGGCGGTCGCCGCGGTCATCAAAGGAGCAACCCACGTGCGACGAGGCTGTATCGACGGAGCGGGCCTCGGCTGGACCGGCAAGATGAAGTTACGCGGGAGGGGGACGGGGGGAAGATCATGTACCAGCGCCACCGTCTGGCGCAGCGCATCCAGTTCGGCCCGTAGTGCCGGATCGGTCGCCAGTTGCGCCTCCAGACGTGCTCGTTCCTCGGTGCTTAGTTGATCGTCCAGGTATGCTGAAAGCAGTTCGTCCCACTGCTCCGATTCTTTCCCCTGCCGTGCGAACAGTTGCGCCATCATCAATTCCTTAGGCCTACGTTCCCGCTCTCTTTCTCCATCATTCAGTATCCGGCTGCTCCCCTCCACATCGAAGGGAAGCGAAGCGACTCCTTCCACATCGAAGGGAAGCGAAGCGACTCCCTCTTATTCAAGACGATACCGGGCGGGCAAAAGTTCCCCCTGGGTGCGAAGATAGTCGCGTAACTTGCCCCGCGCCCGCGCCAGACGTGATTTCACCGTTCCTAAGGCCACGTCCGTCGCGTCGGCGATCTCTTGGTAGCTCAATCCTTGCACGTCCGACAGAACCAGTGTGATGCGCTGATCTGCTGGGAGCGTCTCAATGCCGGCCTGGATCATATGCGCTATCTCCTGGCGCTCGACATACTTCTCTGGTCCCTCCTGTCCGTTGATCAGCACGGGGTTGGAATCCTCGTCTATGTCTCCGAAATCCTCGAAGGACGTGGCCGGACGGCGCTTGCGGCGCCGCAGTACGTCGTAACAACGATTGGAGACGATGCGCAGAAGGTACGATTTGAAGGAGCCGCCCCGAAAGTCCGTGATGTGTTCGAACGCGGAGATGAAGGCATCCTGAGTGGCGTCGGAGGCTGAGGCAGGATCGCCCATGATGCGGTAGGCGAGGTTATAGACCTGGTGCTGGTAGGTCAGCACCAACTCGTTGAAGGCCTCCACTTTGCCCTGTTGGGCAGCAGCGATCAGGTCTGCTTCATCCATCCGCTTCGATCGGCTCTCTCCCAGTCCTGTCCAGACTTCCCTGAAAAAGGTGCTCCAAGGCCCGCGCTCGGGCCGGTTGTCTCACCTGGGGACGGGTTCGGGAGCCTTTTTCAGTAGAGCCTGTCCACTCTTGGCTACCACTTGGTCTCTCCGTCCACCTTCCCTTTGTCCCCTTTTTCTATCCGTGTCTGTCTGGCGATGGCCGCGCTCAGGTGTGCGCCAAAGAGGGTGATCAGGCTGATGATGTATATCCACAACATGAGGGCCACAATCGCCCCCAGCGATCCGTACAGCAACTCATATTGAACAATCCCGCTGCTGAGGTACCATGTGAAGCCGTTCGTGGCGATTTCCCACGCCAGAGTCGCCACCGACGCTCCCCACAAAGCCTCTGACCATTTGACCTCCGTGTTGGGCACCCAGCGGTACAGGCCCCAAAGCGCGAAGAACGTGAAAACCCGGGGGGCCACGTCTGACAGGAGCGCCCACAGGGGGGAGGCGTACGTCGAGAGCGTATTCCATAGGGGCACACTCAGACGCGCCAGGACGTCGAGCACGGTGTTCGAGATGGATGAGAGAGCCAGCAATATCGCCATGCCAGCAACCATCCCCAGGGCCAGTATGCGCCGCTCCAGGAAATTGCGCGGTTTAGCTTCGGCCCAGGCATAGTTGATGTTGCGTGCCAGGGCCGTCAGAGCGCCTGTGGCCGACCACACCAGGCCGATCAGGGCTACAAAGCTCACCGTTCCACGCAACCTGAGAATTGCTTGAATGTTCCTCTCGATCAGCGAGTGGGAAACCGGGAAGACCTCGTCTACGATGTCGAGTACTTCCTGCTGAACCTGCTCGCTCTCCAGCACGGAGCTACCGGCGACGATCAGGGCCAGCAGCAAGGGAAAGAGGGAGAAGATTGCGTAGTAGGCAATGCTGGCGGTGGCCTCCGCCGCGCGGACGTCGTTGAAGTGTCGCATCGCATCGCGCAAGACGTGGGCCGGAACCTCCACGTAGCCGCCGGCGATGCCGCGAAGCCAATTGTAGAGCGCTCTTATCCTATTAACCAGATTTTTCCTTACACGACCCGGCATAGACTTAAATTGCATCTTGCTCCAGAAAAGGTGCCCCTGTCAACCCATTTTACTAGCAGGCGACTAAAAGTCAAAAGGTATCAATCGTTTTCCTCTTTACTGAGGAGACGTCGCCCTATACCGGGTGATCGAGCGCGTGGCTTTGCTTCCGGGTGAACGAAGTTCTGGGTGAACGAAGTTCACACTTACAACAGGATAAGTGCCCGGACGAGATCGGGTGGGGGCAACTTGGCCGGTTCCAGCCCCCACATGGCTCGCATGTGGTCGAGCTCCTCCTGTGGAACCTCCAACGCGAGTCCACAGGTCAGCACGCTATCAAACGCGGCGCGGTACCCGACAGGCGCTTGCTCGTGGCGGCGTTGTTCCATCATCAACTCGTAGATGTCTATCCCTTCGGGGCAGGCCTCCTGGCAGCGCCAGCAGGAGGAGCATAGCCACGCCGAATAGTCAGCGGCGTCGGGGTCGGCGAGGAAGGTGACGATAGCGTGGCCGCCCGCCGCTTCTACCGGACAGACGGTGACGCAAGTGCCGCATTGGAGGCAGGGTTCTGGGTGTTTCATGACCATACCCCCTCCCGTAGTCCCACGTCCTCCTCGGACAGCCCTAGCGCCAGTCCAATCAACTGCGGCAGGAGGATCGCCTGCCTGCGTAGATCTGGCTCTTTGGAGACGATCAACCGCTGGAAACGCCGCAGCAACAATTGGCAATTTCCGCATGCGTGGAGCAGGAGGTCGGCCTCCTTCGTTGCCGTCAGTTTGCGCCGCCCCGCCGCCAGCGCCAGCTCTGGCTCGGCCAGGTAGAGCGTTGCGCCGCAGCACTCATTCTCGCCACCGTACTCCACCGCCTCTGCTCCGGTCAGCTCTATCAGGCGGCGCAGGCTGTGGGGCGCGGTCGGATCATCGAAGCCCATCACGTCGCCCGGACGGAAGACCTGGCAGGGATTGGTCAGGGCCACGCGGAGGGAGAGTGGACGCACAATGTGCGCTCGCAGCTCCTCCTCACGCTCGGCCAGCAATCTGATCAGGTGTCTCACCTTCACCTGGTCGGTGACCGAGAGTCCCAATGGCTCCAGGCGGCGGTTCGCCTCGTCGCCTACGTCGGGATCCTGTAACGCACGAGCGCCGCGGGTGAGGGTGTTGGTGCACCCGCCGCAGACGGTGACGACCGTCTCGTGCCCCATCCGCTCCACCAGTGCCAGATTGTAGGCTGCCAGATATACCCAGTCAGCGGTGAAGGATTCGACAACGGGCGAGCCGCAGCAGACAGACTGCTGGACGATCTGCAACTTGATTCCCAGTGTTCTCAGCACGGCACGGGTGGCCAGCTCGTATTCGGGCATGCGCTGGAGAACCAGGCAGCCGGGGTAGAAAGCCATCTCGGACTCCAAATTCGAGGCCTCGGAGCGGAACCTCCCCCCTGATCGCGGGGAGGCGCGATATCTACCTGACAGGCTGGCCACGGGTGGCTTCGTCCGACCAACCGCGTCTCTTTTCATAGTGCCCTTTGTAGTCGTAGGCTATCACTTCGACCTCTATCAGCCACTTGCACCATTTGTACCCGTACTTGTCATCCGCTGTCATTCGAAGCGGGAAGCCATGACCAGGGGGAAGTGGCACGTCGTTCATCGCGTAGGCGAGCAGGAAGGCACGTGGTCGTTCCTGAATCTCGTCAATCCTCAGGTCCGTGTCGAAGCCGTCCGCTCCGTGAAGGGCGATCTTGTATGCTTCTGGTGAGAGGCCAGCATATGTAAGCACGTCCAAAAGTCTGGTGCCTGTGAAGCGGATGCGACCCCAATGCACGTTAGTCATGCACTGCAGAACTATATCCGTCGATACCGACTCGAAATCGTCTCGCACCTGGCTCAGCGAGAGCTGCACCGGTGGATCGACGAGCCCCGTGATGGCCAGGAAGTAGGAGTGGATATCTTTCTGCCATCGTTTGAGTTCATGGGGGAGGCCGAAAATGTGGTAGGTGAACAATTCTTCGATCGGTGTGATGCTATTGTCGTCCTCAGGTAGTCGCATATGGATGGTTCCTACCCCCACGTATGAGCTTTGATGGCCTCAATGTCATAGATAAGGACGGATGAAAGCTGCCTCCTCGTACGTATAGGTGGGCCTAGGGGCGCAGCAGAACGATCCCTACTCCCATTCGCTCTAGTGCTTCTTCCGCGTAGTAGGTGACGATGGCACTGGGATCGTCCAGGGCGGCGCATAGGGCCGGGATGGCGTCTTCGGATTGGATGGCGCACAGGGCGCGTGCTGCTCCTGCCCGGGTTGCTACCTCCCCCTCCTGTAGCGCGGCGACCAGAGCCGGAACGGCGGGCGGGCCGAAGCGGGCCAGGCTGTCGGCGGCGATCCGGGAGACCAAGGGGCTGGGATCGTCCAGGCAGCGCACCAACTGCGTCACGATCTCATGACTTCTGTCCCTCTCCTCGGCGGTCTCTTCACCCTCTGCTGAGTGAATCCCATGCGCGGCACAGGCGCGCACGGCGGGGTCAGGGTCGGCCAAGGCAGCGACGAGCAGTTCTTGCGCCGCCGAGGTCCCGACGGCGGCCAGGGCGCGGGTCGCCCACCAGCGGCGGTCGGGATCAGCCTCGCCCATCAGGTCGCGCAGCGGGGATAACGCCTCGTTGCTGAGGCGTCCCAGGGCTACGGCCGCCTTCTCGGTGCGCTCGTCATCACCGGCAGCGATGTGGTTCAGAAATATCTTGAATGCCTCGATCTTCTTGGACATCGACCTCATCCGTAACCGCTCAGGTGACCAGCGCTTCTGCTGAGATTTTCGCCAGTGACCAAATTCATAGGTCGTTCAAGGAAGGGGCGCTCAGGCCTTGGCAAGTGCCCGCCACCTTTGCGTTTCTCCCCATTCATTCTCCGGGTGAACGAAGTTCACACGTTCTCCGGGTGAACGAAGTTCACACGTTCTCCAGGTGAACGAAGTTCACACGTTCGCTAGGACGGTAGCCCTTCATCTGGTCTCAGATGAGTTCAGTGCCAGTCTCTCCTGTGACACCGGCACATCTATAGCCTGGATGAAGGCGTCCAGGTCAGGCGTCGTGGCAAAGTGAAACAAGTGAGTCGTGCAATGGCAGTCAGAGGCGCCGAAGCCAGGTGCGACCACGGTTGCCTGCGGAAGGCTCGACAATGCCTGGGCCCACGCACATTCTTGTCTTCCGGGTGAACGAAGTTCACACGCATACCAGATCTCGACCGGTTCGGCGTGGACTCGCACGTAATCTACGTGCCAGTGCAAGGGCTTGGATGGACGCAGGTGCCGGGAAATCCGGGCCCCTACCCCCCCTGGACCGCGGGCGCTGCCCACGTAAGCGTACCAGCCCGCCGGGAACAGGAAACACCCCAGCCGCCCAACCTCGATAGTCGTGAGACGTGGCAACCTCATAGCCAACACGTAGGTGCCCGGCAGGCGCGGCAGTTCTGTGACCGGCATATCACCACTCCGGGCTGGTCAGAGCTGTGCTGCCTTGGCCGTGAGGGCAGGGTGACACCGGTCAGGAGGCATACATCTGGCGCTGCCACAGCACTCCGGCGCTCAAGGCCACGGCGCACCCCAGTGCCAGGAGCAGCGCTCCCACCACATCCAGCGCGCGGATGGTATGCTGTTCGTCGAAGCGATGGATCACCCGGCCTTCGTGGGGCGCGGGCAGGATCAAAGCCCCCAATCCGCCCAGCAGCAACAGCACCGCCAGCGCTGCCAGAAGGATCACCCGCCAGTGGTACATAGGACTATGGGTGAACGGAGTTCACGCCTGTGTGAACTTCGTTCACGCCTTGGCTGGCGGAGGGACGGGCAGGTCTTCGATGGACACGTTGATCCACTTGTCTCCCTCCTCGATCAGCATCACCGGAATGTCGTCACGGATAGGGTACTTGCGGCCACAGTCAGGCTCCTGGCACACCAGCCAGCAGTCGTGGATCAGCTCCAGCTGCCCCGGATCGGCCCCAGGCTTGCGGGTCTCGCCGCTGACACAATACGGACAGCGCAGGATTTCCAATAAGTCTTCGCTCACCATTGGGTGTTCGCCTCCTTGACTCTCTCCAGGTTCGTGCGCTTAGTATAACACAGGTGAGGATGGGGTCAAGACAAAATTCGATGTTTTGTGCACAGCCGCAAAGGCGCGTAATAATCCGCTCTTGATGCGCTCGTGGTGATGGTTTCAGTCGTGTTGGCTATGGCGTCACGGTGGGGTAAGGCGTGGCCGTGGGGGTGGGAGTCTGGCATAGGCGTGCCTCCTCCAGGGCCACAGTGTACTCCGAGGCCGGGACGCCGACCTCGATCGCGTACTCCAACATCGTCTCGGCATCCACGCAGCGTCCCGCGCCCAGGTAGGCCCGCCCGAGCGCGCCGAAGAGATCGGCGATAGGCCGGTCGGAGTGGAGGGCCAGGCTGGCGTCGCCCCCCTGTACTAACGCGCGGGCGGCCTCGAAAGAGGTGATCGCCTCTATCCAGGAGCGATTCGCCGCGTAAGCCTGGCCCAGCGTGAACCAGAGTAAGGCAGGGGGATCCGGGGTGGCCTCGATTTCCTGGACCAGCATCCTGACGGCGGCGCTGGACTTCCTCCATTCGATCAGCGCCCACCCGCTGTAATAGTGACGCAGGGGATCGTCGGGGTGTCCGGCGGTGTACTCACGGCTCAGTGCTATCAGGGGGCGGGAATCGTGAACCGCACGGGCGGCCAGCCACCGGGAGCGAAAGGTCTCCGGCTTCAGCCGCGGTTCCAGCTCTGTGGCTTGCTCGAAGGACGCCAGCGCTCGCCGGGGACGATCCAGCAGGCGCTGCGCTTCGCCGCGCAGCGCATAAGCGGAGGCGCTGGCGGAGTCGATCTCTAGCGCGGCGTCAGCGTCGGCCAGCGCCCGGCGCGCTTTTCCCTGCGCCAGGTAGGCGGCCCCCCGTGCGACGTAGGCTGGCGCGAAGTCGGGCGCCCGTTGAACGGCCCAGGTGAAGGACTCGATCGCGCCTTCGACATTCCCCATTTCCTGGCGATCCCTTCCCTCCTCGTAGTAGACCGGTGCGGCGATGGGAAAGGGCGTGAGGGTGGGGGTGGACGTAGGGCTGGGAGCGCGTGTGGGAAGCCGCTGCGGCGTCGATGCGGTGGGCGGGGACGCGCACAGGGACAAAAGCAGCGGCAGGAGACAGAGCAGGACGCGGCAGGCCGGGTGCCCCGATCGTACCCGGCGTATGTAGGGGCGCACCCCTCGGGTTGCGTGCAACACCGTCGCCCAGAGGCGGGCTGCGTGCATCAGAACCCGGCCTCGGTTTGCAGATCGCGATAGGCGGGCAATCCACCCGCCCTCTCCGCCGCTCGTACCGCCCGTACCACCGCCTGGGCGACGGTCTCGGCTGCGTAGGCCCCTATCAGGTTGACGTCGGCGCGCTTCTGACCCGTGGCCAACGCGAAGAGTGTGTCTCCGTCGAACATCGTGTGGGCCGGGCGGATCGCGCGAGCGACGCCGTCCTGGGCCATCTGCGCTACTTTGTTCGCTTCTTCCTTCGTCAGGCTGCAGTTGGCCGCCACAGCTCCGATGACGGTGTTGGAGGCGAAGCGCAGATCCGTCCCCGCATGGTTTCCGTTCGTACTTGCCATATCCCGCATCACCGCCAGTGTGTCCGCGAGTTCATCGGAGTGGGGGGTTCGTGCTCCTGCCAGAATCTTGCCTGTGATGGGATCGATCACGTCCCCGAAGGGGTTGGCAATGATCAGCGCGCCGACCACCAGCCCTCCGCCCAGGGAGATGGCGGCGCTTCCCAAGCCTGATTTCGTCGCTTGCGTCGTGCCCAGGATCGTTCCGGCTCTGGCGCCTGTGCCCGCTCCTATGTTTCCTTGGGCCACTGGCCCATCCCCGGCTGCCTGGCAGGCACTGTACCCCATCCCTGCGTCGGGACGTGCCCTGGGATCGCCCAGGTCCAGATCGAAGAGGATCGCCGCCGGGACGATGGGCACTCGTGCGACGCCGGCGTCGAAGCCCACGCCTTGCTCCTCCAGGTAACGCATCACGCCCTCGGCAGCGTCCAGCCCGAAGGCGGAGCCACCGGCGAGGAGGACCGCGTGAACTTCCCGTACCAGGTGTAGAGGACGCAGCAGATCGGTCTCGCGGGTGCCGGGCGCGCTGCCCCGCTGATCTACCCCGCCTGCAGCGCCCTCCTTGCATATCACGACGGTACAGCCGGTCAGTCCCACCGGATCGGTGGCGTGACCGACGCGGATGCCGGGTACGGCGGTTAGACCGTAAGATAGGGGAGCGCTCATACTTGAATCTCCTTTCACTGGCGAGTGCCGCTCCCCCCGGGGGGCTGGGTCAGGAGATGAAGCACCTGGTCGAGGACGAGATCGGCCACGGCGGCTTTGCTCATCAGCGGTAGTTCTTCCACCTCTCCCGTCAGTGCAGTGGCATGGCCCAGGATCACAACCTGGTTGGTCTCCACGGCGAAGCCAGCGTCGTCGGCGGTTACATCGTTGGCCACGATCAGATCGAGATGCTTGGCCTCCAACTTGGCGCGGGCATTCTCGACCAGATTCTCGCTTTCGGCAGCGAAACCCACTACGACATGGGGTTTGGCGAGCCCGGAAGCGCCTCGATGTGCCCGTGGTGAAGGCTGCGGTCGTTCCCCGGCCCGCCGTTCGGCGACGGCGGAGAGGATATCCGGTGTGCGCGCCAGGCGCAGGGTTAAGGGTGAACGCGGATAAACAGCATCCGTTCGTTCACCCGGTATTCCCTTTTTGACCTTTTGTGGAGCGATGGTGGCGGGGCGATAGTCGGCCACGGCGGCGGCCATCAGCAGCGCGTCGGCCTGTTCGACGGCGGCGAGCACGGCGTCGTGCATCTCTTGGGCCGTGTTGATGTCCACACGCTCCGCGCCGACGGGGGTGGGGAGATGGGTAGGACCGGCGATCAGCGTTACCGTCGCCCCTCGGTCCAGCGCCGCCTGGGCCAGGGCGAATCCCTGCCGGCCGGAGGAGGGATTGCTGAGGAAGCGCACCGGGTCGAGCGGCTCGCGGGTGGGCCCGGCGGTGACAACGATCCGGCGTCCTGCCAGTGGCCCCTCCTGCCCCAGAACCAGGCGAATGTGGCCCAGGATTTCATCTGGCTCCACCATGCGTCCCTCCCCTTCCAGGCTTGAGGCCATCCGCCCGCGGGCCGGTCCGGCGAAATGGGTGCCGCGTTCTCGCAGTGTGGCGACATTGGCCTGGGTGGCTGGATGACCCCACATCCCGGCGTCCATCGTCGGGACTATCAGCACCGGGCAGGAGGTAGCCAGGGCCAGGGTGGAGAGGAGGTTGTCCGCCAGACCTGTCGCCAGCTTGGCTATCGTGTTGGCCGTGGTGGGGGCGACGACCAGCAACTCGGCGGCGTGGGCCAGCCCCACGTGGGCGATGTGCGTAGGCAGTCCTACCCCCTGCTCGTGGGGGGGACTGAGGGAGGGCGCGGTGTGCCACATATCGGTGTAGGCCGGCCGGCCGGTCAGTGCTTCGAAGGTCAGCGGCGCCACGAAGCGGGTCGCCGATTCGGTCATCACCACGTCTACCTGGGCGCCCGCCTGGGTCAGGTGGCTGGCCAGCGTGCATACCTTGTAAGCGGCGATGCCACCCGTGACCCCCAGAAGGATGCGCTTGTCTTTGAGCAGCGGAATGGATTCCATTATGCCCTACCTGTTCAACTCGTACACGATCCGCAGGCCGTGCAGCGTCAGCCACGGGTCCACCGTCTCGATCACCTCCGTCTCGCGGGCGATGACCTCCGCGAGGCCTCCCGTGGCGACGACGTGGGTCTCGTATCCCAACTCGGCCTTGAAGCGGGCGACCATCCCCTCCACCAGCCCCACGTAGCCGAAGAGCAGACCCGATTGGATGCTGTGGGGGGTGTTGCGCCCGATAACGGATGGCGGGCGGGTCAACTCCACCCGTGGCAGTTTGGCGGTTCGCTCGAAGAGGGCCTGGGCTGCGATGCCGACGCCGGGGGCGATGGCCCCGCCCAGGTAATCCCCTTCCGCTGAAACAGCGTCGAACGTGGTGGCGGTGCCGAAATCCACCACACAGGCCGGCACGCCGTACAGGGCCTGCACGGCCGCTGCGTCCACCACTCGGTCGGCCCCCACCTCTCGAGGGTTGTCGTAGCGGATACGCACGCCAGTCCGGACCCCCGCGTCCACCACCAGCGGCGCCTGCCCCACGTAGTCCCGACAGGCCTGCACGAAGACGGGCGTCAGAGGCGGCACGACACTGGCGATCGCCACACCCGTCACCTGGTCGGGCTGATACCCTCGGTGACGGAACAGTTGATCCATCAGGATGCCGTATTCATCGGGCATTTTCTCATGAATTGTGCGAATGCGCCAGCGCGGCCCCAAGCTCTGGCCGCTGTATAGTCCGAATGTGATGTTGGTGTTACCGACGTCGATGCAAAGCAGCATATCTTACCTCCTATCGTTACACGGCGTGCGGATACACTCGCCTTCCATAATCCCCCCATAGGCAGTTACGCCAGGCGTTCTAAGCACAGGATCGCTACGCTCGCAGCCAGGACGACCAGGCAGGCCACCAGATCACGGGAGGTTAGACGCAACTGCCTCATTTGGGTGCGATGTCGAGCCCCCCGAAAACCCCGTGCCTCCATTGCCGTGGCAAGTTCGTCGGCCCGGCGGAAGGCCGAGACGAACATGGGGACGAAAATCGTGGCCTGATTCCTGATCCGCTGCCATATCCATCTCGAATGGGTGTCGGCCCCGCGCGCCCGCTGTGCCTTGACGATCTTGTCTATCTCCTCGAAGAGAGTGGGCACAAAGCGCAGGGCGATCGTCAACGCCATAGTCAACTCTCGGACCGGCAGACCTGTGTGGGTCAATGGCCTCAGTAACGCATCCAGCCCGTGGGCCAACTGGGTCGGCGAGGTGGTGAAGGTCAGGAGCGAGGCGATGATCACCAGCAGGCACAGCCGGTAGACCTGCGTCATTCCCGCCACCAACCCCTCCTGCGTCACCGTAATCCCTTCCACGGCGACCAGGACCCGGCCCGGCGTGGTGAACAGGGAAAAGATAAACATCAGAGCCCCGATCCAGAGGACCGTGCGCAGAGTGCGTAGGAGGGCCAAGCGCGGCGCGGCCGAGAGGAAAGCCAGGATAGCCACGAACGTCGAGAGGAGCAGGTTGCTGCCCAGGCTGGGAGCGGCAAAGGGAAGAGCCATGAGCGACAGCGCCGCTCCCATCTTGACCCGTGGGTCCAGGCGGTGCAGCGTCGAGTCGGCGGCCATGTACGTTCCGGGTATCAACAGGTTCACGCGCCTGCTCCCAACAGCCCTCGTGCCCGGGCGATCTCGTCGGCGGCCTCCTCGGGTAGCAGCCGATCTACGCGCACTTCCCAGCCAGCCTCTTGCAATCTCTGCAGCAATGCTACCGGCTGCGCCACGTCCAGCCCGGTGGCACGGAGCGATCGAGCGTCGCTCAATATCTGGCGGGTTGGCCCGTCGGCGACCACTTGTCCCTCTCTCAGCACGACCACCCTCGTCGTCATCCGGGCTAACAGATCCAGGTCGTGTGACACCAGGATCAGGGTCAGACCGGTCTCTTCCTGCCACGTTTGCACTCGGTCCAGCACCTCCCGCCGTCCTCGTGGGTCCAGCCCGGCGGTGGGCTCGTCCAGGATCAGCACCTCTGGACGCAGGGCCAGGACGCCGGCCAGCGCGACTCGACGCATCTCGCCGCCGCTCAACGTGAACGGCGTTCGCTTCTCCATTGTCGTGTCCAACCCCACCACATCCAGCGCCCAGCGCACCCGCACGGCGACTTCCACCTCCGGCAGCCCTAGATTGCGCGGCCCAAAGGCCACCTCTCGGGACACCGTCGGCTCGAAGAACTGATCCTCCGGATACTGAAAGGCCAGCCCCACCTGTCGCCGTTGAGCGCGGGCTGCTGCCGTCCGTTCGTGGGCGATGACATCGTTCAACCACACCCGGCCGGCCGTGGGCTCCAGCAGTCCGGCCAAATGCTGCACCAGGGTGGATTTGCCTGACCCGGTCGGTCCCAGAATGCCGATCCTCTCTCCGGCGTCGATTTTCAGATTTACCCTCCGTAAGGCCACCCGCTCCAGAGGTGTACCTGGGGCGTACACGTGACTGAGGTCTTCGACCTGGATCAGCACAGGGCCCTCGTCAGCGCCTCCACCGTCAAAAGGTCGGGTGGCAGCACCATCCCTCGCTCCCGCAGACGGTGTGCGATCTCAATCGCCGGAGGCAGCTCCAGCCCCAGCGCCTGTAGCTGCCCCTCCTGCTCGAAGATCTCCTCTGGTGCTCCATCCATGACGATGCGACCCGCGTCCATAACCAGCACACGCCGCGCCGTGGTTGTCTCCTCCATGGACTGAGTGATCATCATCACGGTGACCCCCTCCTCAGCGTTGAGTCGCTGGATGATCCCCGACACCTGGCGGCGGCCCAATGGATCGAGCATGGAGGTAGGCTCGTCGAAAAGGATGCACGCGGGCCGGGTCGCCAGGGCACCGGCGATAGCTACCAGTTGCTTCTGACCCCCGGAGAGCATGTGCGGAGAATGGGAACGGTACTCCAGTAGGCCGACGGCGGTCAGCGCGTCGTCAACCCGTCTGCGGATCTCGTCCGGCGCTAGGGCTTGGTTCTCTGGCCCGAAGGCCACGTCCTCCTCCACGGTGCTGGCGACGAGTTGGTTGTCGGGATTCTGAAACACCATGCCCACTTGCTGCCTGATCGCCCACAGGTTGCGGTGGTCCGAGGTCAGAAGTCCTCCTACCCAGACCTGCCCTGCCGTGGGCAGGAGCAGCCCGTTGAGGTGGCGGGCCAGTGTGGATTTCCCTGAGCCGTTCGGGCCGGTGAGGGCTATGAACTCCCCCCGTTCGACCCTCAGGTTTATGCCCCGCAGGGCGGTGACCTGCCCGCCGCCCTGCACCGGGTAGACGTGCTCCAATCCCTCGACCTCTATGAAAGACCGCACGGTGACCTCAGTCCCGTGCCGCGGCGATCCGCCCCTTTCCCACCGCTCGCAGCGCGGCCACGGTGGGGATGGTGACGACCACGGCAAGGGCGGCCTCGATGGGCACGTTCATCGAGAAGACCGGCACCAGCAGGGCCGTCGGCATCGTGCCCAGCCAGATCAGCAGCCCCAGTACCCCGAAGGTGTTGACCAGCGTCCCCACCAGTCCGGCGAGCCCCGCGGCCAGCGCGGGCCAGCGCCGCAGAGGACGGTAGGCATAGTAGGCCAGGATGCCGATCAGAACGCGGGGCACGAAGGCGGCCAACAGGGCCAACGCCAGGTTGCCATCGGCGAACGTCATGAAGGCCGCGCTGTAGAGATACCACGACGAGATGGCCAGCACCAACCCCACCATACCGCCGACGAGTGGGCCGGAGAGGATGCCGGCGACGATGGCTGGCAGGTGCAGGCTGGTCGCGGCCTCTGAAGGGTTGGGCACGGGGATCATGCCCAGCGGGGTGAAGGCCAACACGATGGCCAGCGCGCCGAAGACGCCAGCGACGGCCAGGTCGTGTGTGCTAAGCCACAAGCGGCCAGCGGAAGAAGGAGTCGTCTCGTTTTTATCTACAGTGGACTGTCGCATCTGTTTCATACAACCCTCTCTTTCGAAGTGCGTACCTGGGTCTGGCGAGGCGGCCAAGCAGAGAGGCAACAGAAAGACGGGGCGCTGACCCCATCGGTAGAGGACACTTCCCCCTGCCGTCTCGGTCGTCTCGGCGATCCCAGCGGCACCGGAAATGCGGTGCGTTCGATTATCTCACGTCAGCTCACGGCCTCGAGGGTCCGTGGCAGTTCCATTCTACTCGGAATGGCCCGGGTGTCAAGCTCGGTCTAGCTGGCTGACCGTTGCATTGAGCGTATCCCCGTGAGGACAACTCTCGCGTCGAACAGAGCCTGAGACTTGGCTGCCGAGGGACCATTGCCACGCGACACCATGGCAATCTGTCGGCGATTGAGTCTTGACAACGGGTTGATGGTGTGCTATAATTTGATTAATCGTGTAACCTTAATCGTGCAATCTTCAATCCTTTCGAGGCGGAGTCGCCTCCACTGTGTCGCTTCCGCCAATCTGTCCGTGGGGACACCACTATGAGCAAACGACCTACACAGGAAGACGTGGCCCGCCTGGCTGGGGTTTCGCGGGCTACTGTCTCTTATGTGATCAACGATCGTACTGGTGGCAACGTGCGCATCAGCGAGGAGACCCGTCGTCGTGTGCTGGAGGCGGTGGAGAAATTAGGCTATCAGCCCAACGTGACTGCGCGTAGCCTGCGCACCCGGCGGACGCAACTTCTGTCCGTGATGGTGCCCGACCTGACCAATGCCTTCTACCCGCTCCTGATCCGGGGTGCACAGGCGGTCGCCGACGAACAGGACTATCAGATTCTGGTGTACGACAGCAACGATAGCCCCGCCCGCGAGCGAGCTTTCGTAAGCGCAATGTTGCGCCGATGGGTGGATGGGGTGATTCTCGTCACCTTTCACCTGCAGGCGGAGGACGTGGCCCGGCTGACCCGGGTCGGCATCCCCGTGGTGGCCGTCGGTGGCAGGCTGCGCACGGCTGAGGTCGACGTCGTGGCGACCAGGGAACGTCTGGCTGTCCATGAGGTGATGCGACATCTCATCGGCCTCGGGCATCGGCGTATCGCGCATATGGCCGGACCTCAGGACACACCGCCCGGCAAAGTGCGTCTACAAGGGTATCGGGAGGCCTTGGCTGAAGCTGGCATCCCCTACGATGAATCCCTGGTGCGCTACGGGACCTTCCAGCGCAAGGGCGTCGCGGATATGGTCTCCTCTCTGTTCCCGCAGTCAGGACGCGAGGATCACCCCACCGCCCTCTTTGCGGCTAATGACGTCATGGCCATTGAAGTGATCCGAACGCTCATCCGCCAGGGCTGGCGAGTGCCTGAGGACGTGGCTGTGTGTGGCTTTGACAACGTCCCCGAGGCGGAGTTGGTGGTGCCCTCGCTCACCACGATCGGCCAGGACGCTCAGGCCATGGGCCAGCGGGCCGCGGAGCTCCTGTTGGGACGCTTGAATGGACAGGAGCAGACCAAGGTACATCGGGTGAGTGTGCCCTATCATCTGATGATACGGGAGAGCACACTCGGCACGGTGACCTGATTGCCCTGTGCCTCTCCTGCTCCACATGGTGTTGAAAGGGGGTGATGAGAGACTCGAAACGGTGGAAAGAAACGAGTAGAGGCCATCGCTCCTGATGTGGCAGGGACAGAGATGACCTCTACGTCCAACCTGTGCGGGGTCATTTCCGCACAGGGAACAGTCTACCAGGCTACTCATATGAAGTCAAGGAGAAGAAAGAATGGAAGACAGAAAGTTTAATCGGCGCGATTTTCTGAGCATAGGCGCACTGACCGTAGCTGGCGTAGCTTTGGCTGGATGTGCTCCCGAGTCAACCGCGACTCCTGAACCTGCGGGGGAGGAGCAGCCTACGGCAACTACCGAAGCTGCACAGCCGGCAGTGGAGATCGACTGGTGGACCATCGGTGGGACCGAGGAGTTCGGTACGGAAGAGATGGTGGAGGAGATGCTGGCCGAGTTCGAAAAGAGTCCGGCCGGCTCTTGGGTCGATGTGAATCCCACCTTTCTGCCCGACGACGGCTTCTCGGAGAAGATGACCACCGTCATCGGCACGGGATCGGGTGTCCCCGACGTGGCTTTCCTGTGGGACCCAGGATGGTTGCCCCGGGCGACAGACCTCACGGAGTACATCGAACGCGACAACTTCGACATCGGGATATACAACCAACTCTACTTCGACATGCTGTCTCGCTACGACGATAAGATCGTCGGTCTGCCGCTTGGGCTGGGGGCCAACTTCTACTTCTACAACAAGGCCTTGCTGGAAGAGTCCGGCGTGGCGTTCCCCGAATGGGGATACACGATGGATCAATGGCTGGAGGACATCAAGGCGATTGGCGACCCTGACCAGAAGATCTACGGCGGGCGGGTGCCAGGGCTGTGGAGTCCAAATTTCTACGCCTTTGGCGCGCGTCCCTTCAGCGAGGACGGCACGACGGTGGAAGGCTATCTCAACGGTCCCAAGGCGGTGAGGGCCTTCGAGTTCATGTACGACCTGGCATCGTCCGGGGCCGTGCCCACCTCTGCCGAGATGGAGGTGCTCCAGACGGAGGGGACCGGTCCAGTCGACCTGTTCATGAGCGGCCGCCTGGCCTTCGCCCAACTGAACCAGGGCCACTTCAGGTTGATCGACGAGGCGGGGGTCGACTATGGGCTGGTGCATACCCCCACGGTCGAAGGCGAGGACATTATCCACAACGGCTGGAGCCTCCTAGTCGGCATCCCCGCGGCCAGCGAGAAGAAGGATGCTGCCTGGGAATGGCTCAAGTGGTACGTCGGTGAACCGGGCCAGCGCTTCTTCATGCTGTATCCGGGGTCCACGTTCATCCCCTCTATCCCGGCGCTCTTGGAGGATCACCCGAGCGCCGACGATGAGCGCTACAAGTTCTTCTTCAGGATCCTGAACGAAACGTACCTGATAAATTTGTGGAAGAACCAGTTCTCGTATATCAGGCAGGTCGAGCGCGTGTGCAGCGACCTGTACGATAAGATCTACTTAGGGGAGATCGACCGCGACGAGATC
>Ga0180431_10003639_pt1 | contig 19742 bp, 11 predicted proteins | sample SS_ome_11_FD_132459 | JGI IMG/M metagenome (GOLD analysis project Ga0180431, IMG submission 132459) | Hypersaline lake sediment archaeal communities from the Salton Sea, California, USA - SS_1_MS_1 metaG | ecosystem: Environmental > Aquatic > Non-marine Saline and Alkaline > Hypersaline >... | reverse complement strand
CGGCGCGAACAGGAAGATGGTCATGTTCGGCGTCGTCTCCGGAGCCGAGCACTCCGCCGAGTACTCGGGCCACGGCGGGCCGGCCACTTCGACCGTCACGCCGAGCTGAGCCATGTCGGCCTGCAGCTGCAAGCCGACGTCCTCCTCGAAGTCGAGACCGCCGCAGAAGTGGAAGACAGCCGTTACGTCGTCCAGGCTGTCGGCGTACTGGGACAGCGCCAGCTCCTGGCGCGCCCGCTCCAGATCCTGCGCCCGCGGCTGCGGTTCGATCGCTACGTAGCCCGGCATGTTCGGCAGAAGAATGCCGGTCTCTCCGTTGCCGAACGCCTCCCACGGCCCGACGATGCTCTCGTAGTCGAACGCGTACAGGATGGCCTTTCGGAAGTGCTCGTCATCGGTCGGCGGGACCTTGGAGTTCATCCACACCGTCACGTTCTGAGCCCACACGATGTCAAAATCGAGATCCGGGTCGGCGCCGATCTCCTCCAACTGAGGCAGCGTCCAGCCACCGTTGATCTCGAGATCGAGGTCGCCGTTCTTCAGCAGCGTCATCAACGTGGTGTAGTCGGTCTCCATGATGAAGACGAGCCGCTCGATCGGGACTTCGTCCTCACCCCAGCCTTCATCGCTCCAGCCCTCGAAGTAGTCGACGAACCGGACTGCGTCCAAGCGCTGGCCCGGGATGTGGTTGGTCATCATGTACGGTCCGCTGCCCGCGTCGTGCGTGGCGAGCCAGTCCTCACTGTAGTCTCCGAAGTCCCCGTAGTTACCTGATGGATTGATGTTCGCCAGAACGAGGTCCTTCTCCACGACGAAGAACAACACCAGCGTATCGGGGAAGATGGCGCTCGGCTTGTCCAGGAAGAAGTCGACCGTGTACCGATCGACCGCCTCCGCCGTGACCTGTCCGAGCGGGCCCGAGTTCCCCCTTCCCATGGTGATAAACCGAGTCATCGAAAACGCGACGTCTTCGGCGGTCATCTCGTAGCCGGAGTGGAACTTCACTCCCTCTCGCAGCGTGAACCGCCAGTGCGTGAAGTCACCGTCGACGGGTTCCCAACTTGTCGCCAAGTGGGCTCTGACTCCTCCTTCCGGCGCCGGGTAGACCAGCGGGCTGTACAGGTTGTACATCGCCTCTGTGTCGTACCAATCCGACGCCGTCGCTGGGTCCGACGTGATGACCGGATACCCGTTGATCACCACGACGTTTTCCACGGCTCCCCAAACCAGTAGCCCCACAGCAAGAACGGCCACCAGCGATAAAGCGAGTACTTTTCTCTTCACTTCGCATCACCTCGTAGCGTTCCTTGTCGAAACTGTCTCCTCTCCGTCGTTTGAATCGCGGAACACCTCCTTCCCCCCCATTCCCAGATCCGTGGAACGGCGCACCTCCTTCGCGGGTCGCGTACGGCGATCCGCGTCATGCACCTCACGCGACGCACTTCAGCTCATGCGGAGCGCGCGTCATCGCCAGCGTCCCCTCCCCAGTCACCGCGACGACGTCCTCGACTCGAACGCCGAAGCGCCCCGGTAAGTACGCCCCGGGTTCGATCGAGAACGTCATCCCCTGCTCCAATCGCCGTTCGTTTCCCTCCACGATGTACGGTGGCTCGTGCACGTCGAGACCGATCCCGTGACCGGTCCTGTGTACGAACCGATCCCCGTATCCTGCTTCGACCAGCACGCGGCGCGCGGCGCGATCGACGGCCGCCGCCGTCGCCCCGACGCGCGCGGCGTCCCGCGCTGCCGCGTGCGCCTGGCGAACCGCCTCGTGAACCCGAAGCAGCCCGGGATTCGCTTCCCCGCACACAACGGTCCGCGAGACGTCCGAGCAGTACCCTCCGACGCGACATCCGTAGTCGAGGATCACGACGTCTCCGGCTTCGATCCGCCGCGTCCCGGCGCGGTGGTGCGGAAGCGCACTGTTCGGGCCCGACGCGACGAGCGTCTGAAACGCGACGCCGTCGGCCCTGGCAGCGAGCATCTCCGCCTCCAGTCGTCCGGCGAGCTCGATCTCCGACAGTCCGGTCACCGTTTGGGATGTGACGGCCTGATACGCCCGATCGGCAATCTCTCCGGCGCGCACCATCGAACCGATCTCGTCTTCGTCCTTTCGCATCCGGAGCTCTTCCATCACCTCCGAAGCCAGCCCGAACCTCCGATCCGGGAACGCTTCCTGGATCGAAAGGGCGAACGTCGCCCACAGCGTGTCATCGAGCAGGATGCGACCCGTCCGGTTCGCGAGGTCCGCCGCAACGTCGGAGAGAAGCGCCACGGGATCCTCTCCGTCGCTCCACACGCGCATCGCGATTCCGGAGGCGCGGGCGCCCACTTCGTTCGCGTAGAGCTCGGGGATGACGAAAGTCGGCTCCGCCCCGCGTTTGACGACGAGACAAAGCAACCGCTCCCCGGGTTCGTCGGTGAACCCCGTGAGGTAGCGCAGATTCGAGGAGAGGCCGAAGACCGCCGCGTCCGCACCGACGCGCTCCAAACCGGCCCGCACTGACTCTACGCGGTTCATCGCACCGCCTGCCGACCGCGTCACGCTTCGTCCTCCTCGGCGAAGACCGTGACGGCTTCTCCGCCCTCCTTCCAGATCCTCAGCCCGACCCTCTCGATCTCCGGCCACTCGTCGGGAGGGACCCGGGCGAAGACGTTGACCGGGAGGTAGCCTCGATGGTCCCGCGTCACCTCGGCTCCGTAGTAGATCGCCAGCGCTTCCTGCGCCGCTTCACCCATCTCCCACTCTTTCCAGTAGACGACGTCCCCGGTGTTGACCGTGCACGTCTGGCGCTCGCGCGGCACGCTCTCGGGGCTTTCCACCGGGAAGTTGATTTCTCGGCCGGACCATCGCGAATGGTAGACCGTCGCCTCTAGCGGCAGCATCGCCACGACCGCCTCGACCGTCTCCGGCGACAGGTCGGGGCGCAGCCTCGCCGTGAACCCCCCGCCCCGTTCGAATCGGAAGCGCAGCCCCGTCGTCATTCCTCGGTCCGCCCTTCTCGCTCTCGCATCTCCGCCCTCGCTGCCTTCGTCGCCTGCCCGTCGACCTTCATAAAGGACGGATCGATCACGACGCCGTAGTCGCTTCTCGCCCTTTCCAGCGACACGTATCCGTTCACGACATCGGCGAGCACGGCCTCTGTGGCTCGCTCCAGCGGGGAGCCGTACCCGCCGCCTCCACCGCCGCGGAAGCTGACGACCTCGCCGTTCTTGAGCGGGAGGTTGGAGATCTTCCGCCAGCGCTCTTCGGTCCCGTCGAGGCGGTCGACGACGGTGATGTTCGTGCTCCCCGGCTTTCCTCCGAAGACCCCCCACGGCGGGGTGTACTTCACCCTGTCGGTCGTCACCGTGAGGCCGGCGTCGAAGCCGAGGCGATAGTCACGGACCACGCCGAGCCCGCCGCGGTACTTCCCGGCCCCGCCGGAATCCTGTCGCAACTCGAAACGCTCCACCCGCCACGGATACCGGACCTCGACGACCTCGGCCGGTACGTTGTACGTGTCGCCCAGCGTCATCGAGAACAGGGCACCCTCGCCATCCTCGGTCGGTTTGCCGCCGTAGCCGCCGGCGTCCGCCTCGGCACAGACGTAGTACTTCCCCGAAGCGGGATCGATGCCGTAGATGAAGTTGGCCATCGCGTCGCCGAAGTGACCGCCGCGGACCTGATCCGGGATCGCCGGCGCGAGGGCCTTCAGGAACAGGTCCGGGATCGTGGAAGAAGGCGTGGGCCACATCGCGCAGGCGGCGGGGAAGTGCGGCTTGAGGAAGCTTCCGTCCGGGATCACGATGTTCAACGCGCGGAAGAACCCCTCGTTGCTCGGATGGTGGGGCGTGGTCACGATCTTGAACGCGTAGCGCGTCGCCGAGATCGTCGACGGTTCCGGGGTGTTCATCGGCCCGCGGTTCTGCGACCCGGTTCCCGTGAAGTCCGCCGTCATCTCGTCGTCCTCGACGGTGATCTTCAATTTGAGAAGTAGCTTGTCGTCCAGCGGCGCGTCGTCGTTCCCGTCTCCGTCGAGAATCGCCTCCGCCTCGTAGACGCCGTTGGGGATCCTCCGAACCGCGGCGCGCGCCAGCTTCTCCCCCTGGAGCAGAATCTCGTTCAGGGCGGCGAGCGTCACGTTCAACCCGAACCGATCGATCACCTCGAGGAACCGCTGGCTTCCCTTTCTGACGGCGGCGACCATCGCTCGGATGTCCCCGAGGACGGCGTCCGGGACCCGCGTGTTGGCTCGGATTAGCCGGAACACTTCCTCGTTCGGCGTTCCCTCCACCACGAGCTTAACCGGCGGGAGCCGGAAGCCCTCCTGATACACCTCGGTCGTGTCGCTGTACCACCCTCCGGGGTAAATCCCCCCCATGTCGACCGTGTGCCCTCGGAACGCGGCCCAGCCCCTGATCTTGCCGTCGTGAAACGCGGGACAGAGCGCCACCAGATCGGGACAGTGGGTGCCGCCCCCGTTGTACGGATCGTTGCACAGGACGATGTCGCCGGGCCGCAGGTTCTCCCGGCCGATCGTCTCGTACGTCGAGAGCACCGCGTACCCCAGATTCGCCAGGAAGATCGGAAGCCCGGGCGTCTCCGCGATGAGGTTCGCTTCGCTGTCGAGGATGCCGCAGCTGAAGTCGACGACCTCGTACAGAATCGGGCTGTACGCGGCCCGCTCGATCGTCCGCCGGATGTCGCGGCTCGCCGCGATCAGGCGATTACGAATGACCTCAAGCGTGATCGGATCCGTTCTCATCGTCCCTCCTCGTTGACTGCGATGATCAGGTTGCCGTACGGGTCCACCCGGCAGGTCTGACCCTCTTCCACGACCGTCGTCGCGGTGATCTCCTCGATCACCGCCGGCCCGCGGACGACGTTTCCGGCCTTCAAAAGATCCCGCCGATAGATGCCGAACGATCGGTACTGCCCCTTGCCCACGTAGACGTCCCGCGCCCCCAGTCCGGCCTCCGCCGGCGGCGTTTCGTCTCCCTCCGGGATCCTTTCCAGCTTCGGCTTGGTCACGTTGCCCAGCCCGATCACCTTGAGCGAGACGATCTCCTTCGGCTCCTCCGGGGCGTGGTGCCCGTACACACGCAGGTGGTGATCGTCGAAGGCCTTCGCGATCTGCGATTTCACATCCTCGGTGAACAGCGCGGGCGTGGTCACGGCGAGCGTGTGCTCCTGGCCAACGTACCGGAGATCGAGCTCGCGTGTGACCGTGATCGCCCCCTCCTCGACGTTCTCTTTCGCGAAAACCCCCACGATTCGCTCCTCGAGCTCGCCGAACAGGTCGCTGACCGCCTTCGGATCCGCACCATCCAGCGACGTGATAAACGTCTGGCTCAAATCGTGTCGCAGGTCGGCCATCAGCATCCCCCAGGCGGAGAAGACGCCCGAATACGGCGGAACGATGACGGTGGGGACGCCGAGCTCCTTGGCGATCGCCGCCGCGTGGATCGGGCCGGCGCCGCCGAAGGCGACCACGGCGAACTCCCTCGGGTCGTAGCCGCGTTTCACCGTCATCGACTGCAGCAGGCCGGACATGTTCGTGTTGACGATTTTGACGATCCCGAGCGCCGCTTCGTCCACGCTCAGATCGAAATGGTCGGCGACCCGCTGGATCGCTATCTGCCCGAGCTCCGCCGAGATCTCCATCTCGCCGCCGAGGAAGTAATCGGGATTCAGCAATCCCAGCTGCAGATTCGCGTCCGTAACGGTCGGCTCTTCGCCGCCTCGTCGATAACAGGCCGGGCCCGGATCTGCGCCGGCGCTCTGGGGGCCCACGTGCATCGCGCCGGCTTCGTCGATCCACGCGATGCTTCCCCCGCCGGCGCCGATCTCGCGCAGGTCGACGACGGGAAGCAGAATCGGTCGCCCCTCGACGAGATACTGCTCCGTCGTCTCGGGCAGGCCGCCGGTGATGATCGACGCCTTCGCCGTCGTCCCCCCCATGTCGTAGGAGATGACGTTCTCGTGGCCGATGAGCTTGGCCAGCTGCGCCGCTCCGATCGCGCCGCCCGCGGGGCCGGATTCAACCATGGCGATCGGCATGTCGCGCGCGACGGACGCCGCCATCACGCCCCCGTTCGACTGCATGATCTGGAGCACCTGCCCGAATTCGCGTCGCTTGAGCTCCTCTTCGAGGCTGTCGAGGTACGTGCGCACGACCGGCATCACGTAGGCATTCTGCGTCGTCGTGCTCGTCCTCTCGTACTCGTAGTACCTTCGAGTGATTAGATGCGAGAGGGAGACCGTCGCGTCCGGGAGCTTCTCGCGCAGGAACTCCCCGATGCGGATCTCGTGCTCGGGGTTCGCGTAGGCGTTCAGCAGACAGACGGCGACGGCCTCAACCCCCTCGTCGACGAGGACTTCGAGCGTCTCCTCGAGCTCCACCTCCGAGAGCGGAGAGACGACGCGGCCGTCCGCGTTGATCCGCTCGCTCACCTCAAGCCGAAGGAAACGGGGGACCAGCGGGCGCGGCTTCCGGTAGAGCGCGTCGTACATCTCCGTCCGGTTGGACCGTCCGATCTCGATGACGTCTCGAAACCCTCGGGTCGTGAGAAGCGCCGTCTTGGCCCCTTTGCCTTCGATCAGTGCGTTGATGACGACCGTCGTTCCGTGCGAGAGGAACGTCACGTCTCGCAGCGGGATCGAGAACTTCTCAACGGACTCGATCGTGCCGATCGCCGGGTTGCGAGGCGTGGAGGAGACCTTGCTGACAACGACGCGCCCCGACGCTTCGTCGAGCAGCACGCCGTCCGTGAAGGTCCCGCCCACGTCCGTACTCAGTCTGTACATCAATCCCTCCTAGGACGCGACTTGACTACGACGTTGGATCGATCCGCGGATTCCCCCGCCTTCTCGATCGTCTCGCTCCAGACCGCCTCCGCCTCCACCGAACCGGCTCCCATCTGGACCCAGAGGAGCTTCGCGCTCGACGAGCCGTCGACGCGGTACACCCGCGACGACGCCGCCGGGACGTGATAGCAGTCGCCGGCTCCGAGCGGATACGTGTCCGCGCCGACCGTGAGCCGGACCCGACCTTCGAGGACGTAGCCGAATTCCTCCCCGTCGAAGACCGTCGGTTCCTCTTCGCTCTCCGCGGGGATATCGGCCACGAAGACCCGCAATTGGGCATCCGTGAGGTTCCCGCTCAGAAATCGGTAGCGGACCGCCGTCTGCGAGAGGTTGACGAAGGCCGGCTCGCTTCCGTTCTCCATCGGGGGCGGCGGGAGCGTCCCGATGGGAAGCGCCTCTTTCCCGAGGAGGCTGAGCGCGCGCACGTAGCGGGCGGTCTGGACCCAGAGCACCTTCGCCCCCTTGTCTCCCGCCTTGCAGGCGTGCGGCGTGGAGGCCATCAGGTGGTAGCTGTCGCCCGATCCCAGCTCGTGTTCCTCCCCGTCGGAGACCAGCACCGCTTCTCCTTCGAGGACGTATCCGAACTCCTCTCCTTCGTGCGAGTGAGAGTCGGTGTGACTTCCCGGCGCCATCTCGCCGACCACGGCTTCGAATCGGCGCCCCGGCAGTCCGGTGCTCAGGAATCGATACTTGACCGACGCGTCGGAGAGGCTGAGATGCGGCCGGTTGTCTCCCTTGGTGATCGCCGAGTGGCGCGGGTCCACGAGGATCGCGTTCCCCGGGCCGTTCGACATGACGAGGACGTCGGCGAGCGAAACGTCGAGCGCTTGACAGACCGAGCGCAAGGAAGAGATGGAGAAGGACGACAGCCCCCGTTCGATCTGCGACAGGAATCCGACGGACAGTCCGCAAGCGCTCGAAAGGGCACGTAGCGTCATTCGCTTCCGGCTGCGGATGCTGCGAATGCGCCATCCCACCTCCGCCAGCCGCTCGCTCTCCATGGCGCCAGTATAGACGGCAGAGTGAACGGCTGTCAAACATCAGTGAACGGTGTTCACTCAACGGGTCGTGGATCACACTTCGAAGGCACCCGGGCGGCCTCACCGCATGGCGGAACGCGGGTTCGGAAGCGCCTAACGAGACGCAACACGGGCGCACGTGAAGCGCGCAGCGGCTGGGCCGTCTACAGCTCTTCGTGGGCTGTTCGAGCGATGATCTCGTCCTGAAGCGCTCGATCGAGGTTGTTGAAGTAGTCGCTGTAGCCGGCGACGCGGACGATCAGGTCCCTGTACTCGTTCGGCGTCTCCTGGGCCCGGCGGAGGGTCTCCGAATCAACGACGTTGAACTGGAGGTGATGCCCGTCCATCCGAAAGTACGTGCGGACCAGATCACCGAGTTTCCGCAGGCCGTTCTCGTCACGGAGGACATCGGGAAGAAACCGCTGGTTCAACAGGGTCCCGCCGGTCCGCACGTGATCGATCTTTCCGGCCGACCGTACGACGGCCGTCGGCCCCCGCGTGTCGGCCCCTTGCACCGGCGAGATCCCGTCGGAGAGCGGGACGCCCGCCTTCCGGCCGTCCGGCGTCGCGCCGACCACCTCCCCGAAGAAGACGTGGACCGTGGTCGGCAGGAGGTTGACCCGATACTGTCCGCCCTTGGTGTTCGGCCGCCCGTCGACGGCGTCGAAGTACGCGTCGAACAGCGTTCGAGCGATCCGATCGGCCCGCTCGTCGTCGTTGCCGAGCTTCGGCGAGCGGTGGATGAGTCCTCCCCGAAGCGAGTCGTACCCGACGAAATCGGCATCGAGCGCCTCGATGAGCTCGGCCATCGTCACCGTTCCCCGTACGTTGACGTGCTCCTCGATCGCGGCCAGGGCGTCCGTGGTCGTCCCGAGGCCGACGCCCTGGAGGTACGTCGTCGGGTATCGCGGACCGGCGTCGTTGTAGTCGCAGCCGCGGTCGATGCAGTCCTCGACGAGGATGGAGAGGAACGGCGCCGGCATGTGTTCGGCGAACAGCCGCTCGATCCGACTGTTTCCCTCGATCTTCAGGTCGACGAAATGGCGCAGCTGGGTCCGATAAGCGTCGAGGATCTCGTCGAACGAGGAGAACGTTCGTGGATCCCCGGTCTGCGGCCCGATCCGCTGTCCGGTCCGAGGATCGACCCCGTTGTGGAGCGCGATCTCGAGGATCTTCGGCCAGTTCATGTAGCCGGTGAGGACGCAGCTCTCCTTGCCGAACGCGCTGACCGTCACGCACCCGCTCGGCCCGCCTCCACGCGCGTCGGCGAGCGACTTCCCGGCCCGCAGGAACTCCTGGTGGATCGCGTCGGTGTTGAAGACCGACGGCTGACCGAACCCACGCCGGACCACTTCGAGTGCGCGCAGGAGGAATCGATCCGGATTCACCTTCGACAGCTGAACACACGATCCCGTGTACGGCAGCCGCATCTCCTCGATCACGTCGAGGATCAGGTACGACAGCTCGTTGACCGCGTCCTCACCGTTCGCGTCGACCCCACCGACGTTGATCAGCGTGAAGTCGTTGTACGTCGCGCTCTGCTCCTCCGTCACCCCGACCTTCGGAGGGGCAGGCTGATTGGAGAACTTGACCCAGAAGCACTCGAGCAGCTCCCTCGCCCCGTCGACCGTCAACCGTCCTTCGTCGATGTCGCGACGGTAGAACGGACAGAAGTACTGGTCGATCCGCCCCGGATTGAGCGAGTCCCACTCGTTCAGCTCGATCGTCACACCGAGGTGGACGAACCAGTAGGTCTGCAACGCCTCGTGGAACGTCCTCGGAGGGTGACGGGGGACCCGTTCGCAGACGTCGGCGATTCGGAGGAGTTCGTCCCGTCGCTCGGATCTCGCCGTGTCCGCCAGCTCCCGTGCCCGTTCCGCGTGTCGTTCGGCGAAGCGGACGATCGCGTCGCAGCAGATCGCCATCGCTTTCAGCTCCTCGAGTTTCTCGACCTTCGCCGGATCGTCGGACGACGCGATCCGCTCCCGCGAAGACTCGATCCACGCCTTGAAACCCTCGAACCCGAGCCGATAGATCTTGTCGTCCAGAACGGCGTGCCCGGGAGATCTCTGCTCCATGAACTCGGTGAAGACGCCGGCTTCGAACGCCGCCGTCCACGCCGGCGTCATCGCGGCAAAGACCCGGCCCCGCATGCTCCGTTCCTGCCAGAACGGGATCACGTCCTCGACGTAGAGCCTCCGTGTTCTCTCGTCCACCCGAAACGGTGTCTTTCCGCGCGACGGGAGGGCGCGAAGGTCCTCGAGGGTGTGACAACAGAGCTCCGGATACGTCGGTGTTGCCTTCGGCGCCGGACCCCGTTCCCCGACGATGAGCTCGCTTTCGCCGATGTGGATCGGCTGATGCTCGAGGAGATGCCGAAACGCAAGGGCCCGCTCCACGGGGACGGAGTGCGACCCGGCCTCCAGCGACCGGTAGAACGACGTCAGGAGCTCCGCCCGCTCGCCGCTGACCGACGGAGCCGTGTCGACCGATTCCTTCCGAAGACGCTCGATCCGATCGTTCATCGTCTCAACCTCCGACGCGCACCGGGACGTCGACGATCCCCTCCAGGATCTCCGACGCCCTGTTCGCCGCGTCCGCCGGGTTCGCGATTTCGCCCCTCGGCGAAGCCGGCCTCCCGAGCCGTTCCCGTTTCGCCTCCCCGCCGGGATGATACGGCAGCAGGTGGACCGCCTCGACGGCGTCCAGATCGGCGACGATCCCCCCGAGCGCGGCGATGTCTTCGGACGCGTCGTTCAGCCCCGGAACGACGGGAACCCGGATCCACAGCGGGCACCCCTCGCCGTCCAGCCGGCGGAGGTTCTCCAGGATCCGCTCGTTCGCGACGCCCGTCAGCTCCCGATGCCGATCGGCGCTCGGGTGCTTCACGTCGTAGAGGATCAGGTCGGCCCATCGGGCCGCGTCCCGCAGAACCTCCCACTCCGCGTGTCCGCACGTGTCGACCGCGGTGTGGATCCTTCGTTTTCGGCACTCCGACAGAAGAGAGATCGAGAACGAGGCCTGAGCGAGCGGCTCGCCACCGGACAGCGTGACGCCGCCGCCCGACTCGTCGTAGAACAGGAGGTCCTTCTCGATTTCACGGACCAAGCGATCGAGCGACCACGCCTCCCCCGCAATCGCGCGTGCGCCGAAAGGACAGACGTCTACACAGGCTCCGCACGCCGTGCAGCGCGTGCGGTCGGTCCGTGACGCGCCCCGCGAGATCGAGATCGCCCCGTTCGGACACGCCGCCACGCACGCCCCGCATCCGACGCATCGGTCGGCCCAGAACATCAATTCCGGGTTCGGGTCCTGACTCTCCGGGTTGTGGCACCACGAACAGGAAAGCGGGCAGCCTTTGAGGAACACCGTCGTTCGGACGCCCGGCCCGTCGTGAAGGGCGAACCGCTTGAGGTCGAACAGCGTTCCTGAAGAAGACATCCCGGTCGTTCGTTCCTGTGCGAGACTCGCCGCGGCTCGCTGCTCGATCGCGCTCATTTCGGCGAGGAAAGATACGTCCGGGCCCGGCACGATTCAACCGCACGCCGCCGGAGGAAGAGGTGCTCCGAGGTCGACTGGCCGAGAATCCGCACGTGACCGATGCGGAGCGCTTGCATCGGGGGACGCGGACGTGTACGGTCTTCTGGCAGTTCCGGACAAGGAGAGAGCATGCTCTACTCGAAGACCGCGAAGTACGCCGTGCTGGCGCTCGCCGAGGTCGCAGCGCGCGCGTCGGACGACCCGGTCGCGACGAAGCAGATCGCCGAGGCGACGTCGTCTCCGTATCCGCTCCTCGCCAAGATCATCAACCAGTTGCATCGCGCCGGATTCATCGAGGCGATCCGCGGCAAGCAGGGCGGGATCCGGCTCGCTCGACCGGCAAGCGAGATCACGATCAAGGACGTCGTCTTGGCGCTCGACGGATCAGCGATCCTCAGTGACTGCCCGCTATACCTCGACCCCTGCGACTGCAGCGAGCCGTGCGCACTCCACGCAATCTGGAAGCCGGCCCGCGATGCCGTGGTCGAGTTTCTCGAGAAGACGACCATCCAAGCCGTGGTCGACGCCTGCACCGGTTCGAAGGCCTCCTCCAGGTAACGGAACCGCTTCCCTGAAATCGGAGCCGCGTAGCCGGCGGGCTCTTCACGATCCCACGGACACCCAGCGGCGAGCGATGTCCATCCCCGAACGGCCCGCCGAAGGGATCTACGACCGGTCGAGCACGTGGTGCTCCAAGACGCGGAGCACCGCGTCCTTTGGCTGAACGAGGCGGCGGCGAGATCCGCCGGCTTGCCGAAGGAGGATCTGATCGGAAGAACCTGTTTCGACATCTGGTCCGTTCGGAGCGAACCGTGCCCCAACTGCCCGGTCTCCGAGGCCCGCGAGCCGGTCGACGCGGGTATCGAGCTGTTCGAATCGGGGAAGTTCGCCTTCCCTCAGGCCATTTAAGGCCCACTGGCACAGCGCCTCCAGTTCGGATTCGACCCGCTGGAGCTCGTCCGACGACTCGGCTCCCTGTCGCCGCCGCAAGAGGGACACGCGCAGATTCGGATCAGCATCCCGCAGCATTCGGGGAAGGCACGCCCGTCCACGACATACGGAACCCAGTACCCCTGCCGCTTCGGAAGCGGATCGTTTCACTGTGACAGACGTTACCGACCCTCCCCGGCGGCGCGTCTATACTGAAGCGGGGAACAGAAGCGGTGGATTCATCCTATGTGCGCCGCGTCAAGGAGGCGAAGATGTTCAAGAAGGGCGTTCTGCTTGCTGCCACGGCGCTGTTGGCCGTCGCCTTCGTTGCGTCGGCGAGCGGGCAATCCGGAACCGAGACCCGCTGTTGGCAGGATCGGGAGACGATCTACATCTACGGAAACGACGGGTTCGACTGCGCCGACGGCGTGGCGTCCGGTCGCGGGAGCGCGGAGTCACCGTACTTCATCGAGGGATGGCGGATCATCGCGATCGGAGCCGATTTCGGGATCAACATCGAGAATACCACGCGGCATTTCGTCATCCGCAACTGCGTCATCGAAGGAGCCTCCGGCGCCGCGATTCGCCTCCTGAACGCATCGAATGGCTCCATCGAGGGCTGCCTCCTCCTTCGTAACGAGCGCGGCGTTCTCCTGGAGAACTCGCACTACAACGGAATCGTGGGGAACCTGATCGCCGAGAATCGTACCGGCGTCGTGACGCGCCTCGGCTCCCGAGAGAACACCGTCACGAAGAACAGCTTCATCCTCAACGGCCGCTCGGCCCACGATCCCGGCGGTCGGAACCTCTGGTACTGCGGCCTGATCGGCAACTACTGGAGCGACTACGGAGGGTCAGACAAGAACTGTGACGGGATCGGCGACAAGCCCTACCGCTCCCCCGTGGTCGATCGGTATCCGCTCGTCGTCTCTCCCTGGCAGTGCACCCTTCCGATCACCGAGCTGTCGGTATCGCATTGCGAAACGAGCACCGCGGTGCTCAAGGAAGTCTCCATCGGGGACGGGCCGTGTCCGCCACCGACGTGCGCTCCCGTGTGCGTTCCAACGTGTTCCCCCATCTGCGCTCCAAGGCTCACGGTGTGTGCGGATCAGGTCCTCACCTGCGCTCGGCCCGAGGTGACCTTAACCGCCGAGTTCTGTTCGGGCGGGCCGTGCTGTGAGCCGTGCTCCGTCGAGTGGACGAGAGCCGGGTTCGGCGTCGTCGGCCGCTCGCTCTCGATCACCGTCGGCGAGCCGGGGGCCTACACCGTCGCGGTGACCGGTGGCGACGGCTGTTCGGTCACCGACACGGTGGTCGTCGTCGCGGACATCGACGCCCCGAAGGTGACCGCGACCGTCGATCGGGCGCTCACCTGCGCGGTCCCCGAGGCGACGCTCGAGGCCCACGTCTCTGGCGGCTGCCCGCCGTACGCGATCGAGTGGATCCGGGGTGGCGCTGTGATCGGGCGGGGCGCGTGCGTCACCGTCGGCAGGCCGGGCACGTACACCGTCCGAGTAACCGGAAGCAACGGCTGTTCGACAATCGCCACGATCGACGTCGTCGAGGACGTGGGCGCGCCGACCGTGGAGGCCACCGCCGATCGACTCCTCTCCTGCGCCGTCACGGAGACGAACCTTCGCGCGATGGCAACCGACGGAAGCCCACCGTACGCGTACGAGTGGCGAAGCTGGAACGGCAACGTCGTCGGAAGCGGTCCGGTCGTCACCGTCGGAGCGGCCGGGACCTACACCGTCCGCGTGACCGGGACGAACGGTTGCTCGGCGACCGGGACCGTCATCGTCACCGAGGACGTCGAGACGCCGGTCGTCGATGCGCTCGTCGACGGCGCGATCACGTGCAATGTCGAAGAGGTCACGCTCACGGCGAACATCTCACGCGGAAGGCCGCCGTACGCGATCGAATGGACGACACCGAGCGGGAGCACAATCTGCCGCTCGGCGACGATCACCGTCGACGAACCCGGGACCTACACCGTCACGGTGACCGGGTCCAACGGCTGCTCGGCGAGCGATTCCGTCGTCGTCGTCGAGGACACCGAACCGCCGATCGTCGACGCCGGCCCAGACCAGCTCCTGACGCTCGAGGTGACCGAGGTCGCCCTGACGGCCACGATCGGCCGTTGCCCCGGTCCGTACACCGTTACGTGGGAGGACACGCTCGGCGAGATCGTCGGCCGGAGCGAATCGTTGACCGTCGGCCGTCCCGGGGTCTACACGGTGACGGTCGTCCGCGACACCGGGTGCTCCGCTTCGGACGAGGTGATCGTGACGTCGGACATCGTCAGTGAGGTCGTCCTGACGTCGAACATCGAGGGGCTCGCCGTCTTCGGCCAGCTGACGTTGGACGGCGTTCCGATTCCCGAGTCGGTCTTCTACTTCAAGGTCGGTTCGCCGCAGACCGGGAGCGAGACGGCCGGCGCGTCGATCACGATGACGAGCCTCTTCGGCAAGGGGTACAAGGCGAACGGGGCCGAGGTCTACTACATCATCCCGGGAAACGCGACCGTCGCGTTCGGGATCCACAAAGAGCAGTTCACCGCCGGGAAGCAGTATCACCTCCTCCACCTGCCGACCGACCCGCCGGGTGAGGCGGCGGTGGCCTTCTTCTAAACGAAGAGCATCGGATTCGTCTCACGTCACGGGCTACGTCCCCTATCCAGGGGGCGTCGTCCGGTGTATCTCCCACGCGCTCATTACCTCGCCGTACGTCGCGAGGAACCGGTCGCGCAGCGACCCGTCCTGGATCACATCGGCCTGCTCAGTGACCAAACGATGCGCGATCTCCAGGTGCGGAAGCGCCTCGTCAAGCCGGTCTCGGGCCTCGTGCACGCGGTAGTGCGTGAAGCGGATCTCGGTCGCCTCCGGCGGCGTCCGATCGCCGAGGAGCTCGATCGCCTCCACAGACAGCCTCACCGCGTCCTGGAGATCCCCCGCGAGGAAGCGCACCCTGGCCAGGGCCGAGAGGGACCGCATCGCAAGCCGATCCAATCCCAGCTCCCGGCTCATCCGCAACGCGTCCTGCAGCTGTGCTTCGGCCGCTTCGGCGTCTCCGACACAGAGCCGGATGATCCCGAGATTGAAGTGGCTGATGACGACGCCTCTGTTGCTCCCGATCTCCGCGTAGAGCGTCATCGCCCGGCCGGTCGTCTCGGCGGCAGTCCTCAGCTCCTCTCCTGCGTCATGGGTCCGAAACGTCAACTCGAGCTGCCCTCCGACACCGAGCGCTCCAAGCGCGATTCCCATGTTGCACAGGCTGTCCGCTTGACCGCTCGCGTCCTCCAACTGCTCGTAGACCTCCAACGCCCGCCCGTGATGCTCCAATCCTTCAGCGAACGCGCCGAGTGCGCTGTAGGAGTTGCCAAGATTCGTCAGGCACTTCGCCGAGCCGATCCGGTTTCCGATCTCGTGAAACAGCGGCTGCGCTTGCTCGGTGTACTCGATGCACCGTTCGTACTCGCCGAGGTAGTAGTTGAGCGCGCCGAGGTTCCCGAGGATGTCCGCTTCCCCCTTGCGATCACCCAGCTCACGATACAGCGACCGAGCCTCGTCGAACCGCTCCAGCGCTTCGGGAAGTTCGCCGAGACGGGCGGAGATGATCCCCAACGACTTCACGCTCGCCGCCTGCCCCGGGAGCGCGCCGAGATCGCGGAACGTGTCGAGCGCCTTCTGCGCGAACTCGCGGGCTTCCTGGAATCGCCCTGCTCCCTCGAGCGCGTTTCCGACGTGCGCCAGGGCGCTCGCTCGGCCGGCCGGATCGCCTGCCTCCTCCATCGCCGCGAGGGCGAGCTCGCCCTGCTCCTTCGCCGCATCGAACTGCCCACAACGTCTGTGGAAGTCCGACCAGAGGAGGCGGATCTCACCGCGCTGGAACGCTTCGCCGGAGGCCTCGACAATCGGCAGGATCCTCTCCAGATCGGCCCGTTCCTCCTCGACGCGACCGAGAAGGCCGAGGATCCTCGCGCGCCGCTGGAGTACATCGAACCGACGTTCGGATTCGCGCCGTTCGTCGAGTTCGTCGATCAACTCGAGTGCCCGACTGAAGTAGATCTCCGCCTCGGCGTTCGCGTGTCGGGCCGCCGCCTGTTCCCCGGCGAGCCGGGCGTACACGCACTCCTTTTCGCCGTGCCCGGCCCGATTCCAATGGACGACCAGCAACGGAACGTGCGGATCCAACTGCTCGGCGTACGTCTCCTCGAACCAGCCCGCGACGCACCGGTGAAGCTCGCGGCGCTGCTCGAAGAGGAGGGTCTCGTAGGCGACCTGCTGGATCATCACGTGCTGAAACGCGTAGCGCGGGTCCGGCTCCTCGGCCTCCAGCAGCGTCAGACGGCGGCGGTTCGTGTGGTCGAGATGCTCGCTCAGCGCTTCGTTCCCGATCCGCATCGGGTGCACGTCGTGCACCGTCCGCAAGAGGAAGCTCCTGCCGATCACGGAGGCGACCTTCACCGTCAGCTGCTCCGCCGCCGGGAGCCGATCGAGCCGCGCCAGGATCATACCCTCGAGCGTGTCGGGGACGCTCATCCGAAGCACATCCGCGCCTCCGACCACCGCGCAGGCCCCGTTCTCGATGGTCAGAAGGCCCCGATCGCGCAGCGCTTCGATCAGCTCGACGGCGAAGAACGGGTTCCCTTCCGCCCGTTCGACGAGCAACGCGCCGACGTCCTCCGGGAGGACCGGCGACTCCAGACCAAGCCTGGCGGCGGCGAGCGCGACCGTTTCCTCCGGGGGCAGCGCGCCCAGCGGGAGCTTCTCCGCTCCCCGCATCTGCGCCAGCGCGGCATGCTGCGCAGGCACGACGTCCGCGTAGGGGCGGTGCGTGACGACGAAGAGAACCGGCCGGTTGGCCAGCGCACGCGCCGCCGATACGACGAGCTCCCACGAAAGCGAGTCCAGCCAGTGTGCGTCCTCCACGATCAGCGTGACCGGGCCCGCGTTCGTGCGATCCACCAGAAGCTCTCCGATCAGCGCGGACAGGGACTCCTGACGAACCTCGGGTTCGAAGCCGCTCGTGGTCCGCGACTCGGGAAAGCCGAGCCCGAGGACGTCGTTCAGCAACGGCGCTCGATCGACGTAGGTCGGATCGATTGCGACGAGCCGTTCGAGAATGAGCCCCCGCTGGGTGGACGGATCGCCGCCGGTCTCCAGCTCGAACAGCCCGCGAAGCAACGTCCGCCAGACGCGGTACGGCGTGTGCTGCTCGATGCTGTCCGCCGCTCCGATCAGACACGTGGAACCACTTCCGCTCGCGAGCCGGCGAAGCTCCTCCACCAGCCGGCTCTTCCCGATCCCCGCTTCGCCCTCGATCAGCAGGATCCGCCGTGCACCGGCTTCCACGTCCTTCGATGTCTTCCGGATGACGCCCAGCTCGGCCCGTCGCCCGACCAGTCTCGTGACGACATCAACCGTGCCGCTCTCTTCTCGGCCGATGGGACGGTAGACCGGCTGTGGGCGATCGATCCCCTTGAGCTCCACGGGGGGGAGCGCGTCGAACGCCCACTGGCCCTTGGCGATTTCGTGAACCGTTTCGCTGCACCGGATCTCGCCGACCGGAGCCGCGGACATCAACCGCGCCGCCAAGTTGACGGCGTCTCCGAGCGCCCCGTACGTTCGACGCGACTTGCTTCCGTAGACACCGACACGAGCGCGGCCGTGGCTGACGCCGATCTGGGTCCCGGTGATGAAATCGAGCCCCGCCGGAGGCGCCTCCAGCTCCATCGCCGCCGCGAGCGCCCGTTGCGGGTCGTCCTCGTGCGCTTCGAGCGCCCCGAAGACGACGTAAAGGTGGCTCCCCTTGTCTGCGGTCGTCAGCAGGAGGACGTGGCCGCCGTACCGAGCGGCCACCCCCTGGACCCACTTCGTGAAGGCGTCAAGGTTCGAAGCAGCCGTGGCGTCCTCATCGTAGTCGATCCCGGTGAATCGGAAGAAGAGAACGGAGACCGGACGGAGCTCCCCGAGGAACTCCCCTTGGCCGGCTTGAACCCGTTCGTGGACCGGCCCCAGGAGGTACGGTCGCAGCCGCTCCGACGTCAGACCACGCGAGGGGAGATCCGGCCAAGGGGTCGGTTCGACGTTTCCCCTGAGGCCCTCCACGACAGCGAATCGACCCCGCCACGTCCCGACCATCAGATGGGCGCCGGCCTTCCGCGCCACCTCCGGAGAGGCGATCACTTCACCGCGTTCCGCGAGGCGCTCCCCTTCCGCCAGACGGTCGACCGTCGCCCCGACGAGAACGTCCAGCAGCTGAATCTCCGGATCGCCGATCAGGTAACGACGCACCGGGCCCGCGGCCACGGCCGCCTTCATCGTCAGCGACACCCTCCCCCCCTGCGGCGCGGCGATCGCCTGGAACTGCTTCATCGCCCGCTGCATCTGCAAGGCACAGGCGACTCCGCGGACGCCCACGTCGCCCGGGAAGAAGCCGATCAGCGCGTCCCCGATGTAGCAGGCGATGCTCCCACCGAAGTGATGGACCCTGGAGACCAGTCCGGTGTAGACCGCGTTCAGGAGCCTCGTCAACTCCTCAGCGCCGCGGCGAGCTCCGAGCCCCGCGACCAGCGCCTCCGTCAGCGGGGTGAATCCGGAGACGTCCGCAAGGAGGACCGACCCCGTTGCTGCCTCGGGCAGCGACTCATCGCGTGCGAGCGCCTGCCTCCGGTCCATCGGAAGGTACGTGCTCAACAGCTCGATCGACATTCGGCCTCCCGCATTGGAACGGACGTGAATGCGTTGCCCCTCATCGCCGCAGGTCCCTCAGGATACTCGCGAAGCGCGAAGCGCCAAAACCCGGTCGGCCCGTGAATCTTCGATCCTAGGGGAGGAACTCGCGATACCGCATGCACGGCGTCCAGGAGCCGAGCGGCCGCTCGCACCCTTTGCAGGAGTTCTGTCCTTGACGTCGCTTGCAGTACGTGTTCACGACGTAGTCGAAGATCGTGGCGTTTCGAACGGCGAACGCGATCTCGTCGGCGACGGAGACGAGGATCAACCGCTCGTCGGCCGTAAACGGTCCGCCGTCGAGCCGGTTCAGGACCTCGAGCACTCCGACGCGCTCGTCGCCGGCGACGAGCGGCACCGCAATCATGTTTCGCGTTCGGTAGCCGGTCTTCAGGTCGATCTGTCCGTAGAAGCGCGGGGCAGTCTCGACGTCATCGACGATCTCCGCCTCCAACGTCTCGAGAACGCGCCCGGCGATGCCCTCGGTCACCGGGAACGTCGCCCCCCCGAGAAGAGGCTTCGCCGATCCCTCGACGCGATAGAACCGGAAGTTCTCCTTCGCCTCGTCGAGGAGGAGGATCGAAGCCGCTTCGGCCGAGGCGGCCTCCATGCTGCAGTACAGCGCGATCTCCAACAGCTCGGCGAGGTCGACCGACTTGGCGAGCATCG
>Ga0180431_10003638_pt1 | contig 19752 bp, 20 predicted proteins | sample SS_ome_11_FD_132459 | JGI IMG/M metagenome (GOLD analysis project Ga0180431, IMG submission 132459) | Hypersaline lake sediment archaeal communities from the Salton Sea, California, USA - SS_1_MS_1 metaG | ecosystem: Environmental > Aquatic > Non-marine Saline and Alkaline > Hypersaline >... | reverse complement strand
GCATCAAAGCCAACCAGTGTCGTCTCAAGTGACTCATCTTCATGCCTCCCAACTAATCGGTCACCAAACTCATGGGACGAATGCCGGCAAGGGCTTAACCTCCTCCCCTGCGAGAATCAGACTGAGCAAGGACTGCTCTTGCCCACCTCGTCGCAAGGCGAGAGCCGGCAATAATATGGCTGACCGCAACCACCCCCTTTCACAGTCCGGATGGATTCCCCGTTGTTGCCCTAGGGCTACTTCTCCGCTCTCCTAACCCCGCTGGCGGGCAAGCCACCAGTTGAACAGTCTCTTAATACGGGGGGTAAGACGCTCGCGGTTGTAGTCGTCCGCAACCTGCCGGATCGCTTCAGCCTGGGTCGGGTAAGGATGTATAACGTTTGAAAGAGACTTGAGTCCCACCCCGGCGACGATGGCGAGTGTCAACTCGCTTATCATCTCGCCCGCGTGACGCGCAACTATCGTCCCGCCAAGTATACGGTCAGTTCCTTCCTGCACGTGGACTTTCACCAAACCATCTTCCTCACCATCAGCAATCGCTCTATCTACGTCTGCAAAACGTCTGACGAAAGTCCGAACCTCTATGCCTCTCCCCTGGGCATCCTTTTCGTACATGCCCACATGCGCAATCTCAGGGTCTGTGTAGGTACACCAAGGTATAGTCAGCGTGCTGAGCTTCTTCCGCCCCTTGAAGAGCGCATTCTGAATCACCATACGTGCGGTGGCGTCGGCGGTGTGGGTGAACTTGAATCCTAGGCACACGTCACCCGCCGCGTAAATCCGGGGATTAGTTGTGCGCAGATGGTCGTCCACGATCACGCCCTTGTGACCATCACATTCAACCCCGACTGCTTCCAGGTTGAGCCCTTCGACATTCGGCGCACGTCCTGCGCCGACAAGAATTTCGTCAACCGCCACTTTGCCTTCCTTCCCGCCAGTCACAAGACAGATCACTTTGCCGCCGTCCGATCCCTCGACCCTCGTGACTTTGGAGTTGAGCTTGAGGTCGATCCCGTCCCTGCTGAACGCATTCGCGACAATGCTCGCGGCGTCCGGGTCTTCCCTCGAAAGCAGTTGAGGCCCCATTTCGACGATCGTCACCTGCGACCCAAGCCTCCGGAAAGCCTGGGCCATTTCGCATCCGAGGGGCCCTGCCCCAAAGACCGCCAGCCGCCCAGGACGTTCAGTCAGAGAGAAAACCGTCTCGTTCGTCAAGAATCCTGCCTCTTCCAGGCCCTCAATAGCGGGTCTGACAGCCCGTGCTCCCGTCGCGATCACCGCTTTTTTGAATCGCAACGTCTTTCCGTCCACCTCAATCGCTTCAGGGGCAGAAAACTTCCCCTCCCCAAGGAAAACGTCAACGCCCACAGCGGCAAATTTCTTGATTGCATCGTGGTAGCTGATGCGAGCTCTGAGCCGCCTCATCCGTTCCATCACAGCCGGAAAGTCCACTTCCGTTCCCTCAGGAACCTTCACGCCGAAGTCCTTCGCATTCCGCACATCGGCGAGAACGCGGGATGAGCGGATCAGACATTTGGACGGGACGCAGCCCACGTTCAGGCAATCTCCGCCCAGCAGATGCTTTTCGACAAGCGCCACCTTCGCGCCAAGTCCAGCCGCTCCCGCAGCAGTGACCAGTCCGGCGGTGCCGGCACCTATCACCACGAGGTTGTATACGGGCGCAGGTTGTGGGTTCTTCCAATCGCCGGGATGAACATTTCTCACCAAGCTGTTATTATGCTCGTCTGCAGGCAGCACGCCCACCTTCTCATCCATCTCCAGTTCCCCCCTCTGCTACGCCATTCCCCGCGCGAGTTGTCTCCTCCTTGGATCTCAGAGTCCGCCGAGCATGCCTGATGAGCAGTGTCAGTATCGCGACGACAACAGCCAAGAGAATTATGAGAAGCCAGGGGACCTGTCCCCCGGAAATCGCCTTGACGAACGCGTCAGTTCCCACCACGTACACAATCGTGCCGGGCAACATGCAAAGCCACGACCAGAAGACATACGTCGGGAAGCGCACCCGTGTGAGGCCATACCCGTAGTTCTGGAGGTTGAAAGGGAACACAGGGATCAGGCGCGTTATGGCCACGATCACCGCACCGTGCTCTTCCGTAAGCCTATCCAGCTTCCTGAACTTCTCTTTTCTCGAAAGCCAGCGTGCTGCAGTGTCTCGAAGGAAGTAGCGGGCTATCAAAAAGGCCAGACTCACTCCGGCAGTGGAAGCGACACTCACCAGGATCACTCCGACAAGGGAACCGAATAGGGCCCCAGCGGCTATGGTGAGAACACCACCCGGAAAAGCAGCCACCACACCTGCTATGTAGAGCAACATGAAGATAACCGGACCCCACGCACCCTTGCCCTTCAGCCACTCGCGAAGCTCTTCAACCTTCCCCAGCTTGTCGGTCAGCCCTGACACGCGAAAGAAAACGATGACGGCTGCGACAATCACGATGAACTCAGCCGGCCGCACCCAGCGATTGGCCCTTTTGGGAGACCCCTCGGCAACCTGCAGGTCTTCGCTTCCCGACGTCATCTGCGCTCCCTTTGCTCATTCAGCGACCAATCGTAGTCTAGATATTTGATGCCATATCTCCGGTCGCGCAGATAACTCCGATCGCTGTCACCCAGATAGTTGCTGCTGAAGTTGAGTACCGCCCGTTCGATTCTGTCGTGTCCCTCATAGCCCGTATCCGTCCCATACGTTTTGACGAAGTCCTTCCCATACCACTTGAAAAGGCTCGAGAGATGGACACGGTTATTGTCGCGGTCGATGCGAAAGTTCTTCGGCCTCTGAAGAAATCGCCGCGTTTGCTCGTCAAGCTGGGCGCTCAAGCGCTCGCCGGTGTAAGGTTCGGTTCGCAACACCGCGCAACTCATGGAGGCACAAACCAGCGCCAGATGGATGCGCGGCTCGTTGAAGTCCACCCGAAGCGTTTCGTGCTCGATCTCATCCAGTGTCATGGGCCTGCCCATTGCCTTGAACTCCAGCTTGTCCCACACGCCGGGAATCTGGCGTATGCTGTCGTCTGGGAAGCGAAAAGAACCGATGAACGACGCTTCGATCGGGTAGTGATCGATGATCGCCTGGAGAGTGAGCGAATTATAAGCGTTGATCCAAAAGGCGATTTTCTCGTTCTCGGTCCACTCCTCGTACGCTGCGCGCGGATGCTTCGCCGACGACGCGTTAAATCTGTCCAAGCGCATCCGGTCAGCTTTTAGCGACTTGTAGTCAACCAGACCCTCGACGTTGACGTAAGCCTTCAGTACCGCCGCGTAGTCGGCGTAGGAAAAGCCTTCCTGCCCTGCCGTACCGGCAGCTTTGTCGGGTGGGTCCTCTTCGGGCCAGCAGTAGCCGCCGGTTGCAGTGATGCAAAGCAATAGTAGAACGCGGCGTAAGTTCCTTCCCCCGGCCCTCATCTCACAACTCCCTTCCACATTCGTGGGCCCTTCGCGCGGTCCCCCTGCGCCAACAACATGGAAGAACGCGACACGGGAAACAGCGCGGCAGGAACCCAACTACACTCCCTCGGCAAGCCTTCACGCCAACGCCCCGCTGCATGACGATCCCCTTCCCGCCGTGCAACCAAAGCAATGGTCTCCGGTGACGATCCGTCGCTCCGCCAGAGCGCCCGCGTCGAAATCCCGGATGTGTGTAGGCGCTCCGTGATTCACCGAAAAGCCAAGCGCCAAGTTGAAGTCACAATCGTAAATCGTCCCATCCCACCCGACGCTTATCTGGTAACGGCACATGAGACCCTCGATGGTATCGCGATTGAAAGACTCCTCAAGAAGCTCCATGTACTTCCCCTCGCGCCTTTTTTTTTTGAGATACGCCAGGAACCGTCCTATGGGCATATTGGTTATCGTGATGAGGTGACTGAAAGAGATGTCGAACTTCTGGTCCAACTCGCGCTTGTAGTCCGCCTCCAGCGACGCTTGATCAGATGGAAGGAAAGGACCTGTGGGATTGTACACAAGATCGAGCTCCTTGTCGGCATCGGAGCCATAACCGAGCGCATTCAAGCGCTTGAGCACTTCGACGCTCTTGGAATAAACGCCTCCCCCGCGCTGAACCCTCACGTTCTCCTCCGTGTAGCATGGCAGGGAAGCGACGAGATGCACCTGGTTGTCCCGATAGAACTGGGGGATGTCCTCCATCCCGGGCTCTAAGAGCACGGTGAGGTTTGTCCTCACCTTCACTTTATGTCCGTGCGCGCGGAGCGCCTCTACGAACCTTCGGAAATGCGGATTCAGTTCGGGAGATCCCCCCGTGATATCAACAAGCTCGGCTCCCGCCTCGTTCGCTGCGCGGAGAACCAGCTCCATCACGGACCACTGCATGGTCTCCGTTCGGTAGGGCGACGCGCTAAGGTGACAGTGCGCGCATTGCTGGTTGCACTTCAGGCCGATATTGACTTGCATTACTCTCAATTCTCGGCTGCGCAGTCCTTCGCCGGCTAACGTCGCAATTCGCCTCTCGAAACTGTTCATGGATTCCTGCTCCACGTCAGCCCCCTGTTTCAACCAAGCCAGTTGAGATTCGTCTTCTCTCATCCCCCGAGAGGGAAAGCGGACCTGCAACTGCCTGAGCGTCTCCCCCCAATTACAGAAATACCATCGCGCTCCCCCATTGCAAGCGCAATGTCCGGCAAAACGCCCGCGCATACTTTTCTGAAGCTCTTTTTCGGCGGGCGACGCAACGGCGCTACCCACTCAAAGCCGCCTTAAGGTCTTGCTCGACCGTAGAGATCGGCTTTATGTCGAATTTCTCCGCGAGAACGTTGAGCACCGGCGGCGTCACGAAAGCAGGCAGCGATGGGCCGAGCCTGATGTCCTTGATGCCCAGGTGCAGAAGCGTGAGCAGTATGGCGACGGCCTTTTGCTCGTACCACGACAGAATCAGCGACAACGGCAGGCTGTTTACGTCCGTGTCGAACGCCTCGGCCAATGCCAGCGCGATCTGCACTGCCGAGTAGGCATCGTTACACTGACCGATGTCGAGAAGGCGCGGGATGCCGCCAATCTCGCCGAACTCCAGTTTGTTGAACCGGTACTTGCCGCAGGCCAATGTCAGAATGACGCTGTCCTTGGGGACGGCCTGGGCGAACTCAGTGTAGTAATTGCGCCCCGGCTTGGCGCCGTCGCAGCCGCCTATCAAGAAGAAATGCTTGATCGCCCCGCTCTTCACCGCCTCCACAACCTTGTCGGCGACGCCCATGACCGCATCGTGCCCGAAGCCGCACATGATAGTCTTTTCCGGACCATCTTCTTTGAAACCCTCGGCAGCCAGAGCAGCCCGGATGACGGGCTCGAAGTTGCGGTCGCTTATGTGAGTTATTCCAGGCCAAGCAACCAGACCGGAGGTAAAGAGCCGAGCTTTGTAGCTGTCTCTCGGCCTTTGAAGACAATTCGTGGTCATCAGTATCGCGCCCGGGAGTTCCCCGAACTCTTTCGCCTGATCCTGCCAAGCCCCACCGTAGTTCCCCACGAGGTGCTTGTAGTTCTTCAGCCCCGGGTACCCGTGGGCAGGAAGCATCTCCCCGTGCGTATATACGTTTATGCCCTTGCCCTCAGCCTGTTTCAGCAACTCTTCCAGGTCTTTCAAATCGTGACCCGAGACGACGATAGCCTTGCCCTTTAGGGGAGTAATTCGAACAGGAGTGGGCACCGGATTACCGTATGCGCCCGTGTTGGCTGCATCCAGAAGCCCCATAGCCTTCAGGTTCAGTTCACCCACCCCCAGGCTTTTTGCCAGCAACTCGTCCGCTGAATGGTTATCCTTGGTCAGAAAATCGAGCATCTCGTGGAACGCCCCGTAGACCTCGTCGTCTTCCACGCCCAGTATTTGCGCGTGATCGGCGTATGCGGCTGCACCTTTCAGACCGTAGAGTACTAATTCCTGGAGGCCCGCGATGTCCTCGCCTAGCTCTGCTTTTCTCCTTTCGATGGAGACTCTCTCTCCCTGCTTGACCAGCCCGTCAAGATCGGCCTCCGGCTGCCAAGCCGCAGGGCCTCCGAGCGTTTCCCGCTGGCAAACTGCCTTCTCGCACGCTTCCTCGTAGAGCCTCTTGGCTTTATCGCGAAGTTTCGCAGCTCGCAGTATCAGCCCTTGCAGGCGCTCGGGGTCGAAATTCACGTTAGTCACTGTAGAGAACAAGGCTTCGACGCAAAAGACCTCTATCTCCCTATCCTTTACGCCCAGCTTTCTGGCCCTATGTGCATACATGGAAAGCCCCTTGGTCGCGTGCACCAAGAGGTCCTGTAATGCGGCGGCGCGGGGGTCCTTTCCGCACACCCCATGCACCGTGCAGCCCGTTCCTTTCGCCGTCTGCTCACATTGATAGCAAAACACTCCTCCACCTCCATATCTCTGTTAAGGACCACCGCGGGCCGAATCAGCGCCAGGACGATGGCCAAGACATTGCTCGGCGTAGGGACACCACTCTGCGCAGCCGAGGTCGAGACGGGGGTTTCGGAACCTGCGCCCGCACTTGAAACACTTGCGCCACGCGTCGTCCTTGAAGAACTCTACGGATGCCCCGCATGCCGGACAAGGGACTTCAAACACATCGTCCGGCTTCCAGTAGCGTACGTCTTGTCCTGGGCACCGCATCGCCACAGCTCCCATCTGTCACGGCAGGGCGCGGACGGCGTCCTCGTCCTTCACATTGCCGCGGATGCCGATCTCTATGGGTTTGACCGGGATGTCCTTTCCTGAGTCGGCCAGCGCCAGATTCACCAAGTGGCGCAGCCCGAAACAGCAAGGCACCTCCATGTGCACGACTTGGACGGACTTGATGTCGTTCCGCCGCAGGATTTCCGCAAGTTTCCGGCGATACTCGCCTGCGTCATCCAGTTTAGGGCAGCCGATTATGAGCACCTTTTCCCCCAAGAACTTCCGGTGGAAGTCGGCGTGGGCAAAAGGCACGCAGTCCGCTGATATCACAAGCTCGGCTCCCTCGAAGTACGGCGCCTTAACTGGAACGAGGCTGAGTTGTACCGGCCAGTTTCCCAGCCGGGAAGAAGGGGCAAATCCTCCCGCCCCCTCACCATAGGAGGCTTCCGATGCGGGCCTCTGAATCTTCTGACTTGCCGCACCCGGGCATCCTGCGGCGGGACATCCAACGGCATCAGAGGTTCTTTGTTGCCTTTTCACGTGGGCTCTTGCAGCTTCTTCGTCGAACTCCGGCGCCTCGCGCTCTTCGATGCTGATCGCACCCTGAGGGCATTCGCCCAAACAGGCACCCAGGCCATCACAATAAATGTCGCTGATCAACCTAGCCTTCCCGTCAATGACCTGTATGGCTCCCTCAGCGCATGCGGGTACGCATTGACCGCACCCGTTGCACTTCTCCTCGTCAATCTTGACTATCTTTCGTGGCACCGGCATATAGACACCCTTTCACATCAGATAGCTGATCCAACGTGGTCTCCGCCAAGTATGTCTTGACACGGCGATTAACTTCTGCGAGCAGCCCGCCGAAGATGCACTTGCCACCGCAGATCGGAGCATCCAGAAGGCAGTCGTTCCACGACACCGGCCCTTCTATCGACTCGTAGACTTCCAGCAAGGTTATGCTGGTCCCGGGCTTGGCTAGCACGAATCCCCCCTTGGGGCCTCGCATCGATTTCACGAACCCTTCCCTTGCCAACCTCTGAAGGACCTTCGAAAGATGGGCTTCCGAGACTCCCAAGAGCGAAGCGATCCGGTTCGTCGTAAGCGGCTCGAGCGGGTCCGAACCCATTAGCACCAAGCTGTGCAGGGCCAAGGAAGCCGCCTCGGAAATCTTGAGCAGGTTTGCCATTGTTCTGGCCCTCAATCCTCCATTCTGGTACTACTATACCAGAATAGAGCCCAAGATCAAGCCCCCTTGCCCGATTTTTAGAAAAATCTCTCGCCCCCGTCTTCGCCCGTCATCTCAACACTTCTGCCGCCCCACAACCATGCGTTGACCCAGGACACCATCCGGAGCCTCACATGCCCTGCACTTCCCCACACGACTAATCCACCGGGCTGAATTTATCCTTCCCCACTCCGCAGACGGGGCATACCCAATCATCCGGGATGTCCTCGAATGCTGTGCCCGGTTCGACACCCGCGTCAGGGTCTCCGATCTCGGGATCGTAGACCCATTCGCACACGTCACAGACGTATTTCTGCAATGTCTTCCCTCCCCTTTCTGGGACCTCGTCGGCCTTCGACGAACTCTCCCGCGTCTTATCGGCAAAATGAGTGGGTGCGTTCTTGGGCGTCTTACCCCGCAAATTCTCGCGGTAGTACGCGTACGTCAGTGGCTTCCCGTCCTTCAATTGCTCGGACCGCACCACTTTGGCAACGAATATGCTATGGCTGTCCAAATCAACCCTGTCAGTGACCTTTGCCTCAATCACTGCTACGGCATTTTCGAGCACTACCGGGCAACCGGTGACCCCGGGCTCGAATTCGACCTGTGAGAGTTTGTCAACATCTCTGCCAGACCTGAACCCAAACAGACCAATGAACTTCAAGGGAGTTGACTCCTGCAAGACGCTAACGGCAAACGCGCCGCTCTTCAATATGCACTCGTGAGTCAACGCATTCCTGCTGACGCAGGTTGCCACGTAAGGGGGATCGTCGCAAACCTGGAACACCGTATTGGAGATCTGCCCATTCAGTTTTTCGCCGCAGCACGAGGTGACGACATAGAGGCCGTAGCTGAACGAGAAAAGCGCTTGGGGGTCAATCTTAGCACTCACGGCGCGGCTCTCTTTCCCAGCTCCTCCGCGACAAGCTTCCCCTGCGAGTAGCATTGTGCGAGAGCGGCGTCGTCAGGCACGTACTTCACCTTGATTGTCTCCCCCACCATTTCCACCTTCATATCGGCCATGGCCTTCTCAAGCAGGGCCGCGGCCTCGCCGCTCCACCCGTACGATGAGAACACAGAGCCGATTAGGCCCTTCGGCTTGAGCCCTTTCACATAAGTCAGCGCGTCAGCCAGGGTCGGAAACAGCCCGTTGTTAAGCGTTGGTGATCCAATCAGCAACGCGCCGGCATCTAGTATCTCGGTGGCTACTTCGCTCCGGTGGCATTCCCTTAGCGGCATCAGTTTGACATGAGCCCCGCCCGAAGTTAGCCCCTCACCAATCGCCTTCGCCATTTTCGCGGTGCTCTGCCACATGGTGTCGAACATGACGATTGCCTTGTTCCCACGCTTCTGCGATGCCCACTCTGCGTAGCGTCTTACTATCCAGCCTGGGTCTTTGCGCCACATCGGGCCGTGGTCCGGCAGGATCATCTTGAACTTGAGGCCGAGGCTCCGCACTTTGTCAATCAGCCGGGAGACGAACGAAGAGAACGGCAGAAGTATGTTGGCATAATAGGTGGCCGCTTCGTACTCGATTACCGAGGGATCGATCTCGTCGGCGAAGCTCTCGCTCGACGCCAGGTGCATGCCGAAAGCGTCTTGCGAGAAAAGAACCCCCACGTCAGGTCTGTAGCTGAACATGCTGTCAGGCCAGTGCAGCATGCGCGTCTCTATGAAGGTAAAAGGCACGTTCCCCAGCGAAACGTTCTCTCCGTCCTTCACAGGAACGATGTCCCGATCCATGTGATAATGATCCGCCAGAGCCTTCACACCCATCTCCGAGGCGAACACCTTATCCGGCTTAACCGTCTCGATGACCTGAGGGAGGCAGCCCGAATGGTCCGCCTCGGCATGATTCGAGACGATGTATCTTATCTGCGAGGGGTCAAGAACCGAACCGACACGAGCCAGCATTTCGTCCTTGAACGGTGCCTTAACCGTATCGATCAGGATCGGGTCCTCACCCACGACGAGATACGCGTTGTAGGTCGAGCCTCGCCCGGTGAAGTACCCGTGGAAGTCCCGCACCGCCCAGTCTATCGCCCCTACCCAATAGATGTCTTCTGTGACTTTCACGGCTTTCAAAACGTCTTTCATGACTATCCTCCAACCTGCACCGTCAAGACAAATGGACAGTGTGAGGATGTCTCGCAGCGTTCTTGCCGCTGACTCAGTCGAACGCAGCATGACGGCTCCCCAAACCAATTGTCAAGTTGCGCAGCCCTTTCCACTCGACTTCACGGTTGCCGCCGCTGCTACGCTTCCTGTGTGTCCGCCGGCGTCGGCATGACGAAGGAACGCGCCCCAAGCTCCCGGTCTAACATGAGCAAGCCGTTGCCCGAGTCGCCTACCAACTCCAGGGCTCGTACTACCTTGGACGCGTTCTCCTCCTCCTCGACCTGCTCCGTGACGAACCACTGAAGCATGACCCCTGCGGCGCGGTCGGACTCCTCCTCAGCTATCCCTACGAGTTGGTTGATCCTCGACGTTACGAACTGTTCATGCTCGTAGGCGTGGCGGAAAGCCGCCAGAGGCGAATCCCACTTCGTCTCGGGCTGATCTATTGCCCTCAAGACCACGCTGCCGCCGCGGCTGTTGATGTGGTCAAAGAATTTCGCCGCGTGTGTCAGCTCCTCCTGCGCCTGTACGCGCATCCATTGCGCCATCCCGTCGAGCCCTTTCGAGTGGAAGTAAGCCGACATCGAAAGGTACAGATAGGCGGAGTACAGCTCGTACTTAACCTGCTCGTTCATTTCCTCCAGCATTTTCTTTCCTATCATTTCTTTCCCCTCCAGAGCCCGTGCAAGTTGCAGTATTCCCGAGCGGTGAGGTTGCCCGCCTCAAGGCAGAAGGTCGCTTCAGGAGCCTGCCCCGGCTTCAGGAATTCCCTGTACGCCTTCTCTCCGTCGATCACTTCCACCCACTCTATGTAGTGTTTCTCTTCCATTGGGTGCGGGACGCTGCCCACCTTCACCTTGATCCCTTCGTCGGACTTCTCAACAACCGGAACGTGTTTCTCCTTAGCCGCATCAACCGTGTTCTCGCTCATCAGCTTCATCGGCTGATCGCAGCACACGAGTTCCCCCGCGCCTGTATGCATCATTTCAACTATGTTCCCGCACACCTCGCACTTGTAGATCTCAAGCCGCTTGGTCATCTTCTTCACTCCTCTTCTCGGTTACCGTTAGTAGGACAAACGTACTGGTCAAGGGATTCCGGCTCATTTCCCCCTTTCAACAAAATTTCCCGTACGTGCTACCAGTTCTCCGCCAAAAGTTCGAAATACCCCCGCGCGTGAAGGCAAGCCGGGCACGTGTCGGGCGCCGCCTGCCCCTCGTGAAGATAGCCACAATTCCGACAGCGCCATACGACTGTCCTGCCTTTCTTGAAGACCGTCCCGGCGTCGACGTTCGCAAGAAGCCCAAGGTATCGCTTCTCGTGTTGCTTCTCCGCCACCGCGATTGCATCGAATGCCGCCGCCACCTCCTCGAACCCTTCTCCGCGCGCAACTTTGGCGAAACCGGGATACATCTCCGTCCACTCGTAGTGCTCGCCCGCAGCAGCCGCCTTCAGGTTCTCAGCGACAGAGCCGATCACGCCTGAGGGATATGCCGCTGTGATCTCGACATCGCCTCCCTCGAGGAATTTGAACAGCCGCTTTGCGTGTTCTCTCTCTTGGTTAGCCGTCTCCTCGAAGATGTCGGATATCTGAATGAGACAGCTCTTTCTCGCCTCACTGGCGAAATAAGTGTAGCGATTCCTTGCCTGTGACTCCCCGGCAAAGGCCGTCAACAGGTTCTTCTCGGTCTGCGACCCCTTCAACTTCTTCATCTCACCCTCCATGCAAACGTTCCTAGCTAGGTTAGACACGCGACTCAATACAAACAGTTCACCCTGCACAACCTTCTTTCAGGGACGAGTATCTCCCCGTCCCAAAGACCTCGTTCTTCTTCGGGTCCTGCACCGCGGGCACAAGCCTATAAACTCCACCCTGTGACCAAGCACTTCATAGTCGGTACGGCCTCGCAGCCTGTCATCGAGCGACTTAATCGGTTCTAACGGAGCATCCTCTACCGCACCGCACGCCACGCAGCGCAGGTGGTAGTGGGGAGCTGTTCGGGCGTCATAGCGCCTCTGCGCCCCCGCCAACTCGATCTTCTCCACTTCCCCCTGCCCGGAAAGGACCTCGAGGTTGCGGTAAACTGTTCCGAGACTGATCCCCGGCAGACGCCGTCGGACCTTTCGGTGCAGCTCATCAGCAGAGGGATGCGTCGTGAGCTTTCTCAGTTCATCAAGGATAGTCCGGCGTTGCTTGGTCATCCTAAGAGTCTTTCCGCCGGGCAACTTGGCCCCCTAACCGCTAGTGGTTCCTATTAGCAATAGTATCGGCTGCGGACCTCCCCGTCAAGACGTCATCGCCCCTAATTGCATGGATAACCCGAGATTTGACTTATGCAAGAGGAATTCGAGAGGAAAGCGGAAGGTAAGCCCATCCTGAAGCGGCAGGAGCGAACGTCTGCCCCGGGCAATTCTCTTCAGTTAGGGTGCTTGCTCCAGGCAACCCTCCCCCGGAAGCCGCACGGAAAACCTCCCCCCCTGGTAAAGGACCGCGGTGGGATGTTTCGGACGGCTATCCCGAAGCTCCATCCCGATCAGCGCCAGCGGATTCTCGCAGCCTATCCTCCAGAGTTCCGATTCGTCCAACTCCCCCAGCGACGCAAGTACGTTCATGCACTTCATCATGTCGGCCGTTGAGCCCGCCAACTGATACATCCCCCTCCGGTGGAGTCTTCCGTCCTTCTCGACGACGACGGGCAGTCCGTGAAATCGATACTCGCCTGGCGACATGCCCGCGAGGTGCACTACATCGCTTGCGACTATGAATCGCTCGGCCCCCTTCGCTCGCAAACAGACGCGCAACATATCCAGCGGCACGTGGTGGCCATCACTTATGAACATGCAGCTCAGCCGATCTTCGGCCAGCATCGGCCACAGGGGATTCTTATGCCTGTGAATCACGTCTCCCAACCCGTTCCCCACGTGCGTGCACGCCTTGGCCCCGGCATCGCAGGCACGGCGAATGGTGTCCCTGTCGGCGGCATGATGACCCAGAGACACAACGGTGCCGGCATCACGGACGACATGTTCTATAAGCTCCATAGCGCCGTCAATTTCAGGCGCGAGTGTAATGATCGCTATTCGGTCCTGCGTCAGCTCGCGAAGCCTTTCAAAGACTTCTACGGAAGGACGAATAACGTGCTCCCGGACATGCGCACCTCTCGGGCCGTCTTCGGGATTAATGAATGGGCCCTCCAAGTGTACGCCCAAGATGCCGGCTCCCGAGTCGCACGCCGCCGCCTCGGAGAGCATCGGGAGATTCCGCGCATACACTTCCATCGGCATGGTGACGACCGTCGGGCAGTATCCCGCCACTCCGCGCTTCACCAGCGCCTCTCCAACTGAGGCAACACCCTCGAGCGTAAGGTCCAGGCAGGAGAAATCCACGCCGCTGTAGCCATTCACCTGGAGGTCAACAAACCCCTGCGCCATCATTCCTCCAGAAGAGATGCGGCCTCCGGGTCGATGAAAACATATGCACGCCCATGTTCTTTGAGTATTGATGCGGGGCACCGGGGGGATACTTCCGCACCCTCGGACAGGCAGTCTCGGACTGCCTTCGCTTTGCGCTTGTCGGGGACGGAGCAGACTATGCTTTGCGATTTCATGATCTGGCGAATCGACATCGTGATTGCCTCGGTAGGGACCTCATCCACGGTCTTGAACCACCCTTCCCTCACCTGTTGGCTTCGGCACGCCTCGTCCAAGTTCACGACGATGAAGGGGTCCTCAGTTTCGAAGTCGGCAGGCGGATCGTTGAATGCCAGATGGCCGTTTTCGCCTATCCCCACGAACGCCACGTCAACCGGCGCCTCGGATATCAACGCGCCCATCCGCCGGCACTCGCCCTGCGCATCTTGCGCGTCGCCGCAAATCAGATGGGCACGTCCGGGATGCACTTTCGCGATAAGCCTTTCTTCAAGGTACTTCCGAAAGCTTGCAGGATGGCTCGCTGACAGGCCAACATACTCATCCAGGTGGAACATGACCGTCCTGCCCCAGTCGATGCCTCGCACACGTGCGAGGTGTTCCAGGAACGTGAACTGCGACGCTCCAGTGGCCGCTATGAACCGCGCAGATTCTTTGGCGGCAAGAGCGCTCCTCAGCAGCTCCGCAGCTTTTTCGGCTGCGTCACGGGCCATGTCTTCGTTGCTCTCGCAAATACGGATTTCCACCGCGCTCAACTCCTTTTCCGTTTTGAAAGCCGGGTCGGCCGACAGCGGAAAATAGCACGGCGAGCGAATGGAAGCAAGACCCCGGTGATGAGCGGTAACGCGCCACCGGCATACCCAAAAGATATTCCGCGCGTACGCCCGGAGATAAAGGCTCAGTAAGCGTATAGCTGCCCATAGGGGCGGGTGGTCTTTGGAATCAGCCTGATGAACTCATCTCGGCGGAATTCCAAACCCTCCAGACCCAAGGCGCGAGAGTAGTCGGACAGGATACTCTGGATCTCGAGCCATGTCGGGTCGCCGACCTTTTCGACCCCCACTTCTTGCCCCAACTGGTGACTTTCCACCCGGCCACGCACGTAGATGCTCCCCCCGTGCATGCCGGTTCCGACATAATTCGTCACCGGGGACGAGTCCTTCGAACCGAGCCCAAGCACCATCAAGATTCCGCCCGCCATGTACTCGCCTAGGTAGTCCATAGTCTTTCCGCCGACCACAACTACAGGGCGACAGTTTTCAAACTCCTTCATATGAATCCCCGTCCTGTAACCCGCATTGCCCCGCACGAAGATAGTGCCCCCTCGCATTGAGTAACCAAGCACGTCTCCAGCATCTCCGTGAATCACGACGGTGCCGGCGTTCATGGTGTTCCCCACCCCGTCCTGAGCATTCCCGTTTACGGTGATATTCGCGCCGTTCATGAACGCGGCAAGATCGTTCCCCGGGACCCCGTTAATTACCAACCGCGCGCGACCGTTCAAACCTGCCCCGATGTATCTCTGCCCCCTGACACTGTCCAGTATTATCTCGCGCGCGCCTCCCCTCAGCGCTGCGTGGACGCGGTCATTCAATTCCCTGTAGTGAACACCCTCAGAGTCGATTCTCAAACCTCTATCCCCGCGCCCGAGACCACATGTTTTCTGTAGTCAGCAGGCAAAGATATGAGCCCGAACCCATCGGTAAGCAGAAGATCCTTGAAGCCTGTCACCTCTACCTTGTCCCGGATCAGACCGGTCACTATTCCCGCCCTGTCGATTTCCCCGACGAAGATAGCCCCAATGATCCTGCCACCTTTCAGAACCAGCTTCCTGTAGACCGGCGCTTTCTCGTCCAGATTGCTCAGCACCTCGCAGTCTTCCCCGTTCGGCACAGTAACGCCAACCGAGATCGTCGGGAGGCCACAGATATCCACGGCGTTCATCGCCAGCCCGCCTTCAAAACTTCGTCTTCCGCCCGCCATGTTAATACCGGCAATACGTCCTTGCCGGTACGCGTTGGGCAATATCGCGATGGGCCGCTTCTCGCCGCCGAGAAGGTCCACGGCCTGCGCCACGTCCCCCGCGGCATAGACGCCGTCGACGGAGGTCTGCATGTAATCGTCAACCACTATTCCGCGGTCCGCCCCGATCTCGGTGCCTTGCACGAGATCGATGTTGGGCGTGACCCCGATAGCGAGAATCACCATTCGGCATTCGATCTTCGAACCGTCGCGAAGCAGCGCCCCGGCTACCCTTCCGTGCACCCGCTCAATGCGAGTAACCGTGGTCCCACATCGCACCTCTACTCCTGCCCTCTCCAATGCCCTCTGCGCCAGATTCGATGCCGTCTGGTCGAACGTCACACTCATTAGACGATCGGCAAGCTCAACGACTACCGCCCTCACATTCAAAGCGCTCAGCGCTTCGACGGACTTCAGTCCTATCAGCCCCCCACCGACTACAAGCGCGTCCGTGACGTCGTTCTCCTCCATGAACTCCTGTATCCGCCGCACGTCGTCCCACGTCGTGAACGTAAATACCCCTTTGGCTTCAGCACCTTCGACGTCCCGCGGAATGATGGGCCTGCCCCCCGTCGCAATCAGCAGCTTCTCGAAAGGGACAGAGCACCCGTCGGAAGTATCAACGGCACGCGCTCCTAGGTCGACCCTGGTAGCCTCCACTCCCAGCAAGGCCTCTACGTGGTTCTTCTCATAGTAATCCACCGGACGGTAGGGCATTCTCGATTCGTCTACCTTCCCCGCCAGCAGGTAGGATATTAGAGGTCTGGAATAGGTGTGATGGGGCTCTTTGCAGACGACCGTGATCTCGCCGACCGGATCCTTTTCCCGGATTCCTTCGATGGCACCGATTCCGGCGGCCGAGTTGCCGATCAAGAGGTAGGGACGTCTATTCATCGGTTTCCTCGCAAACGATGGCTTCGTTCGGGCAATTTGCCACGCAGGCGGGGGTCTCGGCTCCTATACACAGGTCGCACTTGGATGCCACGTGCTTGTCCGCGCCCATTTGGATAGCTCCCACCGGACAGACCATTATGCACATCCAGCAGCCCACACACTTGTCTTCATCGCACAGCACCGCTCCCGTTTCGGGATCACGGCGCATCGCGCCCGTCATGCATGCGTCGATGCAGCGAGCGTCGTTGCAGTGCCTGCACTGAAGGGCGAACGACACGTACCCCTTTTCCTCGACATGGACGCCGGGAACGATGCTGTCGCGCTCGTCTCGGAATGCCTTTATGATCTTCTTGGACTTAGAGTGCTGGACGAGGCAATGTATCTCGCACAATCTGCAACCGATACATAACTCCTCGCGAGCGACCACACGCTTCATTTTTCTTACTCCCCGGCCGCTTTCACGTCCAATATGCGTAACTCGCGGTCTGTGAGGCCTACCCCTCTCAGGTGCTCCCGATTGCCGCGCAGGCTTTCGATGGCGTTTATTCCCATGCCGCCCATCATTTCCTTGATCTCGAGAGACCAGGCGCGGAGGAGGTTCACAAGTCGCCTTGTCGCCACCTTGGGATTCAGGCGTTTAGTCAGGTAAGGGTCCTGGGTGGCTATGCCCCAGTTGCACTTTCCCGTGTAGCACTTCTGGCAGAGGTGGCATCCCATTGCCACCAGGGCAGCGGTTCCTATGTAGACCGCGTCCGCACCCAGGGCAATCGCCTTGACGACGTCGGCGCTGCACCTGATTCCACCGGCCGCCACTATCGACGCCTGGTTGCGTATGCCTTCCTCGCGAAGCCGGGAGTCCACCGCCGCGAGCGCGAATTCGATCGGGATGCCCACGTTGTTTCTGATCATCGTGGGGGCGGCACCCGTACCGCCGCGGAAGCCGTCGATCGCGACAATATCAGCTCCCGCGCGAACGCAGCCGCTGGCTATCGCGGCCACGTTGTGCACCGCCGCTATCTTCACCGATACCGGCTTCGTGTACCTTGTAGCTTCCTTCAACGCATAGATGAGCTGGCGCAGATCCTCGATCGAGTAAATGTCGTGGTGCGGAGACGGTGAGAGCGCATCAGTGCCCTTTGGAATCATCCTTGTGGCCGAGATCGCCGCATCCACCTTTTCTCCGGGCAGATGTCCCCCTATGCCGGGCTTTGCCCCCTGCCCGATCTTGATCTCCAGCGCCCCGGCCGCGTTCAGATAGTCTACATCCACACCGAACCTTCCCGACGCTATTTGGACAATCATGTTGCTCCCGTATTGGCGGAAGTCATCGTGCAGGCCACCCTCCCCCGAATTCGCAAAGGTGCCGGCCTCCTTCGCCGCCCGGGCCAGCGCCAACGACGCGTTGTAGCTGATGGAGCCGTAGGACATCGCCGAGAACATCACCGGAACCTGGAGTTCCAACTGCATTTCCAGCCGCGTAGCAAGAGCGAGAGACCCGTTTTCCCGCGCAAACTCCACCCTGTCTGGCTTTCTGCCGAGGTAGGTTACCAGCTCCATCGGCTCTCTTAGAGGATCGATTGAAGGGTTGGTAACCTGGCTTGCGTTGAGCACCAGGCGGTCCCAGTAAACGGGGAAATCCTGATCATTGCCCATCCCTGCCAACAGCACCCCGCCGGTTTCGGCCTGCTTGTAAAGGTTTCGTATGGCGCCCCACGTCCAGTTCGCGTTCGGTCGGAACTCGAGGTGGGCTCGCTGAATCGAAATCGCATTCGTCGGGCACAGCGTGGCGCACCGGTGGCACCCCACGCACTCGGTGCTGTCACTAAAGACCAGCCCCTCGTCGGAATCGTATTCGTGAACGTCGTTCGCACACTGCCTGACGCACACCTGGCACTGAATGCATCTGTCAGGGTCCCGCTCGACGACGAAATCAGGTTGTATCAACCATTTGCGCAACTCAGCTTACCTCGGTCACTTTGACTGACAGAGCATCCTTGGCGGGAGTCGCCGATCCAGCGGAGATTCCCTCTTTCAACTCTCCGACTATCGGCACTCCCCCTTCGGCGTGCCAAAGCCGGTCGGGAGCAGCACATATCTCTCGCACGGCGGCCTCCTCGCTTGCCACGAACAACATATCATCTTTGCGCGCCGCCACCATGGGTCGCAGCTTGATTCGGTCGTTCAGACCGATCATCCCTCCACTGTGCCCGACAAGCACCGAGAAGGGCCCGTTCAACAGCGCCCCGCCGTAAACAATCCTTACAGCTTTCGCTATCTCGCGCTGTTCCTCGGGCATCCTTTCAATCTGCGCCCAGAAAGGCGGCGCCATTGCCATGCACGCGAACTCCATCGGAAGACCGTGCTTCCTGATGAGCAAGTCGAATATGTACGTGATTACTTCGGTGTCCGTCTGAAGCGTGCAGTGGTACTTGAAGTTGGCCAGATATCTTCTGTTTATGCCGTAAGAGGAGATCTCGCCGTTGTGCACAACGCTCCAGTCGAGAAGCCCAAACGGGTGAGCGCCTCCCCACCACCCCGTCGTGTTGGTTGGATACCGACCGTGCGCAGTCCATATGTATCCTTGGTATTCCTCCAGCCTGAAAAACTGCCCGATGTCTTCCGGAAACCCAACTCCTTTGAACACACCCATGTTCTTACCGCTGGAGAATACGAACGCATCGCCAATTCCGGCATTTATCCCCATCACGACCTCGACAACGATATCGTCCTCGCTCAGGTCGTAGTTCCGTTCCAGCTCTCCCGGCTTCACTGAAACGAAGTATCTGTGGAGAATCGGACGGGCCCTGATCACCTCGATAGGATGGGTGGGGATAGTCTCCTCATGGTGGATATTCAGACGCCGCGCGATGAAGCTGGATGCGGTCCGCTTGGCTTCCTCGCTCTCGTACATTACGTGCAGGGCGTAATGGTCCTTATGCTCGGGATATATCCCGTACGCAGCAAAGCCGCCCCCCAATCCGTTCGAACGCTCGTGCATCGCGGATATCGAGCGAATGATCGCTTCTCCGCTGAAAAGCGCGCCGGTCTCCGACATCATACCGCAGATCGCGCAACCGCTTATGTCTTTGTAATCAGGCTTCCTGCTCATCGTCTCAGTCCAGTATCACGGTCAACAGCGGGGCAGACGGGGTGAGGCCTTTCTTATATTATACTGCCACGGTAGGTTTTCCGCTGCCCCAAGAAACATCCGGCGTCGGGCCCCCTCCAGGGGGACAAGGATCGGCCTTGATGTTAACGAGGGCCCCAAGGCCCAACCTTTGCCTCCGGGCCTGTCGGGCTTGCAGTTAGCCTCAGAGAATCGGCAAGAACTTCTCGAGCTCGTAGCGGCTGACGTGGGTCCTGTACCTGTCCCACTCTATCTTCTTGTTCGCGATGAACTTCTCGAAAATGTGGTCTCCGAGCGCCTCACGCACGACTT
>Ga0180431_10003636_pt1 | contig 19760 bp, 17 predicted proteins | sample SS_ome_11_FD_132459 | JGI IMG/M metagenome (GOLD analysis project Ga0180431, IMG submission 132459) | Hypersaline lake sediment archaeal communities from the Salton Sea, California, USA - SS_1_MS_1 metaG | ecosystem: Environmental > Aquatic > Non-marine Saline and Alkaline > Hypersaline >... | reverse complement strand
TCTCCTCCAACAGCCTCTGGGTGTTGATCCGCTCGAACGAGGAGGCGTCGACGTGGACTCGGGCCAACGACAGGAGGTCGTTGATCAGAAGCCGCATTCTCGATGAGGTTCGACGGAGTGTGTTCAGATACTCGACGCCCTCTTCGTCGAGCCGCTCCGCGTAGTCCTCGAGCAGAAATCCACTGAAGGTCTCGATCGTCCGCAGCGGCTCCTTCAGATCGTGGGAGACGACCGACGAGAACTCCTCGAGCTTCTCGTAGCTCAACTCGAGGTTCCGGGTCTGCTCTCTCAGGTTCTCCTCGAGGCGTTTCAACTCGGTGACGTCGATGAAGTGGTCGATCCGGCCGCTTCGGTGGTCTTCTGCCTCGATCGGGATCGATCGGTACTCGAGGACGCGCTCCTCCCTGCCGAGTGTGGGGCGGACTCGGCAGGTCATCGACTCGATCCGCTCCTTGTTCTCGATCGCCGATTCCATCACCCGCGCGACCGACTGCGCGTCCTCGAACGCGCCGACGTACCGCGAGCGAGCGCGTCGCGCGTCGATCCCGATCAAACGATCTCGGTCGATTCCGAAGAACCGGCCGATCGTCGCGTTCGCCCAGAGGACCTCTCCGCGCTGGTCGGTGATGACGATCCCCGAGTCGAGCGTGTCGATCGCCTTCTCGATCAAGATTCGGTATCGGGCCTCGGTCTCCATCAGACGCCGCTCGAGCCCGGCCTCCTTGCTCTTGTCGGAGGCCTCCAGGATGGCGAGGCGTTCAGAGATTTTCGTTCCGCGCAGCTCGATCGGGAGAGCCTTCCGGTCCTGGGAGATGAACCGGACCTTTACGCCGCGGATCTCCCCCCGCTCGAAGAGCCGGATCAGCTCGGTCTTCATTGCGTCGACGTCGTCTGGGTGCACGTACTCGCCGAGCTGGACGGCGCGCTTGGTGAGGTAGCCGAGCGCCGTGCGCGATGCCTCGTTTCGCTGAAGCACGTTCCCGTCACGGTCGATGAAGTGGAGGATGTTGAGGGCGGGATCGAAGACTTCTTCGTCGCAATGGTCCTTGAGCGAGGTCGGCTTCCGCCACTTCGTTCGGCGGTGGGCTCGACGCTCGTTGGCGAAGCCGATCGCGCCGCCGGCGCCGAGGTAGCCGACGAAGAGCAGCGCGAGCCCTTCCCAAGAAGCGGCACGAGAGAGGGCAAGGAGGGCGATCCCGGCTGCGGCGATCCCGGCGGAGAGGAGGAGTGCGCTGCGCAGCTTCAAGGGCATTGCTCCGAGCAGGAGTGGGACGGCGAAGGTCGTGGCGACGACGGGGAGCATCGGGACGTTGTTCTGGTCAAGAACAACGCTCACCACCGCGGCGACCACGAAAGAGACGCCGACGATGATCGTCCGTTCAGTCGGATTCAGTCCGCCTGCCAATGGATGTCCATCCTTGCCGCCACGAGGGGTGCGAGTAGACAGATGCCCGTGAAGAACGTAAGAACCAGCACGACCCCGAGAAAGGACAACGGTCACCTGCTTCGGGGACGTTCTTCTCGATTCGTCAGATGATCAAACTCGGATTCAGGTTCGAGGAGAACGGCTCGACGATCTTCTGGAGGTACTCCTCGCGAAGGATCTTGATCCTTCGGCTCTCGATCGCGATGATCCCCCGGCTCTCGAGTTCGCTCAGCGTGCGGATGGCGGTCTTCGAGGAGACTCCCGCCATCTCGGCGAGCTCGGCGCGAGAGAGTTCGACGCCGCTCTTCCCGAGGTGAAGGATCAGCCGCGCGAGACGCTCCTTGCTCGACGAGTACGATCGCTCGGCGAGCTTGTTCTGAAAGAGTTTCAGCTCCTCGGCAAGCTTCTCGTACAGGCGGAAGATCGTCTTGGGATGCCGCTCGAGGTAGTAGAAGAAATCGCCGCGCTCGATGAAACCGACCGTCACCGGGTCGAGTGTCTTCGCGTACGCGTTGTGGCTCCCCTTGTCGAAGAGCGTGGTCTCGCCGAGGATCTCACCGGGGCCGACGATCTTCAGGATTTGGCTCTTGGCGCGCATGCTCCGCTTGACGAGCTTGATCATCCCCTCGAAGACGAGGTAGAAGCCGAACGCGGGCGCCCCCTCGTGGAAGATGATTTCCCCCCGGCCGCAGTTGATCTTGCGAATCGACTCCCGGAGCTTGGCGAGTTCCTTGTCTTTGAGATCACAGAAGATTCGGAAGTCCTTCAGATCGACCATACTTGAACCCCCTCCGGCGGCAAACTCCGCGGCATTCGGAATCTGTACCCCCGCTGCCTGTTCCCTTCATCACCCAAGCTGCACGGTCACGCGTCCGCCATTGTAACGGATGTCACACGTCGCGCCAAGCCCGGCGCGCGCGACTGGAGATTCCGGATAGCGCTCCCGCGCGAGGGCCCTACGCGCGGAGAGGACCTCCGTCTCGTGCTTCCCGTCTTGACACATCGTCAGTCTCTGTCTACACTTCCCCGGCGTTCGGCCGAGCCGGAGTGGCGGAATTGGCAGACGCGCAGGATTCAGGATCCTGTGGGGATCACACCTCGTGTGGGTTCAAGTCCCACCTCCGGCACAGTATTCCATTGCCGGGATCGCTGTCCCTGCTATCGAATGCCCGAAGGCGCGCCTCGTTCCCTTCTCGCGTGAATCGGGTTTCCGGAGTGTCTTGGCGGAGAAACCACGAAGGAATCCCGCTGGCTCAGAATCGGCCCGCGAGCAGAGCGAGGCCGACGAACGCACCCTGCAGAATCCAGAAGCGAACGGCGACCTTCCCCTCGGGCCACGAGAACGCGGGTAGGAGGTGCTCGCGCGGCCCGTCGAGCGACACCTCGAAGTGGTGATGCAGCGGGCTCATTCGGAAGATCCTCTTGCCCATCGTCTTGTAGACGAAGATCTGAAGGATCACAGATCCGACCTCCAGAACGAGCACGCCGGCGAGTATCGGAAGGAAGAACGCCGTCCCGTCCGCGAGGCAGACGGCGGCGACGACTCCGCCGAGGAAGAAGGATCCCGCGTCACCGAGGAAGAGGTCGGCCGGGTGAACGTTGATCCAGAGGAAGCCTGCGAGTGCCGCGATCAGCGGCACACCGACGAGCAGGCCCGTCGACGATGGACGCAGGAGTAGGGCCCCGGCGAGGACGAGGATGGCAACTCCGGTCGCGAGGCCGTCGAGGCCGTCGGCTAGGTTCATTGCGTTCGTCGTCGACAGAAAGACGATCCACGTCAGAGCGAAGACGGCCGGCGGAGGAAGAGAAACCGCCATTGCTGCGAACGGAATCCTCAGCGGGACGCTGAGGACATCGCGGAAGAGGAAGAAGAGCGCGATCGCCGCAACGCTCGAGAGGGCTAGCTTCCAGAAGACTGAGAGCCCCTTCGAGCGACGCTTTCTGATGGAGATTGCGTCATCGAGGGCGCCAATTGCGGTGAAGAGCCCTCCCGCGGCGAGGACGAAGGCGGTCGCCTTCGTCGGCGGATGCCACGCGAAGAGGACGGCGACCGTCGCTGCCCAGAGGACGAAGAGGACGACCCCCCCCATCGTCGGCGTCCCCTCTTTCGTCGCGTGGCGCTGTGGCCCGACCGGGCGGATCGACTGCCCGAAGGAGCGCCTTCGCATCTGCTTTGCAGTTACCGCGGAGAGGAGAGCACTCGCGGGGATCAAGGCGAGGCAGGCGCAGATCAGGGGCGTCACGAGTCCGCGCTGTTCCGAAGCTCGCCGTCGCATTCGAGGATCCGCCGACGGATCGCTGCCGTCCCCTTCTTGGTCCGGTCCTCGAGCGCCGTCTGGACGAGCTTGAACAGCCGGTAGGAGGAGACGAGGCAGAAGCCTTGTCTCAGGCAGCCGCGGAGGACTTCGTCGGAGAACTGCGTTCCGCGTCGCTTCGGATCGAGCTCTCTCGATCCGCTAACGACGAGGATCCCCTTTTGATGGGTTTCTCCATCGGTGACGGTCCGGTCGACGGCGTCGCGCAGGCGCCGGTACGCCGAAACTCCGATCCTCGCTTCCTCGGAGGCCTCGGCGACGACGAGGGCGTCTCCTTCGTCGCTTCGAAGGTGCAACGCCGGATCCGATTCTTCGACCGAGAATCCGAGGGCGGTGAACGCATCGGCGATCGCCGGAAGAAACGAGAACCGCCCCTTCGCGTAGAGCACTCGCTTCGCCCGGGTCTTCTCTTCGAGTTTCTCGCGGACCTCTTCGATCTTCTCGGAGAGGGTGTCGCGACGTTCGCGAAGCGACGCGAACTCGTCGGCCAACGCGTCCTCGCCGGGGAGGGAGTAACCCGGAAGCCAGTCCGGGGGCGCGCTGAACGCGGGTCGGAAGGCGAGTTGGCGCGCTGCTTCCAAGAGCACCGACGCCTCGCGTGACGGCGAGACGCCCTCGACCGGAGGGACGAGGATCAGGCGCCCCTCGTCGAATGGGACCGACAGAGCGAGAACGTCGCCGACGCGGTTCCTCGCGAGGACCGTGGCGAACCGATCGATCGGCGTCGACATGAGATCCTGGTACGCCGCGTCGTAGACGACGTGGCCGGAGAACTCGCGGAGGTAGTCTTCGAACGGATGGCCGCTCTCCGCGAGTACGACGTCGTCCCCGTGCCTCGGAAGAAAGCGGCCGTTTGACGGGAACGTCAGCTGGTGGTGGCGGTCGACAAGCGAGATGGTCGGAAGCCACTCGTATCGATCGATTCGCTCTGGCGGGGCGTCGCCTCCAGCGATCTCGAGCGGCTCGCCTCGCGTTCTCAATCGACAGACGAGGATTCCCCCGCCGCGCTTCAGAAGGTCGCCGCCCTCGGTGCGGCGGCGGAGCATCCACGCGGCGAGCGTCCGACCGAATCCGCGATCGCGACGTGGGTCGGTTCGGCGAATCCCGTCCGGGTCGGGGGCAACCGCCTCGGTCCAGCGGCGCGAGATCGCGGCTGGATCGACGAGGACGAGATCGAACGCGCAGAGAGAGAAGCGGCCGAAGAACTCGTCGCGGCGCAGGCGCGGGTCGTCGAGTATCCAATCGAGGGCGAGCGCGCGGATCTCCATCGCGGCAGCATCTTACTCAGCACCGATTCGAACTGGCAAGCGGAAAGCGGACGGGCGAGGCGTTGCGGCCTCGCCCGTCCGCAGAATGACTCTAGGAGCCTTCCAGATCCGAGATCGATGGGCCGTAGATCGTTAACGCGCCCTTCGTGTACCCGACCTTGAAGTCGGTCGTCGGAAGGAGCTCGGATGTGCTCCCGGAAGGAAGGCCGAACGTCAGATCCCAGTCCTCGGAGAGGCTGAGCCCGGGGATGATGGACGACGGTGGGTGGACCATCAGATGACGCAGGTAGACAAAGCTCGCCGATTCATCGAGGTCTCCGTCTCCGTCGATGTCCAGCTGGAGCGAGAGGATGAGTTTCCGCGCACCGGGCGCAGTGAACGTGTGGTCCAGGGATCCGCTCTGTAGCGTCCCCTCGAACAAGAGCGTCTTCCCTCCGTCGGCCGGCGTGGTGATCAGCCCCATCGGGAACGCAGTTCCACCGGACGGCTGGTTGACGTTCTGGAAGACCCCGTCGGTCTTCAGCTCGAGACGATACCCTCGCGGTGCGCTCCAACCGGCGCCGGCGTTCACGGTCACGTGCCAGCGGTCGGTTCCCCAGACGAAGATTCCCGGTGTTGTCCCCATCGGTGGGGCGCCGGACGGCCCGCCGCTCGAGCCGATCGTGACCGTCTGCGTGGCGGACGAGGTCCGGCCGTCGTTGTCCGTCACGTCGAGACGGACCGGGACGACGCCCGGCGCGGCGAAGCTGGCCTGAACGACCGGTCCGCTCGCGTCGAGAATGCCGTCACCGTTTCGATCCCAGCGGTACGAGACGATGTTCCCGTCTGGATCGAACGACGACGATGCATCGAATGTGATCGTCTGGCCGACCGTGGGGAAGAGCGGCGTGTAGGTGAACGCGGCGACCGGATTCTGTTGCGTCTGCCCGATCTGGATCGGCTGCGTCACCGTCCCGCTCAGGCCGTCGTCGTCGACGATCGTCAGCGTGACGTAGAACGTCCCGCCAGACGTGAACCGGTTCGACGCGAACGGGCCGACTCCTGTTTTGCCGTCTCCGAAGTCCCATTGGTACGTAACGATGCTCCCGTCGGAGTCGAACGAAGACGACGCATTGAACTGGACCCAGGCGCCGACGGCCGGATTCAGCGGGTCGAACGTGAACGCGGCGACCGGCGGGAGGTTCGTTGGCCCGACTTGGATCGTCTGGCTGACCGAGTCGCTGGCCCCGTCGTCGTCGATGACGGTCAGCGTCACCGTGAATGCGCCGCCGGACATGAAGGGATGCCAGCGGACGGGGCCGGTGTCGGTCCCACCGTCCCCGAAGTCCCATCGGTATGCGGCGATGCTCCCGTCTGAATCGAAGGAGGACGAGGCGTCGAATTGGACCCAGACGCCGACGGCCGGACTCGGCTTGTCAAACGTGAACGCGGCGACCGGCGGGAGGTTCGTCGGCCCGACTTGGATCGTCCGGCTGACCGAGTCGCTTGTCCCGTCGTCGTCGGTCACAGTCAGCGTCACGGTGAATGTGCCGCCAGACGTGAAGCGGTGTGTAACGAACGGGCCGGTCTTGGTCGTTCCGTCCCCGAGGTTCCAACTGTAGGAGACGACCGAACCGTCCGGGTCGAACGAGCCCGCTCCGTTGAACTGAACGAGGCTGCCGACGATCGGATTCGACGGGCTGTGCGCGAAGGACGCGGTCGGCGGCGCGTTTGGAGGGAGGATCGGGGTCAGCTCGCGGTCGATCTGCCGCGTTCCGGGGGTGTACGCGACGAAATAGACCCCGCGGGAGGAGTAACCCGGCTTGCTGAACATGATCAGGTGTCCGCCCAGCGAGACGTGCTGCGTCAGCGGGGTGTAGCCGACGAACGTGCTGTCGATCGTCACCGACGCGCCGGACGGCGTTGACGTAATGACGAGCGTCGCCCGGTCATCCGGCGCTTCCTCGACGATCTCGAAACTCGTGACGTTCCACGTTCGATCGTCTTCGATGAGAAGCCCGAGCACTTGAACTTCTACCTGCTGCTGAAACTGGCTTGGATCGCCCATCGGGAACGACGCGACGTCGACCGGGGTCGTCGTCGCCAGGATTTGCAGATACTCGGTGCCGAAGGGGGGGGCGACCGAGAAGCTTCGCGGAAGCTGGTGCGTTCCGGCTTGGACGAAATTGTCGGAGCCGCCCGGATACGCGGAACTCGGGAAGATAACCTGGACCTGTCCCGTTGGCATGATGTCCCAGATGTAGATGTACGCGGGCTTGTTGACCTCGTAGCTGATGGTGACGAGCTCTCCGACCTGATACTCGGCCTTGTCGGTCCAGATCGACACCTCGAACTGCGTCGCGTCCGGAGGATCGATGATCAGTCCCTGCGGGTAGACCGGGGCGGTCTGTCCCCATCCGAGGAGGGCGGCGGTCGCCGCGATCAGCACGGCGAAGGCTCCGGCCTTCCAGACTCTCGTGTTCATGGGCGCCTCCTTAGCGTGGCCATTCGCGAGCTGTGGCACTCCGTCGTCAAGATAGCACATTCAGCGCGATTTCCGTTAGGTCGGGGGGGCCGATCCGATCGAGGACGAGGTCAACGTCCTCCGGCCGGACGACCGATTCCGGAAGCCTGCGAAGCCTGACTGCGACAAGTTCGTACAGCGCGGCGCCGTCGAACGGGCTTCCGCCCCCTTCGAGGTAGTCGCTCACGGCATCGGCGATCTGGACGACGAGCTCGTCGAACCGGGTCGCAGGCAATGCCGTCGGCGAGGACTGAGACGTTCCCACTGACGCGCGGAAGATCTGGCGCGCGAACAGGAGATCGCGCACCTCCCGCAAGAGCGTCAATCGTTGCGTGATCCCGGCGACGATCACCGAGGTCGGCGACCGCTGGGCGATCCCCTTCAACGCTTCCAGGACGACGCCCTCGATGGGGAGGCCTTCTTCGATGGCACTCGCGAGCGCGGATCCCGCCGGCAGAAGCCCGTCGATCGACAAGCCTTGTTCCAAAGCGCGCGCGAGCATCAAGAGGATTGCTTCTTTCTCCTCTGCAGGAGCAGCGATCAGCGCGAGACGTTGGATCAGCGAGAGAAGCTCGTTCGCGGGGAATCCCGCTTGAGAGAGGCCGAGATCGATCGCTGCGAGAATCCGGTCATGCGAGGTCAGCGGAATGGCGTCGAGCGCGTGATCGAAGTCCGCGCGAGAAAGCGCAGCCGCGGTGCCGAACGTCGTCACGATGAGTACGGCGAGAAGAACGCCGATCTGCCAGAAACGTCGGCCGTTTCGTGTCATACCCCGTCGCCTCCTCCCCCGACATAGCGGACCGAGCTGTACTGGCCGAACGTTCTCACGTACTCGTCAGCCGAGGGATCTTGCCCCCACCAGCGACCGTCGATCACGAATGCATATTCGTAGCGTCCCGGATCGAGAGGAATCGAAGCGGTCCAGATTCCGTCCTCGTTCTCGTCGGAGAGCGGCGTCTCCTCCCACGCGTTGAAGTCCCCGACGACAGCGACGCGCTCCGCGTCGAGCGCTGGGACGACGAACAGGACCTCCTGGCTCGTGTGCGAAGCGACCGTCGGTGCGAACGTCGGCGTCAAGATCGAACCGCCCGAGCGGTCCTGCGTGATTACCATGCCGACGATCAGGAAGACCGCGGCGGTGGCGCCGAGGACGGCGAGCTGGCCTACACGTCCCGATTGCGTTGATGCGACCAGAGACCTCATCCAGTCCACGAAGCGGAGGCGAGGCAGTCGATCGCCGAGTTCCGCGACGATTCGCTCTTCGAGATCCGCGAGACGCGGCGTCGCTTCGGCGACCTCGTGGCGAAGTGTGTCCCGCAAGACCTCTTCGATCTCATCCGGTCTCATGCTGCATCACGTCCTTCTCGATCAGTCCTTTCAGCATCGCTTTCGCGCGGTGGATCCTCGTCTTCACCGTGCCCTCGGGGATCGCGAGGATCTCGCCGATCTCGCGGTAGGACAGGTCGTTGTAGAATCTGAGGACCAGGGGCGCACGATACGCGTAGGGAAGGCTGTTTAAGCTGTCCTGAACGCGCTTCTGCCGGTCCTCCTTGGCAATGATGTTCGCCGGATCGGTTCCCCCCGCGAGGTGCGTCGGGGGTTCGACGACCGGATGATTCCTCCGATAGCGGAGCCGATTCCGGCAGAGGTTCGCTGCGATGGTGAAGATCCACGTCGAGAATCGCTTGTCGAGATGGTACCGACGAAGGTTGTCGTAGGCGCGGATGAACGCGTCGTGCGTCAGGTCCTCGGCGTCGGCTCGATTCCGCAGAAAACCGAGACAGAGACCGTACACGGCATCCTTATACCGCGACACGATCTCTCCCCACGCTGCGGTCTCTCCTGCCAGTGAAGCGCGCTATAGGCTCACCTCGTCCTGTAAGCGATACACGCCGCCGTCTGCCTCCTCGGTGCCCAATATACACCCTTTACGAGACGCGGGTTTCGATCTCGACATCGGTCACCTTCGCTCGGGACGAAGCCCCTCCCGATCTTCGCCGATCGTCCCAGAGAGTGAAGCGAGACCAGAGGTAGACTGACGAACGCAGCCTTCGGACTCGCAGGGAGATGACATGGTTCCTAAGGAGGTCAACAAGATGCCTGCCTTCAAGCGCACTGCCTCGCGAGGTGGTGGAAAGCGATTGGCGGTTATCTGCTTGCTGGTGGCCCTCGCGCTGGGGCTCGCGGCGTGCAGAGGGTTCTTCGGACAGGCGCCGATCGCGCTGATGGTGGTCGACATGTCCGGGGACGAGGAAGTCCCCGTGGCCGTCACGTTCGACATCAGCGGATCGAACGACCCGGACGGGACGATCGCCAGCTTCGAGTTAGATTTCGGAGACGGCACCGCCGTCGAGACGGGGACGGACGTCTCCATTCCGATCCCGCCGCACGACTACGAAGAGGCGGGGACGTTCACGGCCATACTGACGGTCACCGACAACGACGGCCGGATTGGGATGACCAATGCCGTCGTCGTCATCGGGCCCGTGATGATTACGTTCGCGACCCGCCGATCCGGCCAGTACGACATCTACCGGATGAAGGGCGACGGAACGGAAGAAGGGGGCGTGCTCGTCACGGCCGACGACGAGTTGTTCCCAGATCTTGTTCGCACGACGCGCGACAAGATCGTGTACGCCGGCGAAGACGGAACGAGTTGGAATATCTGGTCGATGACGGTGACCGGTGGTAGCCGATCTCAATTGACGACGCAGACGCTCTCGCGGCAGATCCAGCCGAGCTGGTCTGCAGACGGAAGCCAGATCGCCTACGCGTCGAACGCTGCCCAGACCCCGTCCACGACGACGTGGGAGATCTACACGATGACCGCCTCGGGCGGGACGCAAACGAAGCTGACGTCGCAGTCTCCCTCCTGGGCAATCGCGCCGGTCTTCTCGCCGGTCAACGACGACATCGTCTTCGTGTCGAACGAGAGCGCTATCGGTGACAGGAGTTCGCTCTGGCTCTGGGATGACTCCCTCGGCACCGCGACGGAGCTCTACGACTCCGATGGCCGAGACGGCGATGCCTCTCCGGCGCTGACCGCTCCGGGCCTCGCGCTCAACCTTCCGGGGAGTGCCGGGTTCTCCAGGCCGGCTTGGTCTCCGGACGGAACAAAGATCGCCTTCTCTCGCGAGCGGACCGTGGGTGGGTTCATCGATATCTACGTGTACGACGTGGCGCTTGCGACCGCGCAGAGCCTGGAGGACTACGTCACCAACGTGCACGGCGTGACGAACACCGGCATCACCACCGACGACCATGAGTTCTGTCCGTTCTGGCTCGAGGACGGAAGCGGCATGGCGTTCGTGAAGCCGGACGGAAGCGGCGACTATCAGATCTACAAGGTGAGCTTCACGACCGGGACGGTGACGAAGCTGACGGAGACAGTCGACAACGTCTCCCCGGCGTCCAAGCACTAGGCGAAGGATTGACCTCCGAAGGTGCCGGCGGGGGGTGAGAGCGAGGCTCTCACCCCCCGTTTCTCGTTCCGTGACCGCGAAGGCGCTTCGAGACGAAGACGACTGCGGCGATGCCGAGTAGCGACAGAAGCGGAAGGTTCCCGAAGCGGCTGTAGAGTGTCCGATCGTCCCGGAGGAAGACGGTGCCTCGGACGACCTCCTCGCGGCCTGTTTCCGCGAGGACCGTGCCTCTCGGGTCGACGATTCCCGTGACCCCGCCGTTTGCTGCCTGAACCAGGTATCGGCGCGTCTCGACGGCGCGGAAGACGGCCGCCGCGAAGTGGGCCTCCAACTCGGAACTCCCGGCAAACCACGCGTCGTTGGTGACGACGACCAGAACCTCGGCGCCGTTTCGGGCGAACTGACGCGCAGGGCCGGGGAAGGTCGATTCGAAGCAGATCGGCGTCCCGATCCCTCCGATCGGGGCGAAGCGATCGCCGGGCGTCAGGTCGACGGGGAGGAACGAGTCGACCAGCCTTCCGAGGCCGATCCTCTCCCAGAGGCGCCGTCCCGGGACGTACTCGCCGAACGGAACGGGACGCACCATTGCGTACGTGCCGACGAGCGTTCCGTCGGGCGAGAGGAGCGCGACGGTGTTGAAGATCTTCCGGTCACGGTAGTCGCCGGTACCGAACAGGACCTGGATCTGTCCGTCGGACGCCAGCGCCTGTAAGTGTCCGAGAGACGTCTCGCTGCGGAGGATGTACGCCGGGAGGAACGACTCGGGAAAGACGACGAGCTGCGGGCCTTCCTCGAGCGCGATTCGACCGAGATCGAGGTATCGTTCGGTCAACGCCGGCAAGTTGCGCGCGTCGAGCTTGGTTTCCTGTTTGACGTTCGAGGAGACGGCGGCGACATCGATGGCGTTGCCCGTCGCGGCGGGAACCGGAAGAAGAGAGAACGCGGCGAGGACTCCGACGACGCCGGCACCGACGACCAGGTACGCGGGGCGTTTCCTTCGGATTGCGAGGTAGATCGCGACGTTGGTCGCGACGACGAGGGCCGTGATCGCCCACGGCCCAAGGGTCGAGGCGACCTGAATGAGCTGCGGGATTCGATAGAGCGACTGGTAGAGGGCTGAGAACCCGCTTCCGAGAGGTCCCTGCGCGCGCGCGACCTCAAGGAGCGCGAACACAGCCGGAGCGCCGAGAAGGAGAAGAGCGCCCGGCGTTCGCGATTCCCGTGAGGGCGCGATGAAGACCCCGAAGAGCCCGAAGAAGAGCGACAGATAGAGAACGAGAAGGATGAACCCCGGGACGACGAGTGGCGTGAACCGGTAGAGGGTCAAGACCCAGCGCATGTCGACCGCGAAGAAGGCCGTGCCGAAGAGGATCCCGTAGGTGAATCGTCGTCGCCCCTCGAGGGCGAAGAAGAGAGGGACGAGGGCGAAGAAGACGAGCGGACCGAACCCGAACCCCGGCATCGCCAGCGCCGCCAGGATTCCCGACAGGACGGCGAGCCCTGCTTTCCTTCCGCTCAGGCGAGACATATACTTCGATGATAGCGAAGGAGGGGGAAGCGCGTGCATCCGGTGCTCGTCGAAATCGGCCCGCTCACCATCCGCTACTACGGCTTGATGTACGTGATCGCCTTCGTCATCGGCTTCATTCTCGTTGCGAGAGAGGCGAAGCGAAAACGTCTCGCCCTTTCGACCGACGACCTGCTCGACCTGCTTCTGTGGACGATTCCGAGCGCGATCATCGGAGCCCGCCTTTACTACGTCGTCTTTCGGTGGGACGTCTACGCACGACACCCGATCGACATCCTGAAGATTTGGGAAGGGGGGCTCGCCATCCATGGCGGCGTTCTCGCGGGCGCGCTCGCCGTTTGGCTGTTCTCCCGCAGGAAAAGGATCTCGTGTTGGGCGCTGACCGACGCCGTCGCGCCGAGCCTGGTCCTCGGCCAGGCGATCGGCCGGATCGGAAACTTGATGAACGGGGACGCATACGGGACGCCGACCACGCTCCCGTGGGGGATTCGATTTCCGGCCAGCTCGCCTGCGGGGATGGCCTATCCCGGCCTTGCGACCCATCCGTCGATGGTCTACGAGATGATTCTGAATCTGATGATCTTCGCGTACTTGTGGGTAACTCGGAAGCGTGGGTACAAGGACGGGTTCTCGACTGCAATGTACTTCATCCTCTACGCTGTCGCCCGCTCGATCGTCAGCTTCACGCGAGGCGACAGCCTCTGGCTCGGCCCGATCCGAGCAGCGCACGTCATCAGTGCGGTCTTCGTCGTTGGGTTTGGTCTCCTCATTTGGCGGCGGCGTCTCTACGAGCGTGTCCCGCCCGTTACGCCCTAAACCCCTCGCCGAGGTAAACGCGCCGCGCGAGCGGGCTTTCCAGGATCTCCGCCGGCGTTCCCGAAGCGATCAGTTCCCCGGAATCGATCAGGTAGGCACCGTCGGTGATCGAGAGGGTGTCTCGCACGTTGTGATCGGTAACGATGACGCCGATTCCCCGGTCTCGCAGCGAGGTAATCTCGGTTTGCAGGTCGGCGATCGAGATCGGGTCGATCCCCGAGAAGGGCTCGTCGAGGAGGACGTAGCGGGGCGACGCGGCGAGAGTTCGCGCGATTTCGAGTCGCCTTCGCTCCCCGGATGAGAGCGTTCCCGCCCGTTGGTCTCGGAGGCTTCGAAGCTTGAATTCGTCGAGCAGCTGTTCGCGCCGTTCGCCTCGGTTGGCGACGGCTCGGGACCATTCGAGAGCGAGATCGAGGTTCTCGCGGACGGTCGCCTTGGTGAAGACCGAGGGCTCCTGGGGGAGGTAGCCGATTCCGCGGCGCGCGCGCTCGTAGAATGGGAGGGACGAGATTTCGTCCTCGTCGAGGAAGACACTTCCTCCGTCGGCGGCGATGAACCCGATCAGCATGTAGAACGTCGTCGTCTTCCCCGCGCCGTTCGGGCCGAGAAGTCCCGTAATCTGCCCTGGCTCGATGGTCAAGGAGAGCCGGTCGACTACGGCTCGACCGGCGTAGCGTTTGACCAACCCGCGCCCCTCAAGACCCATTGGACGCCTCCTCGGTGTCGAGATCGATGCGGAGAGAGACCCCGCCGGTCGCTGTGATGCCGCCGCCAGCGTCGATCTCCGCGAAGTCAGCTCGGAGTTCTCCCTCGTCGAAGTGGGCCTCGACTCCACCGAGAAGCGCCGCCGTCTCCTCGTGAGCCTCGATTCGGTCGCAACGGTAGATTCCGTCGGGGCTCTCGATTCGAACGTCCCCCTCGACTGCCAAGACCTCGTCGGCCTCTTCAGCCCGTTCTCCAACGACGAGGAGCGGCGGGTCGCGATCGATCGTCGCTCGCACCCCTCCGGCGATGGTGGCACGCTCGTCTCTCAGATCGTACGCGAAGCTCTCGCCCTCCACGCTGAGGTTGCGGATAGCGAGCGTGATCGAGCCGGCGAGGAGTCGTTCCTCTTCCTCGTCCCACGTGATCTCCTCGGTCTCGAGGCGGAGCCCGTCTTCCCGCTCGATGACGACGCCCCCGGAGAGGGTGCTCGTCCGCTCCGCCTGGGCGAGGCGGGCTGCGGTCGCGGTCAGTGCCGTCTCATCGGACGAGAGGAAACGGACTTCCACGTTCGAGAGCGTTCCCGACTCGCCGACGACCTCTCCCTCTCGCGCGTACACTTCCCACGCAGGTTCGCCCGAGCCGGTATAGGTGCGAAGCGTGACTCCCGCAGCGACGAAGGGAACGTCAGTGTCGGCGAGGCGGCGCGGCAGGAAGAGGATCGCCACAACGCCGGCGAGAACAAGAACTACGAAGATTGATCTCGCTCGAGGCATGCGCGGACGAACCCGACGAACAGCGGGTGGGCACGGAGGAACGTGGACGAGAACTCCGGATGGAACTGGACGCAGACGAACCACGGGTGCTCACGCAGTTCGATGATCTCGACGAGGTGGCCGTCGGGGGACGTTCCCGCGACCCGCATTCCGCCGCTTTCGAACCGCTCTCGGTAGGTTGGGTTGAACTCGTAGCGATGACGGTGCCGTTCGTTGACTCGTTTGACTCCGTAGCACGCCCTGCTCAGGCTTCCGTCGGCGAGGGACGTCTCGTAGGCTCCGCGGCGCATTGTCCCTCCCTTCTGAGACACGTCCTTCTGATCGGCGAGGAGGGCGATCACCGGATGCGGCGACTCCGGGTCGACCTCCGAGCTGTTCGCGCCTTCGAGGCCGAGGACGTTTCGCGCGTACTCGATTACGGCGCACTGGAGGCCGAGGCAGATGCCGAAGAACGGGATCTGACGCGTTCGGACGAACTCGACGGCCTCGACCTTTCCCTCGATTCCGCGATGTCCGAATCCGCCCGGGATCAAGAGGCCGTCGACCTCAGCGAGGCGCGCCTCGGGCCCCGTCTCGGAGACTGTCTCCGCGGGGATCCACTCGATCTGAACGCCGACGTCTTCGGCGGTGCCTGCGTGGACGAGAGCCTCCCGGATGCTGATGTAGGAGTCGGTCAGCTCGACGTACTTCCCGACGATACCGATCCGGACCGTTCGACTCGGAGACTCGACGCGTCCCACGCGCTCTCGCCACGCCGTCAGCTCCGGCTCCCGCGCGCGAAGCCCTAGACCGTCCGTGATCGCCTCGGTCAGCCCTTGTTCGTGAAAGACGAGCGGCGCCTGATAGATCGTGCGGAGGTCGGGATTCTCGATGACGCACTTTCGCGGGACGTCGCAGAAGAGGGCGATCTTCTCCTTGACGGACTCGGCGAGCGGACGCTCCGCTCGGGCGACAATCGCGTCCGGCTGGATCCCGATGGCGCGCAGCTCTTTCACGCTGTGCTGCGTCGGTTTCGTCTTCATCTCGTCCGAGATCGACAAGTGGGGGAGGAGAGTCACGTGGATGAAGAACGTGTCCTCACGTGGCAGTTCGTCTCGCATCTGCCGAAGCGCCTCGAGGAACGGGAGTCCTTCGATGTCGCCGACGGTTCCGCCGACTTCGATCACGCCAATCTCCGCACTGTTTCGCTCTAGCGGCAGCTGGATCAGCCGTTTGATCTCATCGGTGACGTGCGGAATGATCTGGACGGTCTTCCCGAGATACGCGCCGACGCGCTCTTGCCGAATGACGTCCCAGTAGACCTGGCCTGTCGTCAGGTAGTTCGCGGCCGAGAGACGTTCGCCGAGGAACCGTTCGTAGCGTCCGATGTCGAGGTCGGTCTCCTTGCCGTCGTGCGTGACGAAGACCTCTCCGTGCTCGTACGGGTTCATCGTTCCCGCGTCGACGTTGACGTAGGGGTCAATCTTCTGGAGGCTGACGCGGTGTCCTTGGGACTTGAGGAGGAGCCCGATCGAAGCGGCGACGACGCCCTTCCCGAGCCCCGACAAGACCCCGCCGGTGACGAAAATGAACTTGTGCAACGGGTCCCCCCACGATACGCGCCGGTTTGGAAGGAGCATACGGGACGTTCTCGGGGCGCGCAAGGGCGAATTCATGAGGCATTGAGGACTCTGCTTCTTCGTGCTAGAATCACGGTCCGCGTGTCGGCGGGCGCGCGAGGCGATTCATTGGACACGCAAGAAGGGATCGATGGGCGATGTGGAGAGTGATTCTGGAAGTTCTCTTCTTCCTTGATTGTTTCGCGTTGCTGGGCATTGTCCTACTGCAGATGAGCGAGCACTCGGGACTCGGAGGGGCCTTCGGATCGGGCGGGTCGAGCACCGTCTTCGGCCGTGATGAGGTGCGGGATCCGAAAAGGACCCTCACCGTCGGGCTAGCTACCGCGTTCATGGTCCTCGGCTTCATCCTGTCGATCATCTAGCGAGTCGGCGTTCGAACACTTCTTCCCCTCTGCCGACTCCTCCAAAGAGGGCATGAGGCAGCTTCTGCTTGGAACGAGGAACGTCGGCAAGACCGCTGAGCTGAAGTCCATCCTTTGCGACATCGAGGGGCTCGAGCTTCTCACCTGCGCCGACCGGTCTTTCTCCGAGGTCGCCGAGACCGGCGAGACGTTCCTCGAAAACGCGCTTCTCAAGGCGCGGGGAATCTTGACCGAGACAGGCCTTCCGGTCCTCGCCGAGGACGCGGGTCTCGAGGTGGCCGCCCTCGCGGGCGCACCGGGCGTTCGCTCGGCCCGGTTCGCCGGGATCCCGGTCGATTACGGCGCGAACAACCGGCTCCTCTTGGAGCGTCTCGCCGAGGTTGAGGATCGTCGCGCGCGCTTCGTGACCGTCGCTGCGCTCGTCCTGCCGGACGAGAGGGTCTTCGTGACGACAGGCGTCCTCGAGGGAGCGATCGGCGATCGGCCGATCGGCGAAGGGGGCTTTGGATACGATCCGCTTTTCGTCCCCGACGGGGAGTCGCGGACGCTCGCCCAGCTCACGCTGGACGAGAAGAACCAGATCAGCCACCGAATGCGCGCGATGAGGCTGATGCTTCCGATCCTTCGCGAGCTCTCCGATCGACCGAGCTAGGCCTCGCCGAGCGACTCGGCGAACGCTTCCAGAGCCCGACGCTGTTTCGCGGAGAGCTTCTGCGGGACGTCGACGGTCACTTCGACGACGTGATCGCCCTTTCCTGCGTCGCGGTGGATGTTGGCGATTCCCTTCCCCCGAAGTCGGAACGTCGTTCCCGATTGCGTTCCGGCCGGGATCGTGACGTTCTCTACCCCCCACAGCGTCTCCGTCTTGATCTTTCCGCCGAGGGCCGCCTCTGCAAAGGAGATCGGCTCCTTGGAATGTACGTCACGGTTCTCGCGGCGGAACTTCGGATGAGGGATCACCTCGATCACGATGAACAGGTCACCGCTTGGCCCGCGCTCGACGCCGGCGTTCCCCTGCCCACGCAAGCGGAGGCGCGACCCTGTGTCGACGCCTGCGGGCACGGTGATTGAGATCTTGCTCTTCTCCCTCACGCGTCCTTTCCCGTGACAGCGGTGACACGGGTGTTCGGTCACCTCGCCGGCGCCGCCGCACTCGGGGCACGTTTGCACGTTCATGAAACTGCCGAGGAGGCTCTGCTGCCGGTACTCGATCTGGCCGCGCCCGTTGCAGGTCGAGCACGCTCGCTTCGAGGTTCCCGGCTCCATTCCCGTGCCGGAACACGTGTCGCACGCGACGAGCCGCGGGACGGTGACGGTCATCTTCGTTCCGTGAGCGGCATCCTCCAGCGTAATCCGCAGCTTGTACTCGATGCTCTCGCCGACGTGTGCTCGGCGTTGCCTCGTCGCGGATCGGGGCGCCCCCTGGCGGAAGAACAAGTCGAAGATGTCGTCGAACCCGCCGAACCCGAACTCACGGTACGCGTCGCGGGCCCGGTGGAAGTCCATGTCGCCGAACGTGAATCCCTGGTTCGGCCCGGCGTGGCCGTAGCGATCGTACTGGGCGCGCTTCTCCGGATCGGAGAGGATCTCATAGGCCTCGGCGACCCGCTTGAACTCCTCCTCGGATGTTTTTCGATTCTTCGGATTCCGGTCCGGATGGAGCTCCTTCGCCTTCTGGCGGTAGGCCTTCTTGATGTCCGCCTCGCTCGCGTCCTTGGCGAGTCCGAGAACCTCGTAGTAGTCACGCTTGGCCACGCCGTCTCCCTCGAGTCATCCTTCGGGTCTCTACTTCTCGTCGTATTCCGCGTCGATATACTCGCCGTCGTCCTCATCGGAGGGGGCGCCTTCGGATTCGCCGTCCGCGCCGGCGGCGGACGGGCCGCTGTCGCCGGAGGCTTGCGCCTGCTGGTAGGCCTGCTGAGCGATCTCCTGGGAGGCCTTGGAGAGCTCCTCGATCCTTCGCCTCAGCTCGGCCGCATCCGCATCTCCGTCGAGCTTCTCGCGGAGGCGACGCATCTGGTCCTCGATCTCCGACCGCCTGGCGGCATCGACCTTCTCCCCGAGATCGGAGAGCGCCTTCTCGACCGAGTAGAGAAGCTGGTCCGCCTGGTTTCGCACCTCGGCGAGCTCCGCCTTCTTCTTGTCCTCTTCCGCGTGCTCCTCGGCCTCTTCCCGCATCCGATCGATCTCGGAGTCGTCGAGACGCGAGGAGTCCTGGATCGTGATTGATGCCGACTTCGACGTCGCCTTGTCCTTGGCGGTTACGTGGAGGATTCCATCGGCGTCGATGTTGAACGTGACGTCGATCTGCGGGACCCCCCTCGGGGCCGGTGGGATGCCGGTCAGCTGGAACTTGCCGAGCGACTTGTTGTCGCTCGCCATTTTCCGCTCCCCCTGGACGACGTGGATCTCGACCGCCGGCTGACTGTCCTCGGCGGTGGTGAACGTCTTCGTCTTCTCGGTCGGGATGGTCGTGTTTCGTTCGATCAGCGGCGTGGCGACGCTACCGAGGGTCTCGATCGACAGGGTCAGTGGCGTGACGTCGAGAAGGACGATCTCGTCGACTTCGCCCGCGAGGACGCCGCCCTGGATCGCTGCGCCGTCTGCGACGACCTCATCCGGGTTGATCTCGCGGTTGATCTTCCCCGGGATCCGCGAGCCGATCAGTTCCTGCACCTTCGGAATCCGTGTCGAGCCGCCGACGAGGACGACCTGATCGATGTCGTCCGACGTCTTCTTCGCCTCCTGCAGCGCGGCGTCGACGGTTCGGACTGTCCGCTGGAGAAGGTCGTCGATCATCCCCTCGAACTTGGCGCGGGAGAGCTTCTTCTCGAGGTGCTTCGGTCCGCTCGCGTCGGCGGTAATGTATGGAAGGTGAATCGTCGTCTCCATCCGACTCGAAAGCTCCATCTTCGCCGCCTCGGCCGCGTCCTTCAGCCGCTGCATCGCGCTCGGGTCCTTCTTCAGGTCGATGCCGGTATCCTTGCGGAACTCCTCGGCGAGCCAGTCGATGACCCGCTGGT
>Ga0180431_10003634_pt1 | contig 19762 bp, 24 predicted proteins | sample SS_ome_11_FD_132459 | JGI IMG/M metagenome (GOLD analysis project Ga0180431, IMG submission 132459) | Hypersaline lake sediment archaeal communities from the Salton Sea, California, USA - SS_1_MS_1 metaG | ecosystem: Environmental > Aquatic > Non-marine Saline and Alkaline > Hypersaline >... | reverse complement strand
CCGGCTCGATGCCATCGGTCGGCCCCCCGTCGTTCCACTGCCACAGCGACCGCAGGTATCGCTTGTCCGTGCTGCTCAGCTTCTCGAACGCGAAGTTCCACGCACCGCCTTGGGCCGCGATCCCGCTCGCGTTCATCCGCGGCATGTAGGCACCTTGCACCGGGCGCGTGCCGCCACGGTTGCTGGTCCAGCTATCGGTTACGTCTCCACGATACCACGTTGACATGACACCATCGGTCGCGCTTGCCTCATCGAATGGAAGCCCAAGACCAACGAAGTCCAGCAAGAGCCTCGGATACCCCGGCGTGCTCGAAGGCTTGTAGAACCGAAGCACTGCCTTCCAGTGCCGAACGTCTGTATCAACATTGGCGACCTCGTGAGCAGTGATCTGGTGCAGCTCCCACTCATAGCCAGAATCGTCGGTGTAGGTGAGCGTGGAGAAGCTCTCCTCGGTGCTGGTCGTCAACTCATTGTCGTCTGAGTCGCAGCCGATCATCTGAAGCGAGACGAGAGGAATGCTGTTGTCGTTGTAGACGTTGACCGAGCGAGCGATCACGCAGGCGTAGAAGTACAGCTCGTCCGTGCTGACTTCGAGGGGCCCGGCCCCGACGCCATAAGGCGTCCAGCCCGACGTGATCTTGTAGTTGCTCCCGGTGCCGCCGACTGGGCAGTTGTCGAGACTGAATGCAACAGATGAACCCGCACCGTAGGGGTACCCGCTGCCGTCTGCGGCGACCATGCTGGGGGATGCTGCCCGCGTCGAGCGCTGGTTCGCCGCGAAGCCGCCGACTGTCCAGAACTCCTCAAGGTTGGTGAGGTTGGCATCCGGGAGAGGAATGCCGCGGAGGACTCGTAGAGAGGTTGCCATGGCTAAATGTCCCCCACTTCGGCGCGGTCGTGAAGCTGATCGACCAGCTCGTCAACGAATCGGTCGAGGTCGCCATAGACGGTGGTGCCGTTGTGCACGATGGTCACATTGATCGTGAGGTTCTGGACCGTGGTGCCGGTGGTGCGTGACATGATGCTCCGGGATCCAGCCGGCTCCACCTCGGTCGAGCCCCCGAGCCCCGCGCCGGCTGCTGCGGCGCCCTCACCCCCGGTTCCGACCGTCGTCACGGCGCCGGCGGCGAGCCCGAAGGCGGTCGAGATGGCCGCATACTTCGCCGCTGCAAGGAGTTGCGTTGCTGCCGCGGCGGGGTTGGTAAATGCGTTGTAGAGCGCGTTGGCGCCGGCCATGAGGGCCATTGCCCCAGCCTCTTGGGCCTTGCCCTCGAGGAAGGCGGACGTGGCTCCACGGATCCCCTCGAGCGCGACGTTGGCCACGTCCCGAGCCACCAGCTTCTGCCCGGCCCCCCACTTCTTGCCGAGCGAGAGGGTGCCAGAGTAGAAGGCGCTCCACGCGGCCTGAGCCTCATTGCTCCCGAGGACGTGCTCGCTCCAGGCGGTGAGTGCCTGCTCGCCCATGGTGCCATGGTGCTCGGCCATCTTGGCTTCGGCGTCGCTGAGCTCCTCCTCGGAGAACCCCATGATCTTCTCGAATGCGTCACGATCCTCGAGGTCCTCGGTCCTGAACCCCGGGGGCCCTGCCACCCCGCCCATCTCGGCCGCCATGCCGGCGAACCGCGCGCGCTCGGCTGCGGCTGAATCGACCTCGGAGAGATACTGCCGGCGCCGTTCGGCCTCTCCGGCCATGCCGATCTCTGTCTCTCCGATCGGCCCGAGCCCACCCAGCGGCCCGTATGGCAGCTCACCGGGGCCAGCCTGTTGCCAGGCGCCGCGCGAGCGGAGGTAGTAGCGCCGGCGTGCTTCGAGCGCCATGGTCTCTATCGCGCCCCGCTCTCGCTCCGGCTGATCTCCGCCCGCTGTAACGCCAAGCATGCCGGCGACGCCCACGCTGGCGAGTGCAGGGCCCCCGCCAAGCCCGACCAAGGCACGCTGCCACAAGGGGAGCCCTGCAAATGACTGATAGCCCGCCTGTGCCCCTCCCACTGCCCCGCCGGCGGGCTTGCCAACGGTCCCGGCGATCGACACCAGCGCATCTGCCGACCGGCCCAACTCGACCACAGCGAGCATCATGTAGTCGCCGATCGTCTCCCCGACGGTCTGCCCGAGCTGCTGGCCCTTGCCGCTGGCAAACAGCTCATCCACAACCGCGAGCGTCTCGGTCAGGACGGAGTTGACGGCCTGGAATGGCCCGGCGTCCCCAACGATCAGCTTGAACCGCTCCCACGAATCCTGAAGGTTGCTGATCCGCCCTTCCATCGTCTCGGCCAGGGCATCCATCCCGCCGCCGAACTTCTTCTCGAACAGCGAGATCACCGCGTCCCCGATTTCCTCAAGATCGGCTTGCGTGCTGCGGGAAACCTCATGCCCCATCTCGGCGGCCAGGTCGGCGGTGACGATCCCGAATCGCTTCAGGCGCTCCATCTCTCCGGTGCGAGCAGCCGCGACGGCGAGAACGCCCTCTTCAAGCTCGATGCCAAGGGCTGAGGCGGCATCCCCGGCCGCGCGCAACGCACGCTCCGAGTAGATGCCGTACGCCTCCATCGTCTTCGCGGCCTGCACCACACCCGACAGCTCGTAGGGCGTACGGACAGCGAAGTCGAAGAGGGAGCGCATGCGGTCCTCGGCCATCTCGGCCGAGTCCATGAGCGAGGTGAACTGGACGGTGTACTGCTCGAAGCGGGATGAGGTCTCTACGAACTGACCGACAAACTGAAAGGACCTATCCCACGCGGCGTTGTAGAGATCAAGGGCCTTGGTTCCAAGATCAATGGCAGAGCTGAGTGTAACGACATTGGCTTGGGCTCCGCTGAAGCCCTCCATTCCTGTCGCTTCACCGCGCAGGCGCAGAGTCGCTTGCTTGTCCACTCAGCTCTACTCCTCTTCACCCTCATCGGCCCCGTCGCTCTCTTGGAGCATGCGGTCCTGCACGATGCGCCGCACCTTGCGGATGTAGCGCAACGTCGCAAGACTCTCGCGCGGCCACTTGCCGCTCGGCCCGTCGAACGGAGGCACATGCCAGCGGTCTAGATCGGCCTCCATCTCCAGGTAGCGCGCAACGACCGGATCGTCACGCAGCAACCCTGAGTGGCAGATCCTCTTGCCATCGACGGTTCTCATGTCCGTGAGCCACTGGACCGGGTTCTCTTCCGGCGCCAGTACGATCAAGTGCTCTGCACAGACCCGGACGGGATCCTGCCGCGCCCTGCCAGGTAGAAGGAGAACCCACTCGTGCGTGGGCTCCCCCTCTCTCATCGCACAGAACACGCGCCCCGTGTCGAACCCGCGCTCCTGGCACACTCGGCATTCCCATGGATCTTCCTTCAGCTTCCGGATGGCGTAGTCGCGGGCTCCGGAGAGGTGGAGGAAGAGTCGAGCTTTTTTCGGAGCAGCTCCGCGAGCACGCCATTGCTGATCGCTTCGGCCAACCGCAGACGATCGAACCGCGCGAGATTGTGCAAGTAGACGCGCCGCTCCTTGATGTTCTCGATCGTCTTCCCGTCCGGCCACGCATTCTCGATCATCGTCACATGCTTGGTGAGGTAGTCGGTATCGCTCCCGACCAGCCGGGTCACGCGCTCGATCACGTCCTCGGGGCGGCCGGCGGCCGCTGTGTCGATCGCACGCTTGAGCTGCGCCTGTTGCGCGATGTGCTTCTGATACTCCTCCTCGTGGCTCATCGTGATGTGCCAGACCGTGGGGTTGGTCTTGTCGTGCTCGAGAGTGATCGGGATCACTTCGGTTGGGTCGTGAGACGGGATCATGGCAATTCCCTCCCTAATGGAGTCACTACGCCGTGTAGAACTCTGGCACGGGATCTCCGTCGCCCGTCAGTTGCACCGTCCACCCGGAGGTGTCCGGATCTTCGATGACGAAATCGTAGGTAAACGCGCGGATGCCAGCCACGTCCTTCTTGGTCCGCTTCGTCACCCGGAACGGGAGCCAAATCTTCGGGTCGTAGGTCTCGCTCCCGAGCTGCACCTTCTGGTAGAGAACGTCCCCATCCTCCAGCGAGCCCTTGAGGGCGGAGACCAGCGAGCCACTCTCTGCTCCGGTATCGTAGCAGGAGACGCTCCCGGTCAACTCCCACTCCCCGAGGTAACCTTCGGGCGAGATCCCGCCATCGTTGGGCGATGCTTGCGAGAGATGCCCGTTGTTCTTGGCACTCAGGTTGTACTCGAGGATCTGATACTCGGTTGTCGTCGGCGTGCCGCCCGGGTTGGTGTCGAGGTAGAAGAAGCGGTCAGCCGCGCTGAACGGGTCGTCCGTGTCCTCAACCGCCGTGCCGACCGAGTAGTCAGCGGTCTGCTTCTCGCCCTTCGCCCCCACCCACGTTGCCGCAAGCGAGCAGTAGCCGACCGAGCCCGGCGCCGTCTGCGGCATCTTGATGTCCAACTGCTTCAGGAAGCACGAGAGCCCGCGGTAGTTGTAGGCGTTCGCATCGGTCGAGTCGCGGACGATCAGGGTCCCAAACTCGCTCACGGTCGTCACGGTCGGGATGGTCGCCGTGAAGACGCCTGTCGCGATCGCAATGTTGCCCTGGAACAGCAGCGAGACAAGATCCCGCCAGCAGACCGGCGTGAGCCAGTGCTCGGTCTGATAGTCGAGCAGCGGCGCCGGCGCGGCCACGGTGTCGGTGCTCATCGGGATCGGACTGTTCGCACCGGTGTTCCGGTTCTGCTCCCGCGGCTTGGGAGCGTAGGGCTTGTTTCCGGTCGTCTCCCGCACCCGGACGAAGTTGCCCGTCGCCGCGGTTCCCCACTCCACGGCCTCCTTTTTCCAATAGAAGCCCTGTCGCTCCCAAATCGCGTAATGCTTCATCGGATCTCCCTCCTACAGACTCGGGAAGGCCACTCGACCCCGGATCTCACAGACCCAGTGCAGTGGCTCATCCTGTGTTCCTGACACCTTCTTCTGCTCCGGCTTGCCCGGGCCTTCCAACGAGACCACACTCCCGTAGCCGTCGAGGTCTCGCCTTTCGTCCATCAGGATCGAGCGCACGATTCCGGCGGCGCGCAACGCCCCCTTGGCTGCCTCTTCGGCCCTGTCCCCGAGCTGCTTGACGCCCACAGCAACCGTGAACTCGCGGTCAACTCCCTGCTTCTCGCCCGACTGCTCGGGCCGGCGCTCATCTCCGGTCCTGACGAACACCACCTTGGCCTGCTCCTGCCAGAAGTCGCGACCCTGGAGCCACGCCGTGGCGAAGCCGTCGAGCGAGCACCCATCACCGGCGTACTCCTGGAGGATCTCGTAGAGCACGCACAGCAACTGATCCCCATTGTCACAGGTCGTGTAGTAGCTCATGCGCAGCTTCGCCGTATCGGCCAGCAGCGTGATACCGTACTGACTCCATGCCGGCGGGTCAGCGTCGAAGTTGGGATGCAGCCGCAGCTTGATCTTCCCATCCTCCAGCAGCACGCTGGCCATGCTGGAGACGCCGAGCACCACGCGACCATCGACCGAGAGTTCCGAGCCGAGATTGTGCTGCTGAGAACCGTTGGTGTTGCCCCAGCAGTAGTCGTAGCCCTCATCGATGTCAAACCCACAGGCGTGCGAGATAAGCTTGTAATCGCCGGGGTCCGCGTTGCCAAACGCCGTGATTGTGGCCTCGATCTGCGCCGCAGAGATCGTGACCCCTGACGGCAGCGCGGACGCATCGAAGACAAAGATCCCTCGGTACTCGGTCCAGGCTTCCGCGCTCGCTCCGATGTTGCGCTGCGCCGTCACGCTCACCGGCGGGCTCATGTGAGGGTTCAAGTCGGGAATCATCCACGGCAGAACATAGCCATCGTAGTTCTTGGCCATCGTTCCGCACTCGTCACGAATCGCGCTCAATACCTTCTTCGGCACTGTGTCCTCCTTGCGCTAGTAGTCGCCCCTGTCTGATCGCATCGCGGGGATCTCGATCACCCCATCGATCCGACTTGCGATAAAGCTCGGGTCTTCTTCCTGCTCGCCGGTCGTCTTCAAGTACGGTTCCGCGAGTCGCTCAACTGCGGTCACGGCACCCACTCCGTCAAGCCTACGGCGCTCATCTCCGAGGATCGAACGCAGCGTTGCAGCATGGCCTAGCACGGCCTTGTACGTGTCCTGTCCTCGCTCGCCGATGCCGCTGATCGCAACCTCTACCGAGAAGTTGACGGCGACGCCCATAGAATCGTGTGACTCGGGCATCGACTCCTCGCCGGTCCATGCCGAGAGGATCCGATTGTTCGATGTCCAGAAGTCTGCGCCCTGCAAGTTGCGAGTGGATGTGAAGTTCTCCAGCGCCTGACCGCTGCCCATGTACTCGGAGAGGATCGAGTAGATCGCAGGCAAGATGATCTCGGCCGGGCTGGCGACGTAGGCCCACGTCTCGTTGTGATCGTCGGCGACGGTGGCAGAGAGCCAGGCGCGGATCTCAAGCCCACTCATGTCCGGTGACTCGGTGGCATTCGAGAACGTGATGGTCTTGAGTGTCCCATCGCCGGACTGCTCCACCGCCGTCGCGACAGCCGTTGATGTGTCGATCGGGTCGGCGTTCGCCTCGTCCTGAGTCTTGAAGGCGTAGTAACTCGCCTTGTTGCTGCCAGCGCCCACGCACCGGATCCACAGATCCCGGCGGTTGGCATCGGCCACGCTGCGCAGATCGACAAGATCCACCTTGCCGACTGTCGCATCCGTGAACACCGACTTGTCCTGCCGCAAGTACCTCATGGCTTCTTCTTACCGTCCATCGCGTAGTTGAGGAACCAGTGGCCGAGCCAATTCACGTCCCCCTCGACGAAGCTCACGAACTTGCGCGGCTTCTGCGGCCCGATGAATGCATATCGCCGGAAGATCACCCACTGTCCGCCGACTCGTTTCGCGCCCCACTTCTTGCCCGGCTCCCGGGCCCGCTTCTGCAACGGGATCATGAGCACCTTCGCCGGACTGTGCACGCCGTAGACAACCTTGGTGCTGGCACGGCCACGCTGAAGCGCTCTCCAATACGGAGCTTCGTGGCCGAGCTTGAACGTGAACCGACCCTGCCTGAAGCGGACCATGGCGCCGGACGCATCGAACGTGTACCCCTGCCTCAGCCCACTCTTCGATTGAGACCGGCCATAGAGCACTCTCTTGTGCCCCTTGGCCCGCGCGGTCCATGACGTGTTCGCCGGCCAACGTTTCGAGCCCTTCCCCCACCGGCCGCGGATGATCCCTTCGTTGCGCCACAGGTTCTCCATGCGCGCGCCCATGACGTAGCGCTTGAAGTTGCGACTCATCTCCCCGAAGTCTGCCGAGCGCTGGCCCACCGCCTGGATGTAGCGGGCCATCTCGTCTAGGCCATCGGCCTCCAGCCTGATCCCCTTGCGCGCCGCCATGCATCAGTCGTCCTCATCCGCGCTGCTCTCGCTGTCGCGGAGCGTCGCCTCCTCGCGCCACCGAGTCTCATCCCTGCCCACGTAGGTGGACCTGTCCGGCGTGTATTCTGGCGTGGAGTCGTAGTCCACCGCCCTCCCGGACGATGCCTTGGTCAGACCGTCCACGTCGTTCGGCTGAGTCTTCTTGATGAACTCCAGCTCCTTCATCGCCGACTCTTCGAGCTGCTCGGCCTTCTTCGGCTTCGAGCTGGTGAATCCAGCGATACGCCCCGAGAGGATCCGCGCCGCCGTCAGGTCTGCTGCGATCGTCTTGATGATCGCCGGGATCGTGGTCAGGGGCGTTTCGTACCCGGCGTGTTGCAGCCGCATGTCGATCACCGGATTGATCCAGTTCTCGCAGAACTCTTCGAGATAGTCGTCATTGTCTCCGCCGTCAGACGGCCACTCCTGGTCAATCACCTCATCCACGTCACGGATGAGATCGGCGGTAGTGTATGGATTCGTGGCGGCCACGGCTGAGTCCTCCTACCGATTCGCTGCGATGGTCCCGAGAATGTTGCGCGCGCCGTAGACGCCGACCGCGCCGCCGATGGCTGCGATCACCGTAGCGATCGCCTTGGCCTGCTCGGGATCCACGCCGAATGCGGGCAACACAGTTGGGAGCACGGCCGCGACTGCCGCCGTGATCGCTCCCCAAATCGTCACCGACTTCCGTGCCGGCTTGTCCTTCATGACCTACTCCCCGGTCCAGGTTTCATCGTCACACCCAACGTCGAACCCGCGAAACTGCTCCATGCACGCGCTCCACCGCATGGACCCCTTGTCAGACACCGCGCGAATGTACACCTTCGGTGCCTGGAAGCGGAACGGCCCGAAGTCGAGCCCGTTGCCGCTCGTCAGCCACACGATGTCAAAGCTGTCTTGCATCGCGTTCGATGCGCCGACGTGCCCGAGCGCGTAGGGCACCATGATCGAGTCACATTGAGAGGCGATCAACACGCGGATCGTGTCCGATACGCCGATTGCGGCCCGGTCGTTCCAGAAGTACAGGCCGGTGATAAGATACCCGGACGGGGCTAGCACCGAATCGGCGAGGGAGTCTGCGGTGCCGGCATCGAGATCCCATGAGGTGTTCCCGAACTTGTAGGCCGGGCAGTCCCCGTACTCACCGGACGCAACGTGGTAGCCCGCCACCAGCGCGACCACAACCAGCAGGGCGAAGACGAGTAGACGCTTCATCGGTTCCTCCATAGACTAGGAAAGCGCGCCGCGGTACTCGGACGCTGAGGACTTAGCGGATCTCTGTGCAGTTGGCGCAAAGGGCATTGCTGGCATCTGCTGGAGAGACTCCCTTTCCCGCGGCGCGCGTCCATCGCTTCAGCCCCTATCGGCCGGTTGCGACCCAGTTCTCTTTGCCCGACTTGGCGCAGACTTCCCACGCCTCTCCATCGCCGACGCCGGTGATCGTGATGTAGTTCCACTCGCCCTCGTAGGTCCACGGATCGAGCCCGAAGACCTCCATGTCGAGCGCGATGCTGTAGCTCGAATCACCGACCGCCGCGTTGTGATACGTCCGGACCAGCATCGAATCGACCGTTGGGTGTGCGGCAAATGCGCTATCGTCATCCGTCGCAGCATCCCAAAAGCCGAGCGTGATAGACTGGTCCGCGATCGCAAGAGGCATGACCCGGACTTCCTCGATCGTGTAGCCGCTCGGAGCCGCGAGCGTGCAGCGTGTCACGCTACTCGCCGAGGTCCAAGAACTGCACGCCATGTAGAAGTCCTTGTAGCCGGGCTCCTGGTAGAGCCCCTGCCCCCGTGCCGGTGGCAACGTCTCGAAGATGAGAACGCCGACCACCACCACAACGGCGAGTGAACAGATCAGAAGACGCTTCAGATTCACGCGTCAACCCTCCTTCCGATTGGACCCGGGCGCCCTGGAGCCATCGGCCGGCTTCTCGGCCTTCGGCTCTGGCTCCGGTTCCGTCTCCGGCACCGGCTGCGTGACAACCGGCTCCGTGAAGCGCGCCTTGTTCACTGCCAGGACGATGTATCGGGCTTCGTCCGGCGGGAACTCCTTGCGCTGCTTCTTGTGGTAGATCGTGCCACGGTACTGGTAGCCTTCGACCGTGAACTCGACCTCCACCTTGCCATTCTTCCTAACCTTCCCATCGGTCGCCATTCTGGTCACCTCCTAGCTGACGAGGTTGTACCGGAACGCTCCGGCATCGGCCGCGGTGACCTTCGCGTCGAAGGCAACCTCGGGCTGGATGAACTCGCACTCGGTCCCCTCGTCGGTCCACTTCCGGCTGCGGTCACGCCAGGCGAAGGTGTACCCCGCCGAAGGCGTCAGCAGCGAAGGCGTCGGCGCCACGTACGCGGTCAGCATGTGCTTCCCCCACACGTCGGAGTAGGTGATCGTCGTCTGCCCATCCTTCGTGGTGGTCGTCATGCTCATACCGATCAGCACGCGCTGGATGCCAGGGAACGCCTGGATGAACATCTGCGGCGTGATGATCTTTGGGCCCTGCGCCCCACCGCCGAAGAAGTGGGAGATCAGGACCGGGTTCGACAGCACGCCCTCATACCAGGCTTCGACGCCGAAGACCATGGTGTTGGGCATCCGCCCGATCAGGCCGCGAACGGTGAAGATGTCGGACAGGATGTCGGCAACCGCCGTATTCGTCGATGCGCTCCACAGGCGAGCCGCACCGAGACCGCTCTGATCGGTGTCCGTAGTCCAGACACCCGAGGAGAAGGCCGCGGTTGCCACGAGGTTCTCGGCGTGCTGCATGCGCATCTCATCCGCGTAGGCCCCGAGGCTGTCCTCGAGCGCCAGCTCGGAGTCCGCATTGCTCAGCACGTCGGGATCCAGCGGCACCCGGCCGTGGTAGGTGGTCGTCTTGTAGGTCAGGTCGTCATCGAGAATCGGCGAGATGATCGGCGCGCGCTTGCCGGACTTCTTCGGCTCCAGACGGTTCCGATACCAGTCCTCCTTGCGCCAATGCGGAACCTTCCCGCCGTCCTTCTTGACCGGGATCATCGGGAACAGCATGTCCCAGATGAAGTCGGTCTGCCGCTCGGCGATGCTCACTCCAGGGACATACTGGTCAGTGTGCACGCCAGAGATCGAAAGCTCTGCCATCGTTCAGCTCCCTCCTAGGCGTTGCCCACGCCGACCAGGCTGATGTCCGAGTAGACGATCGGAGCAGTCAGCAGCCGGACGGTAATCAGGCTGTCATCTTCCGTGCAGGCTTCTTCGGCGACGGCCACGGCGTAGGCCGCGTTGACCGCCGTCTTGAGCCGGCCACGATTCGCCGCGGCAGCAGTCGAGTCGATCATCAGATACTCGCCCTTGCTGATCGCGGTCCCCTTCACCTTCGCCGGGATGATCGATCCCGGGCCCCACACCTTGACGGGCTTGCCGGCCGCAGCCCCATCGGGCTCCGCGATGATCCCGCACCACCCGGCTAGCTCCTCGCTCGACCCGGCGCCGACCGGCGAGACCGCGATGGTCCCGCCGCTCTCGTAACAGGCGCACTTGCCGTAGTCGGACGAAGTGAGCGCGGTCGTGCCGCAGAGCGCTACCGGGAGGACGATCTCACGATGAATGTTTGCCATGATACCCATGGGTTAGTCCTCCCCGTCCGGCGGGCCGTTCCGACGCGGGAACGCGGCCTTCCGGTGTTCCTTGACCAGCTCCGGGTGCTTGCGCTCGACGATGCCCAGCGCCTCGCCACGGCTGATCTTGTGCTTCTCCTGCAACTCATCGGCCATCTGGAACACGCGCTCCGTGGCCGAGAGTTTGTCATCATCCTCGTCGTCGCCACCGCCACCGTCGCCGGTGGTCGTGGTCGCCCTGGTCTTCAGCGGCTTGATCGGCGTGCGTCCCTCCGGGTACGTCGCAAGGTACTGGTCGAGTGCCGACCCGCTGGCCGACTGACCGTCACCCATGGCGAACTCGAAGGTCTGCGCATCGTCCATCCGCATGCACAGCTCCTTGAATCCCTTCTCGGATTCCGGCTTGAGATACTGAGGAGCGCCCGGCACCTGGCCGGAGAGGGTCTTCCAGTGGAAGTCGATCTTGCGCGCCTTGAGTGCATCCCGCCCCTTGGCGAGAGCCGTCTCGGCAGTCTTGATCGCCTCCTCCTGCTCCTTCAGCTTCTCAGCCTTCGCCGCGAACTGCCGCTCCTTCTCATCGAAGGCTCTCTCCCTCGCGCGGAGATCGTTCTCGGCGGCAGCCAACTGAGCAGCCTCCATGTCGTTTCCTCCGTTTCCGTTGTTCTGGCCTTGTGGCCGTCCGTCTTGGTGAGCAAGCTCTGTGCGAAGATCGGTTAGCGTGATCGTGTCGCAGTCGGCCTCGAACTCGAACGCGGGGCGCAGCGAAGTCATCGCAGGCATCTCGCCTTCGACGAATGCCACGCCCTTCTGCACGAGTGGGTGGAAGGTGTTTGTCGCCGGTTCCGTAAAGTTGGCGTAGAACTCGGGACTCTGCCTCCCTGCCATACCACTGACGATCGCTTGAAACGCGCTCTCCGGTAGCCGCATCAGATCGGCCACGAGCTTCTCACCCTTCCGCTTGATCTCTCCCATGTAACCAACGAGCTTGCCCTTGATGCCGCTGCGCCGATCCGTGTGCCCAAACTTCACCGTTGGGGCCATGAACTTCCGGATCGACTTATCGGCCGCAAGGATCTGCTGAAACTCCTGCTCCGTGAACGTCATCCCCTCGGGGGGGGTGTTGATCCCGTGCCACGTCCCGATAGCGCAGACCTCGAACTCGTGGATTGTGTAGAGGCCGGTCGCCTCATCGCGTGACGTTTTGTAGGCCATGCTTCCTCCCGGGGTCGCAGCCGCGAAGTCTTTCGATCGCTTCGCCGGCGTGCCGCGAATCGCACGGATCCCCCTGCGGACCTTGATCGGCGCGTAGCCGAACCGTGAGCGCTCGGGGTCGAACTGGCGGAACCGCAGCTCGGTCTCCGTCTCGTGCATCCCGTCCGCCCTGTGCCCGTTCTCCTTGAGCCATGCCCGAGCGCGCTCTTCCGTCCAGGCCGCCCGCTCAAAGACGATCGTTTGCAGGTGTGGCTCTACCGGTGCTTTGCGGTTCACCGTTGGCATCTCACGCCGCCCCCTGCTTCTTGCGCACTGCGGTCCACACCTGGCGGATCCCGCCGAACCCGTCCGCTGGCTCCTCTGTCGGCCAGTCGCCCTTCTTCGTCGGTCGCACGCCGAACTTCTTCGCCACCTGGCGCGTGATCTGGATCAGGTAGCACCGGCAGTTGTTGTGCAGCGGCGGCACGCGGAACACCAGCGCCACGTCTGCCTTCTTCACCGTCCACAGATCGTGATCGTCGCAGATCGCACAGACCCGGCTGTCGCGCTGCGTCGTGAACTGGAGGTACACGACCTCCTCGGTCTCCATCGCGCTCTTCATCATCGCGCGGTTGTACTGCATCACCTTGCCCGTACGCAGCAAGGAATTCTTCACTGGCGTAGACAAGCGTTGAGGCGGGTAGGCTTGCCGCCCTTCGATGTAGCGCTTCCAGCCGTTCGCTCGCGCCTGAAGGCGCTGCCGAACCGCGCGGTCTGCGATCTTCTTCAGGTGCTCTTGATACCACGGCTGCTTGACCTGTCGGGCAAGACGCTTGCGCGCATCGCGTGGTGCCGTCGCCTTCTCCTGCTGATAGCGGAGGTACTTCTCTTTGTCCGCGATTCGGATCCTGCGACCCGCGAACTCCAGGGGCAGTGGCGTCTCTTCCAGGATGCTGCGCACAGACATCCCGAGTTGCAGCGCGAGAAGATTCGCGTCGGGCGCGACCTTCTTTTGCGCTCGCATCGGCAACGTGTTCAGCAAGACCGCCCGACACTTGTCCTCCATCAACCGCAGCAGCTTCTCGGCCTCAATCGCCGCGTGAGTCGCTATCTCCGCCCCGGCCGCCGCCGAGACGACCACCGATCCCCTGTTCTTCTTCTCTGCCTTCGCTGCCGTTGACCGATCACCTACCGCCCGAGACAGACTAACCACATCCCGCCGCGCATCGAAGAGCCCGAAGACGTAGCTCTCAAGATATGTCCTCGCAACCTCCCGATGAACGGCGGATCGACCGGGCAGCCTGAACGCTGCTACTTCTGCGGCCGATCCCCATTTCCTTTTCCCAGGGCGACCATCTCCTCAACGTCACGGGCGATCGACTCGACCGCAACGCCAAGGTTCTCTTGCGCCATCAGCTCGCTGTCATCATCGAGCGCATTGATCGCCTCAAAGTCGATGAGCTGCTCGACCGCAGTCAGCGGCCGATCATTGACCCGCGACTTTCGCTGTGCTGCGCACCCGACGCGACTCTGCGCTCCTGGCTTTGATCCAAAGGTGATCGTTGGCACGGGCTTCAGCCCTCCCTTGTGCACCGCCTCCCACAGCATCTCGGTGTAGGCATGCTGCATCTCCTTGGTCACTCCAGGGACCTGGGGCGGCCCGTCATAGCTCCGCTTACCAGGGATTGTCTCCTCGCCCTCACGCGTCGGGGCAAGCCGAAGCTCCTTGCGAACCCACTCATCGTCCAGCGGGATCCCGATCTCTGCATTGGCGATCTTGAAGACTTGGGCCTTCGCCGCGAGATCCTCCTCGTGGAACGGCTTGAACCGAAACTTCGGCGGGTTGCCAACGCGGAAGTTCCACTGGGTGGTGGGTTCGATGATGTCAGCATTGATCGCATCGGCCAGGTTGTCGCGGTCTACGCTGAGGACCCACTCGAAGGTGTCGCCATGCTTCTCGCCGAGCGCGTAGGCCCCCCCGCCGCTGGCACTGGTATCGGCGATCAGTTCCGGCAACTGCCACGCCCGCGCGATGCCACGATTGCAGCCCTGGATGGCGGACTGGAAGGTGGCTTCCCCGAGATTCTTCCGCTCCAACATCTGCACCTTCCAGCCGGGGCGGATCACGCCGACCAGGCCCTCTCGCAGATTGCGGAGCCACGCCTTCATCAACGCTACGTCATCGCTGTCAGGATCGGCACTCGTCTCGCCGTAGACGATCGGCAGACCGAACCGCTCCAGATCGAGGGCCCACAACTTCCAGGCGCCCTCCTTGATGAAGTAGTAGCGGTAGGCTGCCCGACCCGGCGGCCGGCCGTAGGGGTTGTCGTAGCGAGGATCGTGCACGTGGTAGAACACGGCGTCGCGATCAACCTTGATGTAGCTCGATGATCCGCCGCGCCCGCCCATGACAGAGCTTGAGCGCTTCTGCCAGATCGCTTCCTTGTCCGGGAACTCGCCGTGTTCATCGACGTTGAACTCGATCGAGGTCGGGTCTCTCCATGCGACCCTGTGCAACCCCTGCTTGCCGCTCCAGTCGCCCTCGGTCTCGATCTCCTGGTAGACCTTCTCGCCGACCACCAGGCCCATGCGGAGGATGTCCATCGCATTGATGAGCAGGTTCGTCGTGCTACCCTGCATCCGATCGAGCTGCCGGAGCTGGTAGTCGCGCGCCTTCTGGTCCTCGGGATCGTCGCTCGCCGCCTCGATCTCCCAGCCGGTTGAGATCCCTGCATAGATCCGATAGCGGATGCAGGAAGCGACCATCTCGTCCCGGCGGTCCATCTGCTCGTAGACCTTCAAACCCTTCTTCTTGGCGAGGTCGTCAGGGTTCGGCATCGTGACGCCGTAGCGGGAATAGTCGCCATACATGAGCTCGCCGCCACGGAGCATTTCGGCGAACGGCTTGCGGGCAGAGCGCTGAACCGCATGCTGCATCATGATCCGCATCGGAGCCGGTAGGAATCTCGCGCTCACAGCCAGTCCTCCATATCGAACCCCCGGCCGGCGCGCTCCGGGCTGAAGACTCGCCCTGCCGTTACCACGTCAGCCTCAGTCATTGCAATCGGAGTCTCAATAGAGTCCTCAATCGGGGAGTACCACCAGGCACCGTAGTAGAACGACGTGCCGGGGTGGGAGTACACGTCATGGGCGGGCGTCTCGCTCGTCACGCGGCCCTCTTCGTCGGTCGGCCGGGACCAGTTCTCGAACATCTCGATCCAGAATCGGTTGTGGCCGGCTTCGGCGTCGATTTGGATCCTCGGCACGAGTTGGATCTCGTCACCGACCCGGGCCTCGACGGAGCGGAAGAACTTGTTGGCGTTGTCGATGAGTGTTCCGAGCTCATTGCCGGCGGCCCCGCTTTTCTGGACTTGGATCTTGTATGGATGGTCACCGTTGCTGAGCAGGATGCGCCAGGTCGAAAGATCCTTGTCCGGCAAGCGCGCGTTGAGACTCCAATCATCCCCAATGTCGATCACGCGCGAGTGCACGTACCGGCTGGCGCGCTCCTCGAGTACCTCACGGTAGTGCACCGCCGGCTTCTCTGTCGCCGCGTAGGAGTCGAAGACACGCATCCACTTGACGAGCCGGCCGTTGACCGTGTGCATCGTCACGGGCTGGAAGAGGGTCACCGCCGTCATCGCAACGCCGAAGTCCCACGCGCGGTAGACCGGGAGCCGCTCGATGTAGGGCACCTCCCCGACGTGGATGTCCGCATGGAACGGCCAGAACACGCGGCCGGCGACCGACTCGCTGAAGCTCATGTTCAGCTCGCTGGCGATCTGGGCCGGCGTCATGTCCTCGCACGCTCGCGCGTACCAGCAGCCGCGATGCTTGGAGGGATCGAGGTCGAGCGGGTCGGTGCAGGAGCACCGCCGCTCCGGGTGGCTCCACCAGGGAATGTCGATCTTCCGCCAGTCGTTCTGCCCAAGGTAGACCCGCGGGAATGCTCCCCGCCGGCCCATGGGAGTGCTCACCAGCCAGAATCCGTAGGGGGCCGTGGGGCGAGCAGCCGCAAACGCCGCCTCCGTCCGCGTACCGTGCGCGGCCTCATCCCACCAGAGGTCCTGGTAGCTTCCGGCCGCAGCCTCCCGGGGAGAGCTGCTACCGCCGAGCACTGCGCTCTGCGTCCGGGGATTCCAGATCCTCAGATGGTTGAACTCCAGAGGGTTCCCGCGGCGCTGCCACGCGGGGAGCTGGTCGTAGATGAACTTGATCTTGCCGAAGAGTGACTTCGTGGTCGCGTTCTCCCCGCCGTCATCTACCAGCGCCTCCTTGCGCGAGAGCACAAAGCTCATCCAGTCGCGGCGCCAGAGGGCGTTGTAGAGGCGGGTCGCAGCCCCGAACCAAGTCGCCGTCACCTGCCGCGTCTTGCGGATCACCGCATTGGCTCGGGCTTCGTAGGCATCCCACAGGGGGTCAAAGTAGTCATACTGAGGGAACGGGCGAGACTCGGCCCCGCGCTCGGTCTGCTTCAGCGTCCGCACAAACTCGTGCGTCCAGCCCCGCGCGCCGCCGTCAATCACCAGCCGGACTTGTCTCTCCAGCTCCGCCTGCGTCACGATTGAGCCTCGCAGTCACGGCGTCGCAGAGCGCGCCTAGTTTGGTGTCGCCCTCGTGTCGCATCGTCACCCGGTCCCGGTACTTCTCGGGACGCCCACCGTTGAGCAGGAAGATCAACAGCGTGTCACTGTACTTCAGCTTCGTGCCGACCAGCTCCCCGCCCTGGTAGACCGGCACCTCCGTGCCTTCGAGCGCCCGGCGGAACGCCTCGACCTCCAGCTTGTCCATGGCATCCTGATAGGCGTCCTGCATCGCGGCGGCGAAGGCTTCGTCACGGCCCCGAAGGTTGGTGATCGTCTTGCGGTCCTTCTTCACGGCGGCTGCAGCGTTGCGGATGGTGCCAGTCTCTGAGTAGGCGACCAAGAACCCCTTGGCCCAGACCGGCCAGCTTTTGGAGGCGGAGTGTTGTGGATCTTCACAGTCCATTGAGTACCCCCAAGGCTCTTGTGCCCACCCAAGGGAAGTGCCACTTATCCAAGATGGTGTCAAGAAAAAAGACAGACCCCGGAGCGGGGGTGACTCCGGGGCCCTGGCGGGTTCTGCGAATCGGCGCGCGTCGGCGCGAGTTTCTGTTTCCTGGCTCTCTGAGGGCTCTGAAAGCCTCTCCTAGCATGTAGGCAAGGCTCTACCTACATACTCTGAGCTAGTCTTGGGGCTTCGTGCCATCAACCGGATAGGAACATTCTTAAGGAACGCACCGGGGCCGTGTCAAGGGTTTTTGTAAGAGCCCTCTGCGCATGGACTTGGAAGCCCGGAAAAGTGTGGCGCTGGTGCTACAGTGTCCTAGGTTTTGGAAGTCCTTGTCTTGATGGACCTTGCCCGACCGCCGCGCGTTTTCTTCGCTTCTGGCGCGGGATCGATGATCTCGAAGCGCTCCCGGAGGCGGTTCTGAGGTGCGAGCCCGACGGCCTCGAGCGTCCGCTCCTGTCCCTGACGCTTGAGGATCCTCCAGGCGTGCAGAGCGCAGTAGAAGCGGGCGCGCCCGCCGACGAGGCCGGTCCTGGTGACGAAGACTGGGGGCCGTGTGCAGCGCTTGCCGTAGCGGAAGCCCCTAGTCTTGTTGGGCTTAGCCCCGAAAGTGGGATCGTCATCGTAGACCCACATGCATCGGGCCCCGCGGAGCTCTGCGGGCGTCGCGCGCCTCATGGCCTCGGATGGCATCCCTACCCCCTGGTGTGGAAGAACCCGGCGTGTTCCGGGTACTCCTCGTGGAACTTCCTCGCGTAGTAGGCCGTGAAGTTGTTGTTGAGCTTGAAGTCGACCTCGGTCGTCTCAAGCGCGACATGCCAGCGGATGCGCTCGAAGACCGCCTTGGCCCCGTAGTGCCGGCGGCCCGATCGGATCACCTGGAACGTGAACCGGACGAAGAGGCGCCAGACCTCCGGATTGGCCCGATCGAATTCCAGGAAGGCGAGCTCAAGGCGGGAGCCGAACAGCGTCGCTTGGCTCACGTCACCTCCACGGCCACGCGCTCACCGTCTACCACCTGAATGCACTTTCCCGCCTGTAGTGTGTCGTAGACCTCCTGCCAGTCCGCCACCCGCCAGTGAACTAGCTGGCGATGTCTTTCCCGCACCCGGCGGAACATCTCCATCCCCATGGTGTCCTGGCATCGCGCCAAGTACTCGGCAGCCCGTACGCTGTGGCACCCGCAGTGGCAGGCTACGCACACGGACAGCCCGTTCTCGGGGTCGTAGCGCGTGGCCGTGCTGCACCCCACCGTGAACACATGATGCACCGTCGAGGCGGGTTCGCCGCATAGCCGGCATCGGTTGCCGTCACGGCGGCGCAGCAGCGACCGGAACAGCAAGTCCGCTGCATCCCTCATGCGTGCCACCTTGGTCTTGGGCTTCCGTCTCACTCGAGCCATTCGGCAACCTCGCGGAACGGAGCGACCCACAAGCTGGAGTCGGCCAGTTGTTGCAAGTGGGTGTTGAGCACGTCTAGGGGCACCTGGAACTGGCTCGCCTCCCCCTCGGTCACGCCGTGGAAGTAGCAGACGTACCAGCCGCCGGCGGCGATCACGCTTGAAAGGTTGTCGAGCATCTCGGTCATGTCAAACGGGGCATAGTAGCCGAAGGCTTGGACCAGGTACGGGAGGCCGCTACCATCCGCCCCGCAGCGGGCGTAGCTGTAGTGGTCGGCTACAAGATCGACCACCCACGGCGCGTGTTGATTGCCAGGGTATACTAACGAGACCGGCGTGGCGATGTTCTCCGAGATGAGATCCTTCGACCGCTTCAGCTCGTCGATGACATCGGCCTCGGGGATGTAGGGCAGATAACGGTGCGTGTGGGTGTGGGAAGCGATCTCGTGCCCGGCCTTGTGCAGCTTGGCCCACGGTGTCCAGTCTTCTACGGGAGCGGTGTTGAGCGAGAAGGTGCCGCGAAAGCCGAACGCTTCGAGAGCTGGGGCGGCTAGCTCGTAGGAGCTTGGCCGGTAGTCGTCGAAGAACACTGTGGCCGCAGCGGGTGCCCCGCCGGGCCACACTGTCTTGCTCGCGCCCAAGTGACCGCCCAAGACTTCCGGTGTGGTTGACCGAACCCCGCAGCCGCAGCAGAGCAGCAGGGCTGTCGCTAGTCCGCCAATGAACTGTCTTCGTTGCATGTCTTCCTCCAAACGTCGAACTCGTGAGGATCGAAGCCAGGCGACGGCATGAATAGCCAATCGCCGTCCGGGTCGATCTTTCGCCAACTCAGTAGCTTGCGCAGGTCGCGCTCGAACGCTTCAAGGTCGAAGTGCTCGCCGGCGGGCCGCACAACAGCCAGCCTCTCGATGCGGTCGCAGAGCAGTTTGTCAACCCGGTGGGTGCAGGACCAACGATGCCCGACCGGGATCCCGTCAAGCTCGCCACCGATGACGTGACCGAAGCCGAGCGTTATTGACAGGCTGTCCTCAGCGACAAGCTCACCCACGATCACCTGCTCACCGTGCACTACCATCCTCATCTCTGGATCCCGCGCCTCGGCAGGCACAGCCAAGATCAGCAGGACGGCGGCTAGTGCTTCTCTTCGCATGTCTCCTCCGGTAGGTAGACGGTG
>Ga0180431_10003633_pt1 | contig 19764 bp, 16 predicted proteins | sample SS_ome_11_FD_132459 | JGI IMG/M metagenome (GOLD analysis project Ga0180431, IMG submission 132459) | Hypersaline lake sediment archaeal communities from the Salton Sea, California, USA - SS_1_MS_1 metaG | ecosystem: Environmental > Aquatic > Non-marine Saline and Alkaline > Hypersaline >... | reverse complement strand
TCGTGCGCCTTGCGGCGAGCTGCAAACGCTTGAAGGTAGTGGGAAGTGGCCACCCGATTGAGTTCTGGGGACAGGCGGTAATCTCCTTCGTAGCGTGGGACGAACGGTTCCAGTTCTCCTCGCTCTAGAAAGCGCTTCGCAGATTGCATGCTGGGATCCGACCCGTCGTATTCGGCGGCGGCGGTTACGTCGACGTAGTCGAGCGCCGCTAGATGGTAGAAGTGAAGGATGTGTGATTGGATGAAGTTGGAACCGAGGATCAGATTGCGGAGGATCCGGCCGTTTCTGGGAATCTTCTCTGCAATACCGAATGCTCGATCCATTGCGAGTGTCGATGCTGTGGCATGGGACGTAGGACATACACCACAGATCCGTTGCGTGATCCGTGGGGCATCGCGTGGATCGCGGCCCTGAAGAATCAGCTCAATGCCGCGGAAGAGGGTTCCGGTGCTCTTTGTTTCCTTGACCACACCGTTGTCGACTACGGCTTCAATTTTCAGGTGGCCTTCGATGCGCGTGATCGGATCGATGACGATCGTACTCATTGCGTTGCCTCCTCTTCTACAGCGAACAGCACCTCTTCGGGGATCTTCTCGTAGAACGGCGAGACGAGATCCGGAAAGTCCGGCTCCACACAGCCGTTACAGGGTGCTCCGCTGCCGATGACCCAATTGGTACCATTGTTCCAGCGTCTAAGCGAACAGTCGGCGTGGGTGATTGTTCCCTTGCAGCCGAGCTCGTATAGGCAGCCCTCGTCACTCAGGTGTTTGGCGAACTTCCCTTCGTCGAAGCAGGCCCTCCGAGGGCAGTTCTCGTGGATGAGCTTGCCGTAGAACGACTTCGGTCGGCGGTATTCGTCGAGGTCCAATCCGGCCAACCCCGCCAGAAGAATGGTCGCTACCGTGCCCACGAACCAGTCGGGATGGGGGGGACAGCCCGGCACGTTGACCAGGGGTGTGTCAATCTCCTTTGCGTTAAAGAGCTCGCCAACGCCCTTGCCTCCCGATGGATTGGGCTGTGCGGAGAAGATACCGCCGAAGGACGCGCACGTTCCGAGTGCGATGACCGCCTGAGCCGCCTTTCCCAATGAGGCAACCCGCTCGACGATTGGGATCTCACCGATTGTCCCGAACTTGCCGTTGTCGGCAGTTGGAATACAGCCCTCAACCACGAGAACGTATTGCCCATCCAGTTCCTTCTCGGCTGCCTTCAGAACCTCCAGAACGGGTTCCCCGGCTCCGGCCATCACCGTGGCTTGGAACCTCAGATTGATGTGCTTGCCGGGGAGCACTTCGTCGAGTAGAAGGCTCGAAATGGCTGGATTGACCGAGTTGAGGACCGACACGGAACACCCACTGCAAGTAGAAGCCTGTAGCCAGATTACCGGGATTTCTTCGCATCTTTGCATTGCCTAGCCTCCCGAGAACAAAAACTTTCCGCTCGCCTTCGAGCGGCAATCCAGTATAGCATCTTAAAGACGCTCAGAACAAAACCTGTAGATAGGCGTTGGCAATAGCAGAAAATGCCAATGTCTTGCCATTGCACTTAAAAATCGATTATAAATGTATACTGAAGCCGAGGCAGTCAGTGAGCCAGTCTCAAGCAGACAGTCTGTGAGCAGGGTCATAGAGTTTTTCTGGCTGCTACGGCGGCGGATGACTCAGTCCCCAAATCAGGTAGCAATTATCAAGAGGTGGAGGTGATTTCGCGATATAAAGAGAATCGTCGAGGGAAAGAAGAAGGACGTATTGAATCACACAAAGGAGGTTTCACGTGGTGGAGGAAGTCCACAAAGTACCCTCAGATTTGGAGATTGCGCAGGCTGCAACGCTTAAACCCGTCACTCAGATTGCGCGCGAGGTGGGCCTATTGGATGGGGAACTCGAACCGCACGGCCAGTGGAAGGCCAAAGTCAAGCTGAAGGTGCTCGACCGATTGGCCGACCGGAAGAGCGGTAAGTACATCGATGTCACCGCAATTACGCCGACTCCGCTCGGAGAAGGCAAGTCCACGACCATGGTCGGCCTGACCCAGGCGATGGGGTCAGAGCTTGGCAAGAACGTGATATGCTGCATCCGCCAGCCCAGCATGGGTCCGACCTTCAACATCAAGGGCGGCGCGGCCGGTGGCGGCTACTCGCAAATCATCCCGATGGAGGATTTCAATCTGCACCTCACCGGCGACATCCACGCGATCAGCGTATCGCACAATCTAGTCGCCGCCGCACTCGACACGCGTCTTTTCCACGAGAGCCGCCAGACCGACGAGCAGCTCGCCAAGCGTGGCGTGAAACGCCTGGACATCGATCCGGACACCATCACTTGGCGCCGCGTGGTCGACGTGTGCGACCGCGCCCTGCGCGAGATCCAGATCGGATTCAACGACAGCAAGCTAAAAGACGGCTCGCCGAGCCCGGTGTTTCCGCGGGTGACCGGCTTTGATATCACCGTGGCCTCGGAGATCATGGCCATCCTCGCCCTGGCCACTTCGCTAAAGGACATGCGAGAGCGCTTCGGCAAGATGGTTGTCGGCCTCAACAAGAAGGGCGAGCCGGTCAACGTCGAGCAGCTAGGAGTAGCCGGTGCGGTGGCGGTCCTGATGAAGGAAGCGCTGATGCCCAATCTGATGCAGACGTTGGAAGGGCAGCCCGCGTTTGTCCATGCCGGGCCGTTCGCCAACATCGCCCACGGCAACAGTTCGATCATCGCCGACAAAATCGCGGTCAAGCTTGGTGACTACGTGGTCACCGAGAGCGGCTTCGGCGCGGACATCGGCATGGAGAAATTCTTCGACGTCAAGTGCCGCACCTCCGGTCTAATCCCCAACGCAGTCGTGCTCGTGGCAACTGTACGGGCCCTCAAGATGCACGGCGGCGGCCCCACGGTCAGGCCAGGCATTCCGCTGGATGAGGCCTACACCAGGGAAAACCTGCCGCTGCTGGAGAAGGGCCTGTGCAACCTCGGCGTCCACATCAAGAATGCGCTCAAGTTCGGCATTCCGGTCGTCGTGGCCGTGAACGCGTTCAAGGAGGACACGCCGGCTGAACTGGAGATGATCCGCGAATACGCCGTCAATCAGGGCGCAGAGGACTCGGTGGTCACCACCCACTGGGCCGACGGTGGCAAGGGTGCCGCCAAGCTGGCCGAGGCCGTTGTGGCCGCCTGCGAGAAGCCGTCGAACTTCGAATTCCTCTACCCGCTGGAGTGGTCGATCAAGGAGAAAATCGAGAAGATCGCAGTGGACATATACGGTGCGGATGGTGTGACCTACGAGCCGTTGGCGGAAAAACAGATCGCAAGCTACGAGCGGGCCGGCTTCGGGGGGCTTCCGATCTGCATGGCAAAGACGCACCTGTCACTGTCACACGACCCGAACCTGAAAGGAGCGCCGACCGGGTTCACCGTCCCGGTGCGTGAAGTGCGTGCCAGCGTGGGTGCCGGCTTCATCTACCCGCTGATCGGCATGATGAGCACCATGCCCGGCCTGGCCACCCACCCGGCGCTCATGGACATCGATCTGGACGAAAACGGCGAGGTGATCGGCTTGTTCTGATTCCTGCTTGCGTAGGGATCTTCGTTCCAGCTGGAATTGGGGCGAACGGAGGTGGGGTGGCTTGAGGGGTCTCCCCATCTCTGTCTTCGCCCCGCAACTTTCTTGCCGCTCAAAGAAACCGGTTCTTCGCGAACTCGTGTCGTCAACTTGTTCCGGCATAACGTCGGGGACAAGCCCCGACGCTACAAGGGAAAGGACGTAGCGTCGCACCCTGTGTGCAACGTTACCTTTCTCGCCTTGTGGCTTTGTGATCTCACCGATGTGAGAGTAGACTTCTGCGCATGTATCGCTACGAGCAGGCCGGAAAGTGCATCACCCAGATTGGATCACTCCCGTTCACCGACGTGGAGGAAGCGGTGGCCTACAGCCTCCGGCACGACATTCCCTTCCTGCCCGAGCTCACGGCCCTGGGTGACGCCATGCTCGACTACGTCAAGAACCCCGGACACTTGAGCTGTCTGGAGGCGTTCAAGCGCCACCGATTTGAGACGGTCAAGGTTCAGTGCATCGGTCCGGCGACGGTGATCCAGAGCGGATACGATGAAGACGATGCCATTTCCAGGATCTATCAGCACGTCGAGCGAATCCTCGACGGCCTCGAAGCAGAAGAGATCATCCTGTTTCTCGACGAACCCGCCCTGGGCTACGTCGGGTTTGACTACCAGCGGTTGTGGGAGCCGCTGGTAGCGAGTTTTCCTGTGGTGGCGGGTGTTCATGTGTGTGGTAACATGCAGTGGGATCACCTGTTTGACGCCAAGATCGACATCATCAGCTTCGACGCGTCGAAGTACGACATCACCAAGTATTATCGGACCCGAAACGGGAAGCGGATCGCGTGGGGGGTCAAAAAGGTTGGAGACATCAGGGATTTTCAGCCGGGCGATCTGGTCACCCTACCGTGCGGGATGCCCCACATGACGTTCAGCCCCCAGCAAGCCGAACAGAGGAGTGCGCAGCTGCGCGAGGTGGCTTCCCGACTGCATCGAACGCAGCTGTTCTGAACCCAGAATTGTTGGTCCTCGGGTGAGACGCAGACTCGATGGATCCGAAGGTGTCGACCCAACTCGAACCCATCTGTACACTACGCACGTAGGCGAACAACTGGAGGAGACGATGGCTGACCGGCGATTGGTGACCCCGTGCCGATGTTTCGCGCGCATTCAGGCGTGGATCGTCAACTGGTCGCTGCGTGGGCCCGAGCGAAGGGTGGTTCGCAGCCCCCATTTCTGGATCCTCGTCTTGCTGTTTGTGGGTTTTACCGTCATCTATTATGCAGAACAACTCGGTCTTGCCTGCTGCCTTCCCGGATGTGAAGGCTTTTTCACCACCGTGCACGACCTGCACCGCGCCCTATTCTTCATCCCCATCATCTACGCCAGTCTGATCTTTCACGTGCGCGGCGGGCTCATCTCGTGTTTTGCCTTCCTTATCGTCATGCTTCCTCGCGCGCTCTTCTTCTCTTCGTATCCGCACCCGGTGCCTCGCGCCATCGTGTTCTTCGTGCCGGCCACGTTGATCAGCCTGTTGGTCGCCGCGTTGCTCGATCAGATCGAACGGGCGAAAAAGGCGCGGGAAGACCTGTCCGCGGTGTACGACGAACTGGCCGAGTCGGTTGTGCAGTTGCAGGAATCCCAGGAGCAGCTCATCCAGGCGGAAAAGCTCAGCTCGCTGGGCCAGATGTCCGCCTCGATCGCTCACGAAATCAACAACCCGCTCGCCGGGGTGCTTGTTTACGCACAGCTTCTGGCCAAGAAGCTGTCCAGGGACACGCTGACCAAACAGGTGGGCATCGAGTATCTCGGTAAAATGGCCTCGGAGGTCGATCGCAGCTCCCGCATCATTCGCAACCTGCTCGATTTTGCCAGGCCATCGGAGCCGAAGTTGGGCGACGTCGACATCAACAAAGTGATCGAAGACGCGCTCGCGCTCGTCGATCATCGCGCCGAACTCGGGCACGTGGGACTGATCAAGGAACTTCACCCCGCCCTTCCCACGGTGTACGCTGACTACGATCAACTGAGGCAGGTGCTGGTCAACCTCACCTTAAACGCCATTCAGGCGACCCCCAGTGGAGGGTGGGTGACGGTCACAACGCAGCCGGAGGAAAACGGCGCGTTGAAGGTGGAGGTCAAGGATACCGGTTCCGGCATTTCCAAGGAGAACATGGAAAAGCTGTTCACCCCGTTTTTCACCACCAAGGAGAAAGGACAGGGTGTCGGACTGGGCCTCGCTGTTGCCAAGAGCATCATCGAGAAACACTGCGGGAGCATCGAGGTGGGAAGTGCGGAAGGGAAAGGCACAACCTTCACCATGGTTCTGCCTGCCCGGGCCTGTCTGACCGACCTGCCCGAGATCCTAAAAAGAGAGTCGTCCCCCCCCGCAATCTCCTGACTAGCAGCTCTTGTGGGGGCTGTCCCCTGCGGAGGCGTCTTTTGTGAAGGTCACCCGCAGCAGGTGGGTGGAGCAGGAGATGCACGGATCGTACGCTCTCACCAGCATCTCCAGTGCTTGACGGATCTCGTTCTCGGACCGATTGAGAATACTGGGTACCAGCGCCTCCATGTCCTTCTGGATGTTGTTGTGGTTCTGATTGGTGGGGATGATGCAGTTTGCCTTCGTTAAGATCCCATTCTCGTCGTAGGTGTAGTCGTGGAACAGAATGCCGCGCGGCGCCTCCACCGCGCCGACCCCTTGACCGGCGTTGACCTTTGACGGGAGCGGCTCCTCGTTCAGGCCCCGATCGAGAAGCTTATCGATCAGCAAGATGGAGTCCTCGGTGGCGTGAACGGACTCCACGACCTGGGCGGCGGTGATCAGGTAGGGATTGTGGCACGGCGCCTGCAGGCCGAGGGCCGCCGCGGCCTCCTTGGCCCGAGGGTGAAGCTGCTCGTAATTCAGGTTGAAGCGAGCAAGTGCGCCCACCATGTACGCATCCCGGTTGTTCTTGGTGTATTTCGCCGTTGAATGAGGCACACAGAATTCGTTGGTGACGTCGAGATATTCGCTGAGTGGCGCCGTTCCACTGTCGCTTGAAGCGATCTTACCACTGATGAACGCGTAGTCGTCTTTGTCCTGTAGTGCGATGTATTCGGTCTGCCGTTCAAAATCCGGAAAGGAGAGCGACGCGAACAGCTCCACTGTTTCGTCGTAGTCGGCGAGCGATTCGACCAGCGCGTCCTTGATCGCGGCAAGGTCGTCAGGATCGGGGAGCTTGGCGAATCCTCCCACCATGAGAGAGATCGGGTGTGTCTTTCGACCGGCGAGGATCTCCGCTAAGCGGTAGGCGAGCCGCTTCAAGCGCATCGCCCGAAGCACCACGTCCTTGTGCGTCTTAACCAGAGGAAAGACGCTTCCCACACCGAGGAAGTCCGGCGCGGCGAGGCAATAGGCGTGCAGCACGTGGCTTTCCAGTATCTCGGCGTTGAACAGGAGCCTTCGCAACAGCCGTGTTTGTTCGGAGACTTCGATCCCGAGTGCCGCCTCGGTCGCCAGGATCGAGGCGGTGGAGTGGGCGATCGAGCAGATCCCGCAGATCCGCGAGGCGATGTGCGGCACGTCGTCGTAGTGTCGGCCGCGAAGTATCGCCTCGAAAAAGCGCGGTGACTCCGGGACCTCCCAGCGAAGCTGTTCGATCTTGCCATCGTTGGTGTTCAGGATAATGTTTCCGTGGCCTTCGACGCGGGTGACGTGATGGACGTCGATGTGGACAGAGCTCACTTGTTGGCCTCCGTGGTGCACGTGTTGTAGATCTTGAACTTTTCGAGCACTTCTTCCACCGAAAGACCGTACTTTTCGAGGACGTCTTTTTGTGCGTCGAGGTTGGGATCATCGACCAGCCCGCGACAGCCCCAGCAGTGCCGGCCGGCCGTGACGCAAATCGCGTTGCAGCCGGCGCGAGTGACCGGGCCAAGACAGGTCCTTCCCAGTTCGAACACGCAGATGTTCCCCGCCATCTTGCACTCAACGCAGACCGGGCAGTTGGGAAGCTCGGGCGTCTTTCCGAGCAGAAGCTCCTTGACGATCCGCAGAAGCTCGGCGGTGTTGATCGGACAGCCGGGGACAATGTAGTCGACTGGGATCACCGCGTCGATCGGCCGAGTGGGGATGGTGTCGTAGTCCTCGGCACGCTCTTCGTAGACGATTTCCAGGGCCTCGTCCATCGCGAGGTGATTCTTCAGGCAGTTGACCCCGCCGATGTGGGCGCAGGCGCCCAGCGCGATCACAATCTTGGCGCGCTCTCGGATTTTTTTGAGTCGAGGAATCTCCGATTTGCGGGTGATGCTTCCCTCCACGAACGCGATGTCGTAGCTATCGGCCTTTTCGGAGGCAACTTCCCGGAACTCAACGATATCAACTGCATTTAAGAGATCTACGAGTGCCTCGCCCTCGATGTTGAGCGTGTCGAGCTGACAGCCCTCACAGCAGGTGAAATCGAAGAACGCGACCTTCGGCTTGCTCACACCGCCTCCCTCAAATTTCGCAGTTGCGCCAGCGTGAACACCGGGCCTTCCTGGCAGACATAGACTCCGTTGATCTGGCAGTGTCCGCACTTGCCGACCCCACACTTCATCCTCCGTTCCAGCGACAGGACGATCTGCTCGTCGGCCAGGCCCTTTTTCTTCAACTCGCCGATGACGAAGCGGTACATAATCGGCGGACCGACGACCGCCGCCATCGTCTTGGCCGGACTGATTTCGATCCCAGGAATGAGAGTGGTGATCACGCCGACGTTCCCGTTCCACAACTCATCGCCGCGGTCGACCGTCTCCAGGAACTCGACGTCGGGGTTCTCCCGCCACTGGGAAAGCTCCTCGGTGAACATCCGTTCCTTGGGCGATCGCGCGCCGAACAGGAGAACGACTCGGCCGAAGCAGTCGCGGCGATCGAGCACGTACTGCACCAACGAACGCAGCGGGAACAGGCCGATCCCGCCAGCGATGAGGAGCAGATCCTTCCACTCCAACGATTCGATCGGAAAGCCGTTTCCGAATGGGCCTCGGATTCCAACCAGTGCGCCTTCCTTCAACCCGTGCAGCGCACGGGTGACGTTTCCCACGTTTCGGATCGCCAGCTCGAAGCTGCCGTCTCGCGTCGGAGACGACGAGATCGAGATCGGCGCCTCGCCGATTCCCGCCATCGACACCTCGACGAACTGGCCCGGCCGATGGCCGAGGCTCTTGCCATTGGCAAACTGGAGCTCGAACACCTTCTCGTTTGCGGCCAGCGACTCCACTCGCACCAGTTTCGCCGGCTGCGGCGCGTACAGATCCGGCTGCGGCGTCACCTTGCCGATCAGCCGGCGTGCCGCCTCCGCCTTGGCGTGCTGCGCGATGGTGTTGAACGCCTCCACCGGGCTGGCGATCTCCGGCAGGCAGGCGCTGATGCAGCGGCCGCAGCCGACGCAGCCGACCATGCCGTAGCGTTCCAGCACGTACTTCCCTTTTCGGAAGATGCGGTGTCTGAATCGTGCCGCCTTGCCGTGGCGGAAGTTCTCTCCACCGGCCACCTTGGCAAAATCGGTGAGCATGCACCCGTCCCAATGCCGCACGCGCACCGCGCCTTTGAGATCGAGCGACACCTCGTCTTTCACGTCGAAGCAGAAGCAGGTCGGACAGACCATGATGCACGAGCCGCAGCTGAGGCAATTCTCACTTTTCTCTTCCCAGTACGGATCGTCGTAGTGATCTTCCAGCAGCTTGGGCATCCGCTCCCTGGCAACCTCCAGGCTGAGTTGATAGTCCTCCACCGCCGCGTCCCGCAGTGTCTTTTGTGTCGCGATCTCGTAGTCGGTCGGCTCCTTTACCTCGGTGTATTCGGCTAGAAGCTGCGCCCCGCGCTCCGAGCCGGTCATCACCATCACCGCGCTTCCGATGTCGGTGAAAAGCAGGTCAAAGCCGGTTTCGGTCTGGTGGCACCCCATGCTTGAAGCGAACGAATTCGGAGACGGATGGAGGCAGTCGACCCCGATGATTAAGGTGTTCTGGCGGCGCGTGATGTAGTGCGGGTCCGGATGCGCGGTCATGAACACCTCATCGAGCAGCTCGATCGCCTTGATGTCGTATGGATGCACCCCGAACAGCACCCGCGGCGATTCGTCGAGGACCGGCACCGCACCTGGAGCATCGCCCAGCTTCAAGGTGAGCAGGGTCTCCCTCGGCGGCCTGAGGAAGTTCACTGGCGGATGGACCGTGACATCGTAGTTCAGGTGAAGCTCCTCGAACCGCTTGATCTTATCGAACACGAACTTACCTTGCTTGACCTTGGGTCCGATGACCTCCGCGCTGGCGGCGAGCCCCTCGTACAGCGATCGCAGATCCTCCTTGTCTATCGCGAAGGTCTCTCTCACCGCGATTGCTTCGGCGACCGGCGCCTCGGTGATCGGTCTTTCCACCGTCGTCACCGTTGCCTCCGGCGGGATGGCGGCGAGGGTGTCATCGATCAGCCGTTCGAGATGATCCGGCGCGAACGGCTTGAGCACATAGTCGACCGCGCCCAAGCGTCTCGCCTCCTGGGCGGTTTCCGAGGACGGGTACGCCGTGATCACGATCGACTTGATCCACGGCCTCTCCGCCTTGATCGCTTCCAGGACTGCCAGGCCCGTCTTTCCGGGCAGCCTCAGATCGACCACCAGGACGCTGAAGTCCTGCGTCCTGACCATCTCCAGGGCCTGTTCGCCGGTCTCCGCTGTGGCGACCCTGTAGCCGGCCTCGGTGAGCCAATCGCGGATCGACTCCCGCACAATCGGCTCGTCGTCCACAACCAGAACCGTATGCTCTGGCATTGCTCAGGCCTCCTTATTCCCGCTTGAAGCTTCGGAAAGCGCCTTCTTGACGAGCTTTTCCAGCTTGTCCGGCGCGATCGGCTTGATTATGTATTGAAGCGCGCCCAGCCTCATCGCCTCGTCCCGCATCTGCGGCGACGCGTACGCCGTGATCACGATCGCCTTGACATCCGGCTTCATTTCCTTCATCTCTTCCAGCACGCGGATCCCCGTCTTTCCCGGAAGCCGCACATCGAGGATGACGAGATCGATCGCCAGGGTTTTGAGAATCTCCAGCCCCTCTTCACCGGTCTTCGCAGTTTGAACCTCGTAGCCGGCATCGACGAGCCAATCGCGGATCGACTCCCGCACGATCGGCTCATCATCGACGATCAGAATCGGCGTTTTAGTCATGAGCAATCCTAGTTGTTTCCCACTTCATCTTTCAAATGCATCAGAATGGCGGAGCTTTTCAATGTGAAATCTCGGAGAGAATGAAACACGCGTCCCGGGGAGACTACCGCTTTCTGTTCAGTGCAATCAAAAACCCTCAAGTCGCCCCCAGTGGCTCAAAGATTGTCGCCGAATCCTAAACAGCCCCTCCAGCAAAATCAAGCCAATTTTCTCGTACGAAAACGCGCGCGCATCAGCGATTGAACCGACCAACGACAGAAAACCCCTTTCTCCAGGCATATCCGGTGCCTTCATCTCTTCGAGGATGAAAATCGCGAAGTGTCAAATGCAAAACAGCGAGGTGGCAAATGAGAAGATACGCCCGTTCAGTGATTCAGCGGTGGAAGTATCTATTCGTCACTTCAAGAGAGCCGTTTTGCGAAACCTTGAGTCGGGTAGAGCCTAAATGAGGTCATGAGGTCTTCATGTCAGTTTCGCAGCCAGGAGAAAAGCCCTGAAGCCAGCCATGGCAAGCTTCTAAATTCGTGATCACGAGATGGCGGTTCCATTCCTTTCCCAATTCCCATATGCAGCCGCGGATGGAGTTCTTCGCAGAACTCGATGGCGATGCTTCGGGGATAGGCGAAGAGGACATCAACGCGTGGCTCTCGGAACAGCCAGCGTGGAGTCTCTCTATGAGACATGGCACAAGCCTGTCTGCGATCTACTCAACCGACTACGGCGGGTTGGGAATTCCGCACAATGGCGGCAGGAAAATCACAGGCAAATTCCAGAATCTTGCCAAACAGTCTTTTTGTGCTCGCGAATCACTGGCTGCAAGGAGTCGCCAAACTACCCAAACTTCCACTGAGAAATCGCTTCTTTGTTACCCTGAGCATTGCCAAACCGCAGTTAAGTGATTACCGTTTAGAAAGACTATTGCAGCTGTGAATGTAGCTAGATCTTTGAGGCCAACAACGAAGGAGGAACGAAAGATGGCGGATTGCATCAACACGAAGGCGAATCTGGATTGTTGCAACTGCACGTATCCGGGGTGTCCGCGGAAGGGGAGGTGCTGCGAGTGCTTGCAGTATCACCTCGCGCAGAAGGAGCTTCCGGGCTGCTGCTTCCCGGATGAGGTGGAGCGGACCTACGATCGCTCGTTTGCCCGCTTCGCGAAACTTCACGGCGGATGAAGAATCGCCAGGTCGCGCGGATCCTCTACGAGATCGCCGAGCTGCTCGATCTCGAGGGTGTGCAGTTCAAACCGCGCGCCTACCGCCGCGCGGCCCAGGCGGTGGAGTCCTGCTCTACTGCGATTGAGGAGCTCGCCGCGGAGGGGAGACTCTCCGAGCTGTCGGGTGTGGGCCAGGCGATCGCCAAGAAGATCGAAGAGATTGTGCAGACCGGCAAACTGGCCTACCACGAGGAGTTGAAAGAGAAGCTCCCGGTCGATTTGTTCGCCCTGACACAGGTGGACGGCATGGGGTCGAAGACGGCCAAGCTCCTGTACGAGGAGCTCGGGGTTCGCAGCCTCGATGATCTGGAAGCCGTGGCCCGCGAGGGCAAAATCCGCGACATCAAGGGCCTGGGAGAAAAGACGGAGGACAAGATCCTCCGCGGCCTGTCCGAGGCACGCGGGGTGGAGAAGCGTGAGTTGCTCGGCTACGCGCTCCCCCTGGCGAGGGACCTGTGTGACCGACTGATGGAGACGGGTCTGTTCGCGCGGCTCGAACCGGCGGGCTCGCTTCGTCGCGGACGGGAGACGATCGGCGATCTCGACGTCCTCGCAGTCTCCGCGAAGCCACAGGAGGGGGCACAGGCGTTCTCGTCGCTTCCCGGCGTGGAGGAGGTCCTCGCCCAGGGGCCGAAGAAGTCCTCGGTGCGGCTTTCCGGCGGGTTTCAGGTGGACCTTCGCATCGTGCCGGAGGAGTCGTTTGGCGCGGCGCTTCAATACTTTACGGGATCAAAGAGCCACAATATCCGCCTGCGCGAGCGCGCGGTGGCTCGTGGCTACAAGCTGAACGAGTACGGCCTGTTCGACGAGAAGAACAAACCGCTGGCCGGAGAGTCGGAAGAGGGGATCTATGTGGCACTCGAACTGGCCTACATCCCTGCGGAGCTGCGGGAAGACGAGGGCGAGATTCTTGCCGCCGAGCGCGGGACGCTGCCCGACCTCCTCTCGGTGCAACAGATCCGCTCCGATCTGCACATTCACACCGACTGGTCGGACGGCAAGGCGAGCCTGGAAAAGATGGCCCAGGCTGCACGGGCACGCGGGCTTTCCGCCATCGCGATCACCGATCATTTTCGGTTCTCTCAGGCGATCGGTGGGCTGTCGGGCGACGATCTCAGGCGCCAGATCGACGAGATCGCCCGGATCAATGCAGAGCTCAGAGAGCTTCGCCTGCTCGCCGGTGTGGAGGCAAACATCGCCCGCGACGGCTCGATCGATGTGCCGAACAGGCTTCTCAAGCTGCTCGATTTTGTCATCGTTGCGGTGCACTCGCACTTTCGCCTGTCAAGAGAGGAGATGACCAAGCGCCTCATCAAAGCGGTGGAGACGGAAGGCGTCCACCTTCTTGCCCATCCCACCGGCCGCAAGATCGGCGAGCGTCCGGCGTACGAAGCGGACTGGCAAGCCGTGTTTGACCACGCTGCTAAGGCGGGCACGGCGCTGGAGATCAACGCCAACCCGATCCGTCTCGATCTGCGCGCCGAGCACGTCCGTCAGGCGATCGACGCCGGTGCCAAGCTGGCGATTGGTACCGACGCGCACGCCCCCGAGCACTTCGACTTCGCGGAATTTGGCCTACTCACTGCACGACGTGGGTGGGCGCAAGGCAAGGACGTCCTCAACATCCTGTCGGCGGACGCATTGCTCAAGAGGTTAGCCTGACCTTATCTCCTTCTAAGTTCTTTGATGATTTGTCTTGCTTTTTCGGCGAGCATGAACAGCTCGCCGGAGCAGGCGATCATCCTGAAACCACGCTCGATCCATCGCTTCCCGGCATCAGCATCTGCTGCGAATGCTCCGGGAACGACACTGTACGCGCGGCAGCGGTCCAAGATGAGCTCGATCGCCGCATCGAACTGCTTGGTGTTCTGGTTTCCCGGCGTTCCCAGGCTGACCGAGAGATCGAGCGGGCCGACGAAGGCGACGTCGAGCCTGCCGGGACTCAGGATGTCATCGAGGTTCTCCAGAGCCTGCTTGGTCTCGATCTGACCGACGAGCAACACGTTCTCGTTTGCGTCCCGCAAGTACGAGGCCGGATCCGGAGTCCGGTAGTCCGTGTGTGCGTTTCCCAGGCACGTCCCCCTCTCGCCTTCCGGGGGATACTTGGCGAGCCTGTACAGTTCATCTACGTCCTTGTGGTCGCGGATCATCGGGGCCACGATGCCATCTGCTCCGGCCTCGAGCAGCCTGAGGACGTTCGTGCGGGTGATCTTGGGGACGCGGGCCAGCGGCGCGATGCCGCAGGCCCGGGCGGAGGCGATCAACGCCGCGGCCGATTCGATCGTGTGGGTTCCGTGCTCCGTATCGATGACGATGAAGTCGAATCCGGTGCTGGCGAGGATTCTTGGAACGGCTGGCTTGGCGAGCTCGAATAGAAAGGTTCCGATGACGACTTGGCCGTCGGTGAGTGCATTCTTAAGCTTGGTTGACAAAACTTTTTACCACCTTTCGCTTTTGCTGCGGTTTGTGTTGGCCTCTTGGCAGTCATGCCGACAGTCGCGGTTCCACGACCTCATCCCTCGTGCTGGCGAAGGGGTTGCCTCCGATGTGAAGCAGCGGCCGTGCTCGATCCAGCTTCTGATGTGTTGGATATTGTCCGTCATTCCTCAGCGCCAGGCTAACACAAACGCGAACCAGCGGTCCAATCGCCGTCGATTCTCCGATTTTCGGCACGGGTTCGACGGATTGCGCGGTTTGCGGTACGATAGTCTGCTGCTTGTACGCTCATAGTAATAGGGAAGGTGACCACAACAGCCATGCTCCTGGTTGGTGATGTTGGCGCAACGAAGACCGATTTGGCGATTGTCTCACCCGAGGAGGGGGCAAGGGATCCCCTGGCCGAGGCCACCTTTTCCAGTGGGCAGTATGAAGACCTGGAAGCGATCGTAGCGGAGTTTCTCAACGGAGCCGCATTGCGAGTGGACAGGGCCAGCATCGGGCTCGCCGCGCCGGTGGTGGATGAGCGTGCCAAGTTCACCAATCTTCCGTGGAGCGTTACTGCGAAGCATCTGCAGGAGGCGTTTGAGCTTTCGGCGGTCTGGCTGTTGAACGACCTGGAGGCCATTGCCAACGGGGTCCTTTACCTGAGAGACGATGAGCTTTACACGCTGAATGAAGGCGAACCGGAGGCCGGTGGGACCATTGGCGTGATCGCCCCGGGAACCGGTCTTGGTGAAGCCTTTCTGACGTGGGACGCAGGACACTATCGTGCTCACGCTTCTGAGGGCAGCCATGCAGACTTTGCCCCGGCCGACTCCTTTCAGCTGGAGTTGCTGCGTGTCATGTGGAATCGGTTCGATCACGTGAGCGTCGAGCGAATCTGCTCCGGCTTGGGTCTTCCCAACATCTATGCCGCGCTCAGGGCCGAAGGAATCGCTCAGGAGTTGGCCTGGGTGGCCGAACAATTGGCTGTAGCAGATGACCCCACTCCGGTGATTGTCAATGCAGCACTCGATCCGAAGCGTTCCTGTGCGCTTTGCCGGAGAACGCTGGACGTCTTTGTTCGTATTCTCGGGGCAGAGACCGGGACCTTGGCGCTGTAACTCTTTGCCACCGGGGGGGTCTATCTTGCTGGCGGCATCCCCCCTCGCATCCTTCCTGCATTGAGGGGGGGATCATTTTTGGAAGCATTTCGGAACAAAGGACGATACGAGAAGCTTCTTTCGCAAATGCCGGTACACGTCGTCCTCTATCCGAAGGTCGCCCTGTTGGGAGCGGCGCAATACGGCTTGGAAGCGGAGGCAAAGTAGGATGGTATTCTGTACCGAGGAGGTAGTGGTGGTCACCGCTGTGACCGCGCAACAAATGCGACAGGCCGACCGTATAGCGGTAGAGGAATTCGGCCTAGGCATCCTGCAGATGATGGAGGATGCCGGTTGCAGCCTGGTCGTCGCGCCGTTGTTCGGCAGGAACCCCTGGTTGCCTCTGTCCATCGATGGCACAACAGCCCGATCTGGCGATACCATCTGCTCAAACACCGAAGGAGGATCAGACTGATGACCCAAGACAAATCGTTGCTTGAACAACGTTCGATTAACACGATCCGCTTCCTTGCCGCAGATGCCATTCAGGCGGCCAATTCAGGCCATCCCGGCCTTCCGATGGGGGCGGCGGTCCTGGCGTACGTTCTCTGGACGCGGTATCTGAAACACAATCCGGCCAACCCGGAATGGCCCGACCGGGATCGCTTTGTTCTGTCGGCGGGGCATGGCTCGATGCTCCTCTACGCGCTGCTTCACCTCACCGGCTACGATCTACCCCTGTCTGAGCTACACCGCTTTCGCCAGTGGGAGAGCCGCACTCCCGGTCATCCCGAGAGCCACGTGACGGCGGGAGTGGAAGTGACGACCGGTCCCCTTGGGCAGGGGCTGTCTCACGCAGTGGGGATGGCCATCGTCGAAGCACACCTGGCAGCGTGCTATAACCGCCCCGACTACACGGTCGTCGATCATTTCACCTACGTGATTGCAAGCGATGGTGATCTGATGGAGGGTGTGGCGGCCGAAGTGTGTGCGTTGGCAGGCCATCTTCGTTTGGGCAAGTTGATTGTGTTGTTCGATGACAACGGCATCTCCCTTGCCGGGTCGACCGCGTTGACCTTCACCGAGGACGTACAGCAGCGCTTCCTGGCTCAGGGCTGGCACGTACAAGCGGTCGAGGATGGGAACGACGCGGCGGCGATCGCGGCGGCGATCGCCTCGGCCAAGGCCGAAACGGCGCGGCCGTCGCTCATCGCGGTGCGAACGATCATCGGCTACGGAGCGCCGAACAAGCAGGGCACATTCAAGGTCCACGGCGCGCCGCTCGGAGCCGACGAGCTCAAGGCGGCAAAAGAGGCACTGGGCTGGCCGAGCGAGCCGGATTTCCTCATCCCTGAGGACGTGCACGCCCATTTCCGTGAGGCGGTTGACAGGGGTCGTCAGGCGGAGGCGGATTGGCAGAAGCGGTTCGGCCGGTACGTCGCGGAGCATTCGGGTCTTGCGTCCGAGCTTGCGCGGCGTGCGGCGGGGGCACTGCCGGAGGGGTGGGATCGGGGCCTTCCCGTGTTTGATGCCGATGAGAAAGGCATCGCCACCCGCAAGGCCTCCGAGGCGGTGATGCAGCGGCTGGCGGCCATTGTCCCTGAGTTGATGGGCGGATCGGCCGATCTCAATCCTTCCACCTACACTTGGTTGAAAGGATTCGGCGATTTCCAATCGCCGGTCACGTCTGCCCAAGGAGTGCAGGGCACGGTGGGTGACAAGTGGTGTTACGCCGGCCGCAACCTCCACTTCGGCATTCGCGAACACGCCATGGGGGCGATTGCCGGTGGAATGGCGCAGCATGGTGGGGCCATCCCCTATACCGCAACGTTCCTAGTTTTCTCCGACTACATGCGCCCGCCGATGCGACTGGCTTCCTTAAGCAACAGTCACGTCGTCTACGTGTTCACCCACGACAGCATCGGGCTCGGTGAGGATGGACCGACCCACCAACCGATCGAACAGCTGATGAGCCTGCGTGCCGTGCCGAATCTGACCGTGATTCGACCAGGCGATGCCAATGAGGTGACGGAGGCGTGGAAGGCCGCCCTGCAGAACGACACCGGACCTACCGTCTTGGTCTTCAGCCGGCAGGCGCTGCCCGTGCTCGATCGGGAACAGTACGCTCCGGCCGAGGGCCTGCACCGGGGCGGATACGTGCTGTGGCAATCCACCGACGGCGTTCCCGAGCTCATCCTGATTGGGACCGGTTCGGAGGTGCACATCGCCCTGGAAGCCGGGAAAAAGCTGGCCGGTGATGGTGTCGATGTGCGTGTGGTGTCCCTTCCCTGCTGGGAGTTGTTTGACCGCCAACCGGCAGATTACCGGGATAGCGTGCTGCCTCCGGCTGTACGAGCGCGCGTGGCGGTGGAAGCCGGAACGAGACTTGGCTGGGAGCACTACGTTGGCTTCGATGGAGCGATCGTTGGGATGGAGGGCTTCGGCGCCAGTGCTCCGGGTGACGTGCTCTATGAAAGATTCGGGATCACAGTGGATGCAGTGCTTGCGGAGGCAAGAAGACTGATCTTCTCCCAGTGAACCTGGCTGTTGCGTGATGGTTGGCAAAGGATAAGGTGGCAGACGGAGAATGAACGGCGAGGTTTCACGACTCAAGCAGCGGGCCGCCGAGGCGGCGGTCGAATTCGTGGAATCGGGGATGGTGGTCGGCCTGGGCCACGGAAGCACTGCTACCTTCGCTCTGCGGCGCATTGCCCAATTGCTTGGCGATGGCCGACTGGCGAACGTCCTCGGCGTGGCCTGTTCGCGGGATGTTGAGCAGCAGGCGCGGCAACTCGGGATCCCTCTGACCAGACTGGATCAACATCCCATCGTTGATCTGACCATCGATGGAGCGGATGAGGTCGACCCGCATCTCGATCTGATCAAGGGTGGCGGCGGAGCGCTGTTACGGGAGAAGATCGTTGCTCAGGCCAGCCGCCGTGAGATCATCGTGGTGGACGAATCCAAGCTTTCGCCCGCGTTGGGTACGCACTGTCCGCTGCCAGTGGAGGTGGTTCCTCTGGATTGGCAGTTGCAGGCAGCCTACCTGGAATCCCTCGGGGCGTGGCCGGTTTTGCGCTCGAGGAACGATGAGGTCCCCTTCAAGACCGACCAGGGCAATCTGATCCTGGATTGCCACTTCGGCCCGATCCAGGATCCCGCTGCATTGGCAGGGCAGTTGAACGAACGTGCGGGAATCGTGGAACACGGACTGTTTCTCGGTTTGGCCACGGATGTCATCGTTGCCGGCCCTCGGGGTGTTCGTCGTGTGCAAAGAGGAGAATGCGATGATCGTGATTGAAGCTTCAATACTGTCGGCCGATTTCGCCCGTCTGGGCGAGCAGGCCCGCGAGGCCGAAGCCGCGGGGGTTGACGCCATCCAAATAGACGTGATGGACGGGCGCTTTGTGCCCGACATCACCTTTGGCCCGGGTGTGGTGCGGGCGCTGCGCCGTATAGTGAGTGTGCCGCTCGACGTGCACCTGATGATCGTCGAGCCGCAGCGGCACCTGGAGGCATTCGCAAATGCAGGGGCAGACCGCGTGATCGTGCACCAGGAAACGTGTTCCCATCTTCATCGCGTGCTGCAGGCCATCCGCCGACTCAAGATCGAGGCGGGCGTGTCCGTCAACCCGGGGACGCCGTCGAGCGTTCTCGACGAGGTGCTGGATCTGGCCGACCTGATCCAAGTAATGACGGTCAACCCCGGTTGGGGGGGGCAGTCGTTCATCCACAGTCAACTGGACAAGATCCGTCGGCTTCGCCATACGTTGCAGGAACAGCAGTTGGACATTCCCATCGCCGTGGACGGCGGAATCGACGCTACCACAGCGCCGCTGGTGGTAGAGGCCGGAGCGACGGTGCTGATTGCCGGATCGAGCCTCTACAACGACACGGCGACGGTGGCCGGAAACGTGGCCGCCTTGCGCGCCAGTATTAGGTGAAAAGTGAAGCACCCTGCTCCCGCTTGCAGGCCGGAGAATTTCACTCCTACTCTGTACAACTTGACCTCCACGCTCTCACCTTCTGTCTCCACTTTTGTCTTTGATGCCTGCGTACATTAGCCTATGACGCATGATCGATGAGGGACTTCTTTCAGAAGCGGAAGTGTGCCTTCAGCAGGACGGACGGTTTATTCGCCTGCCGGAGGAAGAGCCGATCGTTTTTGTCGGCGATACGCACGGGGATCTCGCAGCAACGAAACGGGTCTTCGCGCGGTTCCCGGCCCGCGAGCACGTGATCGTGTTTCTCGGCGATTACGTGGATCGCGGCCCGGACTCTGCAGGGAATCTCGACCTTCT
>Ga0180431_10003631_pt1 | contig 19784 bp, 17 predicted proteins | sample SS_ome_11_FD_132459 | JGI IMG/M metagenome (GOLD analysis project Ga0180431, IMG submission 132459) | Hypersaline lake sediment archaeal communities from the Salton Sea, California, USA - SS_1_MS_1 metaG | ecosystem: Environmental > Aquatic > Non-marine Saline and Alkaline > Hypersaline >... | reverse complement strand
CATTAACAATGCAATTGGAGAACAGTATGAAACGATTGAGTATTATGATAGGAGTCTCTCTTCTGCTCTGCATCTCCTGCGGCAGCAAGGCGATCAAGCAGGAGATAGATTTATCGAAGCCCCATCTCAAGATAACCGTCGGCTTCAATGCTGAAGCCTACAAGAGTCTCTTCCTGAAGAAGCTCTATCCTACCTATGCCATATGGGCTGAGAATAAGAAGACCGGCGAGGTGCGGACGATATACATCACCGGGAAGGCAGGCACCGGTGAGTGGATGATGGCGGATGAGCGCCCCTCATCTGTTCCGGTGTGGTACGGTGTGAAAAAAAAGGAGAAGGAAGCAGCTCCCGTGGACAGCATAACGGGCGCAACGCCGAGCGGCGAGATGTTCACCCATTACTGGCAGATTCCCCAGAGCATGATGAATGCGCGGATAGACATCTATCTGGAAGTCAATGCCTCCTTCGATTACAATGAGTTTTACCGGGAGGAGGCAAAGGAGGGGGAGCCCGGCTACAGCGATGTGAACGGCCAGCCCTCGCTCATCTGGATGGCAACTATCGAGGCGGGGAAGAAGGAAATTACGGTGAATCCGAAGCTCATCGGCCACGGTCATGTTCTCGGCGAAAACCATGAGATCAACAGGGATCTCTCCAAGATAACAACAGCGAAGTCTATTTTTCGGCATGTCGATATCAGCTACGTGTCGGGCAGTAAATGAGAAATCATCATAGTAAATTTTTGACAAAAAGAATTGACAATAATGAGGTATATGCAATAATCCGACCAGTCGGTTTTTAATCCAATGAGTCGGATTTGAATCAAGAGAATTGAATTGCTTACTACTCAATTCTCATGCCGATTCAGGTGTTCTTTTAAAGTTTTTTATAAGCGCTGAAGATTGTAAGAGCTGTTGTAAATCCGATTTTGACACAAAAATTTTTGAGTTTCCTAAAGCGTTCATCTAATTGTTTCATGATGGAGGAAAGCTATCCGGGGGTCGCCTGCATAAAGCAGATCGTCATATGAGGGGACTTCTGAAAATATTAATATGATATCCCCTTGGCCAGCGTTGTTTTTCACATCCTGTGCACGCAGGCATGCGCGACGTCGTGTCGCTGTGTGCACAGTGCATCAAACCGGTAGTTACAATTTGTGAATCAATGTAAATACCGGTTTTGAGAGGTGCCCATAAAGCTCAATCTGTATCTTGAATCTCCGGTGCTGTTTTCATTCTCCTTAAATCGTCAGAAAGCATAAACTTCTCATGCCTATGCGAATATAAAGTGCTTTCGCGTATAGTTTTCAGATCGAGGAAAAACGATGGCTGAGAACATAACCCTGGAAACCATCAGGAAGCCGCAAATTGTCGATGCTACCATTCGAAAGATAGCGGAGGTCGGTTTTCACAACGTCACCATGGAGGATATCGCGAAGGAGGCTGGACTCTCGAAGGGGGGAGTCGCACACTACTTTTCTTCGAAAGAATCTCTTTTCAAAGAAGCTTTCAAGGTTTACTTTGATCGTATTTTCCAACGGGGCAAGGATACCATGGATCAGTGTGATAGCCCTCTCGACAAGCTCCTCTCCTATATCTGGCTCTACAATGGAGATGATCCTGATCTCAATATCGGGTATCCGCTCCATTTCGACTGTATGGCGCTGGCGTCACGGGATGAGGGGTATCGTATCATCTTCCACGAATGGGTGAACGGCTGGATCGATCTGCTCGGCGAAGCGCTCGAGGAAGGAATACGGTCGGGGATCTATGTAATTTCAGATATAAGGGGTGTCGCCCGAGCTATCTCCGCCATCTATCACGGCATTGCGGTGAGATGGTTCCTTGACCCGGAAAGCCACTCTCCGGAATGGGCAGTACGGTCTCTCGTAAGCGCGATTACTCATTTAATGAGTGAATATAAAATGTAATACGGGCGGTTTGTCTTTGTAGAGACAAGCATTTTTTCATGTAGAGATGTGATTGCCCCTCCCGCCGCCGGGTGGGATGTGGAACATTTGAAGCATTGAAACGATATTGTCCATATATGCAATGAACCGCTCGATTTAAATAAGGGGACTTCTAAGAACTATTAATATGATGTCCCCTTGGCCAGCGTTGTTTCGCACATCCTGTGTACGCTGGCATGCGCGACGTCGTGTCGCTGTGGGCTTAGTGTCTGATAAAACCAGTATTTATAATGAGGGGATCAATGTAAATACTGGTTTTTAGAGGTACCCATAATAAAATAATTAAGGAGGATGCAATGGCTATATTCGAGAGTACAGACAAGATGTACGAAGTGCTGGGCGCGCTTTTTGAGACGCTCTTGAAGGACGAGTCGATGTATCAGAAGTTCATTGACTCAAAGATCGTCATCAAGTTCGACATTAACAATCCCGATGGATACATCTGGCTGACCGATGACGGGAAGGTCATCTGCGGCGAGGCCGATTACAAGCCGAGCATCGAAATGACGCTCAGCGGCGATACCTGCCACAAATTCTGGCTGCAGCAGGTGAAGCTGCCGGTAGCGCTTGCCAAGGGATTGATCAAGGCAAAGGGACCGATGCCGAAGGTTTTGAAGCTCCTGCCGCTTTTGAAGCCGGCCTATGCGGCATACCCCGACATTGCCAAGAAGTTCAACATTCCCATCGATTAAGAGAGAGGAGGTTCACTATGAGCATGGAGAGAAGCATGAAGCAATTCGAAGAGGATCGGAAGGAAGCGGTACAGCTGGCAGCACGGCTCCTCCTCGCCTCGGGGACCACCTCGCCGCGCGTCGGCGGCGTTGGCGAGTGTTCGGTACACATACTTGACGATGAGTGCGATATCGAGGACCTGTGCCAGCAGCTCGAAGAGATGTCGGGGGAGAAGAAGAGCTGGGACTTCTTCCGGCGGGATGCCGCCATGCTGCGGGACGCAGATGCGGTGCTTATCATCACCTCCCTGAGAAGCCTGACCGATCCCTCGGACATCAACTGCAACATGTGCGGCTACCTCACCTGCGAGTACATGCGGGAAAAGGAAAAGCTCCAGAAGGGACCGGGAGTCGCTTACACGGGGCCCCTCTGCGCCTTCAGGGCAGCCAACGTCGCCTACGCGATAGGTGGCATGGTGTCGCAGGCCCGCACGCTCGGCATCGATTACGGTATCTTCTGGTCGGCCGGGGCTGCGGCGATGCGGATGGGAATGCTTCCCCAGGCGACCGGTTTTGCCGTCGCGGTCGCCATCTCGGTTACCGAAAAGAGCCCCTTCAAGGATGTCCCGCTCAACTATGAGGAGATAAATCAGCGGACCATGAACGACCGCATCATTCAGAGGCTCTGGCCGCAGTTCAGATCAATATACAGCTAAGGAGGGTAGTCATGGCAATCATTGAAATGGAACAGTTGATTAAGAACGGCCTCGACCGAGCCCTGGAGCTGATGACCCTTGCCGCCTATAACAGCATCAAGTTCGGCAACAGGAATACCGTGAAGATAATCGCCCTCGGCGAGGAGGAGCTGGATACCGTTTCGCAGTTCTGCTTTTCGCTGGGCGATATGTCTCCGCTGGCCGCACGCGACGGACGGGCGCTTCAGGAATTCATGAAGGAGCCGCTGGGAATGCTCATCATCGGCGATAAGCGAAAGTCAGACTTCAACTACAACTGCGGCGCCTGCGGATACAGCTCCTGTGCCGAGCTGAACAAGGCAGAGGAGGTTGAGGCGTTGACCTCGAATGGCCCCATGTGCCTCTTCAAGGCCATCAATCTCCACATGGCGTCGAATGCGGCTGCGGCAATGGCCTGGCATCTTGGACTGCACTGCCGGGTCTTCAGCACCTACGGGTTCGGCGCAAAGGCTATGGAGATTATCGAAGATGTTGACACGGCGGTGTCGGTTGTGGTCAGCGCGGCGCAGGAGGATCCCTTCTTCGATCGGCACAAGTACTGGACGAGGGATTACTGGGATGAGATATTCAAGAAGGAGTTCCCCACCTTCCTGCGCGGTTTTATCGGGGCGATTGAGGAGTAAATTTACGTGAGAGGAGGAGAGCTATGTCGTCAAAAGCCCATCTCAATCAGGTCATCGCCTCCCATCTCGTCGAGATGAAGGCGGACAGCAATCCCGATAAGGAGATATATATCTTCGAGAAGGGCGAGCATGGCGAGGATGTCCTGACGTTTCAGATGCTTCACGAGCAATCGAACAAGATCGCCCGGTTTTTCAGCGAGAAGGGTCTCGAGAAGGGTGATAATTACGTCGTCTTCATGCGGAATCACCCCGAGTTCGTCTACGCCATGCTGGCGGGGACCACCATCGGCGCAGTCATGGTGCCGGTTGATCCGCGCTCGCGGGCCGAGCGGCTTAAGTACTACTTCGAGAACTCGGGCGCCAAGGGTGTTATCGTATCCGACGAGTGCCTCCCGCAGCTCGAGGAGATACTCGGCGATCTGAAAGATCTGAAGTTCGTATCGGTCGCCTATCGTCCTGAGCACGGGATAGCGCCTTCTGACAAATATCATGCATTAAACGAAGTGTTGGAGAAGGAGAGCTGGGAGGTTGTGGAACAGAAGATAATGGACGTGCGGCAGCCGATGCAGATCATCTACACCTCGGGAACCACCGGGAATCCGAAGGGGGTGATGATACGGAATAACCGAACCGGTGTCTTTAACATTCTCACCCGGCTGGTCTGGAAGTATAAGCCCACCGATGTCCTCTACAACGGCCTGTCGCTCACGCACGGGAACGCGCAGGCGGTAACCCTCTTCCCGGCGCTCTATCTGGGCATAAAAGCGGTCTTCAGCCCGCGCTTCACCAAGAGCCGTATCTGGGACATCTGCCGGAAGTACGGCTGCAGCAGCTTCTCGCTGCTCGGGGGGATGATGTTCGGCATCTTCAATGAGCCTGAGAAGCCCGATGATGCCGATAATCCGGTGAAGATCGTCATCAGCGCCGGCACCCCCATCTCCATATGGGAAGCCTTCGAGAAGCGGTTCAACGTGCAGATCATGGAATGGTACGGCGCCGTCGAGGGCGGCTTTTCATACAAGCCTATCGGGAAGGGGCCCATCGGCTCCTTCGGGAAGCCCATTCCCGGCATCATGGAGTTCAAGGTGGTGGACGAGAACGATAACGAGGTCGGGCCCGGAGAGCGGGGTGAGCTCATCTCCCGGATGCTCAAGGGCGAGACGAAGGTTGACTATCTCGGCCTGCCGGATGAGTCAAAGGATAAGACCAGGGGAGGCTGGCTCCGAAGCGGCGATATCGTCCACAAGGATGAGGAGGGCTGGTACTACTTCGATTACCGCAAGGGGACGGAGCTCCGGCGTGCAGGCGACTTCATTCAGCCGGATCACGTGGAGAAGGTGATCGGCGAGCATCCCGATGTGAGCGAGGTGTGTGTTTATGGCGTCACTGCTGCATCCGGCGCTCCCGGTGAGAGCGATCTCGTCGCGGCGGTGTCCCCCTTCGAGGGAAAGACAATCGATCCCGCCTCGATCTTCGAGAAGTGCAGGAAGGATCTCGAAACCAATTTCATACCCTCGTATCTGCAGGTCGTAGAGGATATTCCGAAGACTATCTCGGAGAAGGCGCTGGACCGAAAGCTGAAGGAAGATTTCGAGAAGAATATAGGCACCATCTACAAGTTCGAAGATTATAAGTAGGAATGTGAATGAATGGCGTTTTTGACGCGGTGATTTTAATCGGTGAGCAGCAATGAGCAAGTTGTGACGGGTGACAGGTCACAAGTGAGTAGTGACGAGTGAGTAGTAAATAGTGAATAGTGAGTAGTGATGAGTGAATGGTAATCATTGGGAGGCAAGATATAATTCACCAATAAAATATATTTACTCGGGTAGGTAAAACTGATCACTGAGAGCTAATCACTTATTGGTGCTGCTTATTTATTCTGAAGCAGGTATATGTAATACAGGGAGTATATAGACACAATATATTAATGTACGGAGGTACCTATGGCCTATACGGAGCTGAATCTGGATTTAACTGACGAGCATCAACACCTCAAGGAAGAGGTTCACCGCTTTGCCGTAGAGGTGTTGAGGCCCGCTTCACTGGAGCTGGACAAGATGACCCCGGAGGAGGTTATTGCGGAGGGCTCGCCCTTCTGGAACTGCCTCAAGCAGATGTACAAGAACGGATACCACACCGTGTTGATTCCCGATGAATACGGCGGACTGGGGCTCGATCCCCTTGGCGTGCACATCGTCTTTGAGGAGTTATCATACGGGAGCGTCGGCCTCACCGTAGCGCTTGGGGTATCCTGTTTCTCCGCATTCTACGGTTCACTCATCGCCGAGGACAATATCATCGAGCAGCGTATCCTCCCCTATGTGAACTGTACGGATGCGAGTATTCGTTCATGCTGGGCGATTACCGAGCCGGATCACGGATCGGATATCCTGATGCCCTTTACGCCGATGTTTCACGATCCGAATATTACACAGCAGCTGCGGGCGAAGAAGAAGGGCGATGAGTGGCTGATCAACGGTCAGAAATCCGCCTGGGTCTCCATGGGGCCTCTGGCGACCGAGGCTTCCCTCTTTGTGGGAATCGAATCATCACAGGGGATGGCCGGGGGTGGTATCTGTCTTATTGACCTCAAGCAGCCCGGTGTCAGCAGGGGAAAGCCGCTCGACAAGATGGGACAGCGGGACCTGCCGCAGGGGGAGCTCTTCTTCGATGATGCCGTGTGTCCCGAAGAGTTCATGGTTATCGATCCCGAGAGCTATGAGATGTTCACCGATATCACCCTCTCGACCGCCAACGCATGCATGGGAGCATTCTTCACCGGCGTTGCGCAGTCGGCTTACGATATCGCCATGGACTATATAAAGGAGCGGGTGCAGGGGGGCATGCTCCTCTACAAGCATCCGACGGTGAAGAAAACCCTCTTCGACATGTTTGTCAAGATCGAAACAGCACGCGCCTACTCCCGTGCGGCGCTGATGTACAACTTCTCGACCAATCCGCCGGACACCCATTACTCCATCGCCTCCAAGGTATACTGTACACAGGCCGCTTTCGAGGTGGCCAGCAGCGCGCTGCAGCTCCTCGGTGGAAATGGTTTGACAAAGGAGTATCCCATCGAAAAGATCTTCAGGGATGCGCGGGCCGGTTTGATTGAGGATGGCTCCAATGACATCCTGGCACTGGCGGGAGCATATGGGCTCCTTAAAGATGTCCAAGAAGAATAAAAAATTAATAGGGTATGTACTATGACTAATGTCTATATCATCGGAGCGGGGATGATCCGCTTCAGCAAATATCCCGATAAGACCGTTCGTCATATGGCGGAGGAGACCATCCGTATGGCGCTCGAGGATGCCGGTCTGGACAAGAAGGAGCTGCAGGCGGGTTTTTTTTCCAATACGTTCTGGGGCATGTACACCAATCAGCATTCCATACGCGGGCAGGTGGTGTTCCGGGGAATGGGAATCGACAAAATACCGGTCACCAATGTGGAGAACGCCTGCGCGGGCGCCTCGACGGCGCTGCACCTGGCCTTTATGGGGATACGGGCAGGGATGTTCGACGTGGCGCTGGCCGTCGGCTCCGAAAAGATAACCGACCCGGATAAGGCGAAAGCGCTCGGCGCCTACGCTTCCTGCATGGACGTGGAGAACTTCGAGGATCATGTCAAGATGTTCATGGAGGTCTCGAAGAAGATCAAGGTTGATATTCCTCCGGATCAGACACCACCGGGAGAGGGGCGGAGCATCTTCATGGACGCCTACGCCATGGGCGCCCGCTGGCACATGAGCAAGTTCGGCTCAACGCAGCATCAGCTGGCGGTGATCTGCGCAAAGAATCACGTGCACAGCTCGTTCAATCCCCTGGCGCAGTATCAGATGCCGATGACGGTCGAGGAGGTTCTGCATGATAAGCCGATAGCCTATCCGCTCACCAGGGCGATGTGCGCACCGGTTGGCGACGGCGCCGCGGCAGCAATCGTCTGTTCCGAGAGCTATCTCAAGAAGCTCAACGGCGCGCGGCCGGTGAAGATCATCGCGTCGGTGCTCGGCCAGGGGAGTGATCGCGATATGGATGGCGAGGATGTCGGCGAGCGGCTCTCGAAGCAGGCCTATGCGATGGCCGGCGTCGGTCCTGAAGATATCGATACGGCCGAGCTCCATGACGCTACCGCCTACGGCGAGCTCCATCAGACCGAGGTGATGGGATTCTGCCCGGCGGGCGAGGGTGGTGTGTATGCCGAAACCGGTGCGACCGCGCTCGGCGGCGAGAAGCCGATAAACACGAGCGGCGGTCTTGAGTGCCGCGGTCATCCCATCGGGGCTTCGGGGCTCGCACAGATATACGAGATCGTTCTGCAACTCCGGAACGAGGCGGGGAAGCGGCAGGTTGAAGGCGCACGCATCGGTCTCACGGAAAATGGCGGCGGGAATATCGGCGTTGAGGAAGCCGCCATGTGCCTTCACATCCTGGAGAAGGTGTAAGAGGCGACTCGTTACACAGGGAGGCGACACGTCGACGTGTCGCCGTGCGCTATTATGCCACCGGGCCGCAATGCAAGAGAGCGGCGCATTGAAGATCGTCTCTGAGGCGGCATGGTGCCCGCAGGCTTCGCAAAGAGGTGATGCATTTACGGTCACTTCCGAGAATGCAGAACATCGGAGTGCCGACCCCATGATTTCGGCTTGTATTTTTCACTGTTGTCGGTTTGCCCCTCTCTGCAGAGGGGGGAAAGTGATATATGGTTCGCCCGGTTTGGAGGAGTAATTAGCAGTGCGGTGCTGCATCATGCCCCTTCATTCCTGTAACGATGACATGGTGTACTGTCACCGACAGCCGCTTACAGCACTGCTTCTCCTCACGGAAAACCGTCACAATAATAATTGCTGTATAATCAGCAGGGCAACTGAAGGGAATATCTTCCGAGGTCTGTTCACACTATTCTATTATTCGAGGTGTTTATGATGAAATACGATTTCAGGGAGAAGAAAGTTCTCATTACCGGTGCATCAACAGGGATCGGCCGTGCGCTGGCGGTGGAATTCGCCCGTCGAGGAGCCCACCTCGTCCTGAGCGCGCTCCCTTCGGAGAAGAAGCTCCTCGAAGAGCTCGCTAAGGAGGTGAAAAGGAACTATGGCGTTAAAAGCTGGGTTTTCCCCGTCGATCTCGCTGAGGAGAAAGGAGCCGAAAAGCTCTACCGGCAGGTGAAAAAAGATGCCGGTGACATTTTCGCCCTGGTTTCTAATGCCGGCACCATAGCCTACGGGAAGTTCTGGGAGATCGACTGGGTGTCGCAGTGGAGGATTATCCAGGTCAATCTCATTGCAACAATGCGTCTCATGCATCTCTTCATTCCTGATATGGTCAAGCGGGATGAGGGAGTCGTCTTCGTCACCTCGAGCGTGGCAGCTTTTCAGCCGACACCCTTTCACACGGTGTACGGCGCCAGCAAGGCCGCCATTCAGAGCCTCGCACAGGGTGTCAGGAAGGAGCTCACGGGAACCAAAGTTACGGTTTGCACCCTCAACCCCCCCTATACCGATACGTCCATTCTCAGGGTGAAGGGATTTCCACGGAAGGTGCGCTGGTATATCATTTCGGGGCTGAAAACGCCCCGGTGGGTCGCGAGAAAGGCCATCGGCAAGTTCGTGAAAGGGAAGTTCCTCTACGTTCCCGGCTTCTTCCCGAAGTTCATGCACCTCTTCTTTGTACGGTTAGTGCCGAAGCGATTTACCGATTTTGTGAGCTACTATTCTCTGCAGAGCAGGAAGGGGACCGATACCTATTGAGTTTTGAATTTCAATTATCGGAGTGCAATGGCGTACAGGAGTATAAAGCACAACTGTATTCGCGTATATTTCATTACAAAAAGGAGTATCGTCCATGGAAAAGGAAGGTTATTATAAAAAGCTCTTCTTCATCGGGGCGCTCTGGAACTGGGGAGCGACGGTTCCCTTTTTCTTCTTGTACGAAACAATTTTCACAATTCTCGGCGAGAAGGTTCCGGTATTTCCAGTCTGGCTGCAGCTCTTTCTCGCCCTGGCCTTCGTATTCGGCATCGGCTATTACTGGGTATCGAAGGATCTTTCCAGGGTGGAGATTGTCAGGATGGGTGCCATAGGGAAAGTTCTGGTTTTCCTGATTCCGCTCTACTATGCGCTACGCGGGGATATCGGATGGATAGTGGTGGGTATCGTCTTCGTTGATCTCGTCTTTGCCATACTCTTCATCGAGTTTCTTATGCGAGTGCGAAAATCTGCTGCATGAGCCGTGGGCCGCAGCGGGACCGTGCTGATTTTTTACGCTGTTTCGACCCGTGGGACTGTGGAACATAGCGACAGCCGGTTGGGGTGATTTATCCTTTATCTGTCTGCGGCCATTCTGCTTCATGCTGTCCCATAAAGATTTTCCCGCATGGATGAATGTACAGGGGAGCTGGATGCATGAACAGTATTTAAAGAACAGCTTATGCCGGGTATGGTATTCATGCGTCGCGCGGAGAAGCACCTGAAGCTGATTTTTAAGAGAGGCACATAATGAAGATAACAGTAATATACTTTTCCCAGTCAGGCAACACGAAGAAGGTTGCAGAGGCGATGGGCAGTGTCTTTCTCGAGAAGGGGCATACTGTTGAGCAGATACTCCTTCGAGAGGCGAAACCGGATGATGCGTCGAGCTGCGATCTCCTCGGCATTGGAGCGCCCTGCTTTGCAAGCCAGGCGCCGACGCCGGTCAGGAATTTTCTGCGATCCTTACCGAAGCTCGAAAATCGTGCCTTTGTCTTCGCCACCTCGGGCGGCGGGACGGGGAGGGTGCTCTACAACATGACCCGCCTCCTTAGCGAGAGGGGAGCCGATGTGGTGGGAGGATTTCTCGCACGGGGCGAGTGTTTTCACCCTGCGCCCACTATTCTCGGCCGATTTCCCGGGCGGCCTGATGCCAGCGATCTGAATCTGGCCAGAGAGTTTGCGCGATCACTGTCCGAGCATGTTTCTGAGAGCCGTTCGGGGCCGCTTCCCGGGAGCCGAAGGGACGCTTTGAAACAGGGATTCGGTTTTTACGATTTTGCCGCGATGATAAATCGTGATTCGCTCATTCGCCTCCTCCTGCCGAAGCCGAAGCTCGATCCAGAGCTCTGCAATGGCTGTGAGCGCTGCGTAGCGGAGTGCCCCACGGAGAATATCAGCATGCTGCCCTTGCCGTTACTGGGGGATAACTGCATACGCTGCTACCGCTGCCAGGTGGTCTGCCCGCAGAAGGCTTTCGATATAACACCCTGGAGATTCGGGAATGCGATTATCTGGCTCTTCTATAATGAGCGGTTTGAGCGCTGGTTCGGCGATGTGAAGCCGGGCGAGAAGTGCTATTGATAAAGGTGCTGATGCTCATTTTTTAAAATTTTAAGGCGGATAAATATTCTGAAGATATACGCAGGTTGTTATTGTGATAAAAAAGGATAAATTGAACAGATATATCACATATGTACAGGAAATAAGAGTTAAAAGCCGATAGTTATCGGTAATAAATCTTTAAGGAAGAGAATCTGATAATGAAAAAAAAGGATTCCCCATCGAAAAAGGTCTTTATCACCGGAGCTTCCGGCTATTTCGGCCAGAAGATGGCTTCTTTTTTGAATGGGAAGGATGATGTGCAGCATATCATCGGCATCGACATCAAACCCCCGCAACGCATCCCGGCGAAGATGGAGTTCATCGAGCATGATGTCAGAGACGACATGTACCCGCTGCTTTCGGGAAGGAATGTTGACTGGGCCATTCACACAGCCTATATATTGCCCCCCCTGCACAGCAAGCGCTACATGGAGGATGTGAATATCAACGGCACAAAGAACTTCCTTGACGCCTGCACGAAAAGCGGTGTCCGACATCTGGTGCAGTGCTCATCGACCACCGCCTACGGCTTCCACCCGGATAATCCACCAGTCCTCACCGAGGAGAGTCCCCTCAGGGGGAATGATGATTTTACTTATGCCAGGAACAAGAAGGAGCTGGAGTTCCTCTGCCGGGATTTCAGAAAGGCACACCCCGAGATCCGCCTTACGGTGGTTCGCCCCTGTTTTGTCGTGGGGCCCGGCTTCGATAATCCCCTCTCGCGGCATCTTCTCAAGAGAATCGTCATGCTCCCCGGAGACGCTAAGCCCTTTCAATATGTTCACGAGGACGATCTCGTCGAGATCATCTATCTGCTCCTCCGGGAGGGGAAGGATGGTGAGTACAATATCGCCGCCGACGGAACAATGACCTTCGACGAGATGATTCGGATGCTCGGCAACTGGCAACTCAAGCTGCCTCCCGCTCTCATCTATCCGCTGAACAATATTGCCTGGTTTTTACGACTGAAATTCTTAACTGAATTTCCGAGCCCTGCCATGAATATGATGCGCTTTCCCTGGATTGCGAGCAACGACAAGATCAAGAAGACACTGAGCTATACGTTCAAATATACTACCCGTGAAGCCTTTGCGGACTTTGCACGATACGTGAAGGGGAGGAAATAAAGGCATCGGAACCCGTTCTCGTTGTCTTCTCATCTTACGAATTAAGCTCACTTTTTTTGCTCTAATTATAGAAGATTTAGACAGGATTACAGGATGATACGGATGGATATGTTTTATGTTCTATTATATGTGATACCGTATCTGAGAATAATTTCAGTTGAGTTGATAATTTATATTTTAGAAAATGATCTGGGTAAGGGGGAATAAAATAATATAATCCTGTTATCCTGTCCTGTTTTTTTATGTGCTCTACAGGATAGAGGCGTGCCAGACTCGATATGCAGGAGAGTCGGCCGATGACCTTTTTCGCCGATTATTACGAGACGCTCGATTTTTTTGTTTTTTTTCTGGCGGGTTTCTCTGTTTCCCCGGCGAGATGTTTCGCCAGCCGCTTCCCCAAGGAGACGATGGTCAGGGTGGGGGGAACACCGCATTCCTCAGGGATCACCGAGCAGTCGCAGACGTAGAGGTTGTCGTATTCGGTTTTGAGATTGCGGTCGATTACATCGTCAATTTTTGCGGTCCCGCCGGGATGCGCCGCGATATACCAGGACTTAAAAATGTGCGTGGCGTTTGCATTCTTGAGGATCTTCCGCGCAATCTCTTCTCCCCGTGCGAGCTTCTTCCGGTCGTCTGCCGAGAGTCCCTTTCTCAGCCCGCCCCTGTCGGTGATGCGGCCGCCGAGACGGTCCCTTATTTTGATCATGATCGACAGCGTTCGGGAGTGGGCGAGAAGCCTGTCGAAGCGCATCACCTCCGCGGTGAAGGCCGAATACAGGATTCGGGGAATGGTGAGATCGGTCATCATAATTCCCTCGTCTTCCAGGTGCATCCCCGCCGACATGGGAATCTCTCCGCCGGTCTTGATGTCACTGACGGTTCCCATGACCATTATCAGCGGATCGTAGAAGAGATCGGAGCCGGCATTGGCGATGCCGCTTGCTCTGAGGAGAACCGGCGTGCCGATGCCCCCGGCCGAGACGATTATCTGCGGTGCAAGGATCTGATGCTGCTTCCCCCCGTGCCGGTACTCCACGCCAATGGCTTTTCCCTTCTCGACGATCACCTTTGTCGCCCGTGCCCGGGGAAGCAATCGGGCGCCGCCAGCGAGCGCCTCTGCCACGTAATTGCGTGCTGTCCACTTCGCCTCGTAGGGACAGCCCAGCGTGCACTTGTCGCAGTTGATGCGGCACTTGTCCTGAAAGATGAACTTCGGCATTTTCTCCCATTGATAACCGAGATCGCAGGCGCTCTCCATGATTCGCGTTGACAGGGGACCGACGAGCTCATCGCGCAGGGGATCGGTGGGGAGCTCTTTTCTCGCTTCTCTGATCTCATCGGTTATATCGATGCCGTGGGATTTGAGCATGGCAAAGGGAGGATCGAAAACCGTGGCATAATAGAAGGTGGAGCTGCCGCCGAGAGTGGTTCCACGTATCATGAGAAGCCCACCATTGGTAATGAGGGCGTTTTTCCCCGGCAACGTTGCCATTTTAAGCGTCTGCCAGGTTGTGCCCCTGATGGGCTCATCGCTTCCCCATTCGAGGATGAGCACCCTCTTCTTTCTTCTGCTCAGCTCACGTGCAACGGTTGCGCCGCCGGGCCCCGAGCCAACAATAACGGCATCGTAGTGCTCTTTTTCGGTTTTAGTCATAGCGGGATTCCAGTGCAGGAATGATGGTGTATCTCCATTTTTTGAACACACTTTATTAAATGGGTAGAAAAATTTTTCGTCAACTTTTTTTCAGCTTTTTTGTCTAAAACACAGGAATATCTTATATTTAGTTGTTGATAATTTATAGAGCGCTCGTATAGTAACAGGAACGAACGATCAGTGCGCATTCGGCAGGTGCCGCTGATACGTTCCTGTCCTAATCGCCTTTCAGGAGTGATACAATGAAAAGGAAAATCTCCCTGCTTGCGGTTATGCTCATTACGGCAATGAGCATATCGCATATTAATTCGAAGCCCAGGTACGTCATCGCCGTGCTCGATTTCAGGGAAGCAACGGGTTCGGCCGCCTATAAGTACCTTCAGATTGCCGTTCCCGAGATATTCGCCACCAATCTCGCACAGGCAGCGGAAATAACGGTCCTTGAGCGTGACCGCGTTAAGAAGATACTGAAAGAAGCAGGCCTCATCATGGCAGGAGTCACCGAGGGGAATGAAAAAAAGATCGGAAAGCTCCTGGCGGCAAAGCAGCTCCTCTCCGGAACGATTATTAAAGCGGGCACGCAGCTGCGAATAGATGTACGGCTCACCGATGTGGGCACCGGCAGGATACTCATTGCCGATAAGCGGCGATGCAGGGACATGGATGAGATCATCGATGCCGTCGATCTCCTCTCTGAGAAGATCGTCGAGAAGGTGACGGGAAAGAAAATAGTCTTCTCGAAGGATATCGAGCCCGCAATACCGCCCCGGATTGCCGGGGAGCTTGTTGAGATGGAGCTCTTATCGCAGAATACGTATTGCAAAGCAAATTCAGAGGACCCCTTTTTCCTGCGGGTCGGATTCTATGCCAAGGAGGTGAAACGGAAGAAGGAGCGCCTTCCCCTGAATATATCGATTGTTCTCGACCGCAGCGGTTCAATGTCCAATGAGGATAAGCTTGCCTATGCGAAGAGGGCGATAGAGTTCATCGTGAGGAATCTTACCAAGAAAGACATCGTTTCCGTCGTTGTCTACGACGATAACGTCGATGTTATTGTTCCCCCCACTGCGGCGGTGGAGAAGGAGAAAATTGTCGCGCTCATCAAAGCGGTTGAACCCGGCGGCAGCACCAATCTGAGCGGTGGCATGCTGGAGGGATTCAATCAGGTAAAGAAGAAGTATCGTTCGGGCCAGGTGAACCGTGTGCTGCTCATATCGGATGGGCTCGCCAATGTGGGGATTACGGAACCACGGCAGATTCAAAAGATGGCGGGACAGCGGACACAGGAGGGTATCACCATCTCTGCCTTTGGGGTGGGGAAGTACTTCAATGAGAAGCTTCTCACCGGAATTGCCGAATACGGGAGCGCGAATTACTACTATATTGATCAATCTGACAAGATCCCCGAGATATTCTCCCGGGAGCTCGAAGGTCTCCTCGCTGTTGTTGCACAGAACTGCACCATTCAGGTGATCCCGCGCAGCGGGGCTTCTGTTGAGCATGTGTATGGATATAATTTTGATACGATTGGTGAGGGAGTCGTCATAAAGCTGGGTGATCTCGTTTCCGAGGAGAAGAAGCTTGCCCTTATCAGGCTGAAGCCGCCGAAGCGGCGAGCGGGTTCCCTCCGCCTCGCCTGGGTGCAGTTTTCCTATGATGATGCCATCTCCGAGAAGGGGAGGGTGCGGGACGAGCGCTCGGTGAGCATTTCCTATACGGAAAGTCCCACCCTTATCGCAAAGAATGTGAATTCAGTGGTCACGAAAGATGCAGAGATACATATCTCTTCGGCGATGATGGAGAAGGCGATTGACCTGGTCGATCGGGGAGAGATCGATGATGCAAAGAAGGTGATTAACGACAATCTCGATCGGATGAGATCCGGCCTCGTGAAGTATCGCTCAAAGGAGATGAAAAAGCAGGCCCTGAATATTCTGGAATATCAGCAGAGCCTCGAGCGCGCTGAGAAGGAGGGGAACATGAGCGGGGATTCCTTCCTCCACATGCAGAAGAAGAGCAGGGCCGAGCAGTACGATATGCGGAAGAAGCGGTGAAGTGTTATGCCGGATGGATCAACGACATCATATACGGCGCTTTCGTGAGCGTCATCTATATTTTTTAATATCGGGCATTCCTGACGGAATATTCGATTCGGGGAGTTACTTGAAATGGTTGTTCAGAGAGGAGTGCGGTGTAGGGCATATGAGTGAAATAAGTGATACGCATAATGATTTCTATCAGCGGTTGAGAAGTCGCATCAGCACATGGCTTGAGGCCGGTGGAAAGGAGTATCGATTTGCTGAATATCTGCTGGCGGCGCCCGATCTCTTCCACCTCCTCGTTCGACTGATCATCGACCGGAGAGTTTCAATTGAGGATAAGGCATGGATCAGCTTTGCGATCGCCTATTTTCTATGCCCCCTCGATCTCATGCCGGAAGCCATAAGCGGCGCTCTCGGATTTCTGGACGACATCGTCCTGTCGGCCTATGTGCTCAACCGTATGATAAGCGGGAATGCCGAGTTGATTGAACAGTACTGGGCTGGCACCGGAGATGTGATTGAACTTGTTCGGGGTATTATCGGCGTTGCCGACAGGATGATCGGATCCGGATTGATGAGACAATTGAGAAGTCTCATTGGGCGGAGGGCGATGAGATGATGGTTTTTATCGATGATATTCGCGTAAGAAAGTGCGCATCGATATCAGATACCATCGGTGAGAGCTGAACGGGATTACTTTCGTACAACCGATCTTCCCGTAAAGGTGAGGGTGATCTTCACAATCTCAGGCCGACTTCCCGTACGAACAGGCGGCCCCCAGGTGCCGAAGCCGCATGACACGTAGAAGTGGCTTTTCCCTATCCGCTTGTATCCCCAGCTCAGCTCATATATCATGCTTGTGATGTAATTAAAGGGCCAGAGCTGCCCGTGATGGGTGTGGCCGGAGAGCTGTAGATCGACGCCGTTTGCAGCGGCCTCGCGCAGACCGAAGGGCTGATGATCCATGAGGATAAGGGGATACCGCTTATCGACTCCTTCCAGTATCCTGTCGAGCGGCTTGCGCCGTTTCCCGGTAAATCCGTGTATGGAGCGATCCTCCCTTCCCGCGAGGTAGAAGCCCCCGATTTTAAGTGCCCTGTCACGTAAAACCGTTATGTTGTGATCCTCAAGATACCGATAGGCGGCCTCGACGCCGCCGATGTATTCGTGATTACCGGTTATCGCAAAGGTTCCGTATTTCGACCCGATTGCCTTGAGAGTCTCGCCGAGATTCTTTTCAATGACCGGCTCGAGATCCTCATCGACAATATCGCCGCCGAGAAGGACAATATCGGGATGGATGCGATTTATCTCCTGGACCATCCGATTCAGCCGGGAGTTGCTGATGAGCGTTCCCAGGTGTATGTCGGTCACCAGAACGATATTCAGCGGTTGAGCGGCTTTTTTGTCGATCTCGATGTTCAATTCCCTGATGCGTGGATTGAGGGAATTGAGATGACCCGCGAGAACAATGCCCGATGCCATTACGAGAATAGCGATGAAGGCAATCAATTTTGTTTGCTGATAGTTTTCGGTCAGTACCGCCGGCAGGAAGGGGAGGAAGTGGTTGACCGCCCTAACAATATCCAGGAGGAGCACGGCGAGGAAGAGATAGAGCATCAGCCCGAGCCAGAAAGAGCCGATCCAGATACAGACATCGCTCGCACTGCATATGGAGAGCCGCTCCAGGAACCTGCCGAAGATGTAGGAGGCGGAAACGAAGATGAAAAGAACGAGATAGACTGTTCGCAAAGACGATTCTTTCGGAATAACCTGCCATCCCCTGATGAAGATGTAAAAATTCACCGAAAAATAGATGGTGAGGAAGATGCTGAAGAAGATGATGAAGTTGATCAGTTTCATGGTATACAGCCAGCGTTGATGAAGCGCGTTGTGCTGTTCAGCCAACAATAGATGGGTGGAGCAGCGTGTCAAGACTTTCTGCCATGCTGCAAGGACATCGGCTCATTGATGGTGGAGGGGAATCTTCAGTCAGAGTGCCGTCCCTCTCTCAACGGTATATTCCTTCCCCGCTCACTTGCGGTGCGTGATTGTCAGGACGCTCAATCCCCGGCTATGACGCCGTGCTATCTAATTTCTCCAGAACCTTCGAGAAGTAATCGTTGGCACCCTGCATGAACATATCTCTGGAGATGATATCGCGGCTGATGACGTTCAGGGTCTCCGGCGACATCTCCCCTTTTTCGATCAGCTGTTGACCGGCCTCCCGGGCTGCATCGAAAATATCGTCGAAGCTCGTTCCCATTTTCATCAACGGCTTCAGCAACATCGCGTTCGGGCGGAGAAGCGCGCCGGCGAACTTCCTCTCTGTGTTGATCGCTATGGCCTGTATGTGGGTCAGCAGCGGCTCGAAGTTTTCGATTTCGAAGTATCCGCAGGTTGAGACCAGTACTATTTTACCGTGGCCGTACCCGTCTCGAACGGGATGCCGCGATCGATCGTCCCGTATCTCGATAAAGGGCTGCCCGATGGGCGTCAGCCGGTCCAGAAAATTCTTCATGAGGCCGCTCATCCCGTCCCAGTAGAGCGGAGTGGCGAGAATGATGATATCCGCTTCTCGTACTTTCGGGAGCACGTCCGCCATATCGTCCTTGATAACACATTTTCCCGGCGTCTCCGTCCAGCACTTGAGACAGCCGAGACAGAAGCCTATCTTCATCGACCGGGGGTAGAGGACTTCAACCTCTGCCCCTGCTTTGCTCATGCCGTCCATGAAGGGGTTCAGTATCGATGCGGTGTTTCCCTTCTCCCGGTTGGGCGATGAGTTTACGGCCAGAACCTTAGTAGTATTCATAATTGTATTCTCCTCCTCTTCTTATTTTCTCTTCCAGCGGGGTGCACGCTTTTTCATTGTCGACTGAATCCCTTCCATGAAATCCTCTGACTTCAGGAGCATGCTCTGGAAGTTCGCTTCCATGTCGAGCTGTGTCATGAGATCCATGTCCGCACCTTTGGTGACAACTTTCTTAATCGCGCCGACGGCAAGGGGGCCCGATTGTGCAATGTCCCGAGCGAGTTTCTCTGCTTCCTCAAAGAGCTTTTCTTTCGGAAACAGGTAACTCGCAAGGCCCCAGTCCAACGCCTGTTCCGCCGTGTAGAGATTGCCGGTCGAGAGAACCTCCATTGTTCTCGACGATCCGATCAGGCGTGAGAGTCGTGCAATGCCACCCATATCGGGGATCACGCCGAAGCGTCCCTCCGGCAACCCCCATCGGCAGTCATCGCTCATCAGCCTGATGTCGCAGGCGAGCGCGAGCTCCACGGCCACTCCCAGCGCCATGCTGTGCATGGCGCAGATGACCGGTATCTCAATATCCTGCAGGCGGGTGAAGAACCGCTGATACCTGATAATATCGGCCCTGATGGGGGCCCCTCCCGATGCGTGTTCCGGGCTGTACCGGTCGACGAGCATCAGCAGTGAGTTGATGTCGATTCCGGAAGAAAATATCTTCCCCTCGCCTTTGAGGATAATGGCACGTATTTCGGGATCAATGATAACGTCCTCCAGTATCTCCGCTATCGCTATAAACATGTCAAAATTAATAGCATTCCTCTTATCAGAGCGAT
>Ga0180431_10003626_pt1 | contig 19787 bp, 23 predicted proteins | sample SS_ome_11_FD_132459 | JGI IMG/M metagenome (GOLD analysis project Ga0180431, IMG submission 132459) | Hypersaline lake sediment archaeal communities from the Salton Sea, California, USA - SS_1_MS_1 metaG | ecosystem: Environmental > Aquatic > Non-marine Saline and Alkaline > Hypersaline >... | reverse complement strand
GGATGGAAGATCTTTCCCGGCATCAATCCGATCCTTCACATCGTAACAGTAATCACCAAGCCCTCCTTTGCCACACAACCCTTCACCACCGGCATTAAGTTCCTCTCGAGAGACGTAGGAGAGAAACGCGGGAAAACACATTTTGAAGATTTGATCTTTTGTGGATGAACCACCAAAACCTCCGGGAAAAAGAAACCCGGCAGTGAGGGGATCAAATCCAAAAGGAGTGGATCCGCCTCCTAATCCACCAAAGAGATTCGCAAAGTTAAAGGGAGTCGACATGGTTTTGAGAGGGGGGAGAGGAAAAGGTTTGAAAAGTTTAAACACGAAGAATTTGGGCGAGAAGTGATTTTTATTCGATTTACTTCATACTGAAGGAGAGCTTCACATCCGAGTGGTGAACCACCACATCTTCAAGAGTTTTGATGGCCTCATCTATTTCCTCTCTCGAGGCTTTTGCGTCACACCAAACCTCGATCCTCAAATGAAAAGCCGTCGGTTCCTTTGTCCGGTTGGCCAACCACACCCCGTTGATCGCGTCGGAAGACACCGTCTCACCAATGCACCCAAGAAGCATGGTCTCAAAGGCCGTGTCCCAAAGAGGGAGCTCGTCAAAGGTCATGCGAGCGTCCATGAGGTAACGTTCACCTGTCCATGGCGACCCATCCTCCCGCTTTGCCTTTGTCTCTGGGGGGACGGGGTCCTTCATCATGAGAATCCCAAGAACTCGAGACGTTCGAAAGCCACGCTTAATTGCCGGGGGAAGAAACCCTTCGGCCACCCCTCGAAAGAGGGTCGACGGCTTTGGGTAGTGGGTGAAAAATTGCCAAAAGGCCTCTGCCGTTTCGAGGGGTGCGACTTGACAAAACTGATCCATCCATCCCTTATCATCGGGATGCTTTTGGCGGTGTTCCCACACCACCCATTTTTGCTTTAGGGGGGTCATTATCTTTATAAAAGATGTGAGGAGGAGACGAACCTTTCAACCGCGTTTTTTTTTGATTTTCGTCGGAGAAAGTAAAAGGATGGCTCGCTCAAAAAGTCGCTCAAGATCCAGAACCAATCGAAGAACGAAAAGTAGATATAATCGTAAAACTCAAAGAAAGACCCATAGACGATCAAAGTTAAGGCTGAGATCAAAGTCGAGATCCAATCGTAAAACTCAAAGGACCCGTAGACGATCAAGGTCAGTCTATAGAGGACGGGTCTGGGGACCATTAAAGAGGTCAGTATCCACTGCATGGAGAAAAGCTCGTGGCACCCCAAAGAAACCAGTTGATTACATCTCGGAATGTGCCGTTAAAAAGGGATGCTCAAAGGATCGTCTCATCAATGCCTATGAAAAGGCAAAGAAAATATGTGGAGGTACACGTGAATGTCCAGGATCAAGGACAAATGCCCTCTTTTACAGAGCAATGCAAAACAATTACTACGAGTAAGTTTGAAAATCTCAAAAATAAAAAAATCTCACAAAAGAAAAATGACAACCATTGATCGACTCGAGACACTTCGAGGTGAAGGAACCTCACTTGTGACCCTCTACATCAAGAAGGGTGCTTCCCTTGGCGCCTTTCGAACGATGATGCGGTCCGAGTATGCGACGGCTGCTCGCATCAAGTCACGGGTTTAACAGGTTGTCGGTTCAGAACGCCTTACGCACCCTGATTGAAGCTTTGACAAAAAAGTGGAAGACAACGCCTCCAAATGGCTTAGCATGCTTTGTTGGCCAAACCTCGGAAGGCTTTGAATCCCTCTCTTTTGAACCTTCCCTTCCCATCCTTCGAAATCGCTACTTTTGCGATAAGGTCTTTCATGTCGAGGATTTGAAGGCCATGGAAGTGAAGAAACCAACCGTGGGACTGGTCACTCTTGACGGAAAGGGGGCGACTTTGGCTCTTTCAAAGGGTGATTGGTTGACTGTCGTGGGATCAAAGTCCATTCGCCTTTCATCGTCCACGAGACGAGGAGGCCAATCCGCACCTCGGATCACTCGGCTTCATATGGAGTCCGTGGATAATGGAATTAAGGACGTAAGTGAAGAGGTGAAGAAGGAATTGCTTCCCTTTACGTCCCTCTTTATTCTTGGGGGTCCGGCCGAAATGAAGGTTTTGCTCAAGGAAAAACTTTTAGGACTTTCCCTTTCCTCACCCATCCAAGTTGAGACTCTCGATCTTTCTTCAACCTCGATGGACGATCTCCACGAACGGTCCGAAGACATTTTGAAACGGATGGAAGCTCAAAAGTGGGAGACGATCTTTGGCCAATGGTCCACCATTCTTGAGAGACATCCCGATTCCCTTTTGATTGGAGGAAAAGAGGTGAAAGAAGGCGTAAAGATGTCATTGGCAAAGGAAGTCTTCATTGGCGAAGGGCATCCAAGATTCAGAACAATTGAAGAAACTTGCCGTGCCTTTGGCACTCTTCTCACTGAAGTCCCATCCACCTTTGTCTACCGTTTCCCCCTTTTGGCTGAAGCGTCCATGATTGGAGTAAGGCGATTCTAAGAAAATAAATTTATTTTAACAAAACTCCGTTAGCTTGACAACACTGCACAAGCCCAAAGGGCCCTCTCAAACATTTCCTTATAAAAGGCATCCTTCTCCGCTAGGGGGCAAAGGTGGGGAAGAACAAGGTGCTTCAGCTTATCGACCCACCCAGCCTTTCCCTTCTCAATGGCCTCAAGAATTTGAGAATGGAAGGCCTTTGCCGGTTTTCGCACAAATAAGAGGTTCCAGGTGGTGAGAGGCATCTCGTTTTCCTTTCCCCGCATCTCTTCAAAGTCAATGCCGTGAGGCCGGCCGTCGGGACCGATCAAAACGTTCCAAAGCCCAGTGTCGGCCGATCGTGAAATGAACCGGCAAAGAAAGTGATAGAGGACAGCGTCCCACACCTCCGGAGAGACTGACCCGTTGATGCGCAAAACATCAATCAGGCGACTGGATCCTCCACTTTCGCTTCGTGGGGCCTGCAACCCCATCTCGGTTTCACGCCGCACGACTTTGCCACTCAGAGTTTTGTCGCTTGGGTGGAAGGCTTTTTCGACAGTGTGTTCCGGTGGGGGCAGGGTGCCGAGGGTTTTGGACACGATAAAGAAGGACCCATCCGGGCCGACTTTGACACTCTGGGGAAGAAAGGCTTTGTCCCCCCAAATGGCAAAGAGGGCCGTTCTCTGGATGACGAGGGATAGGCAGGGGGCCGTGCGAGGATGAGGCCCTTTGAAAGTCTCAGTTGGAGTGAGATAGGTTGCCTTTTTCCAAGCCGAGGTGACGTTTTGACCAATGAGGCTTGGATGTGTGCTTGGGTGAAACGTGGTGGGAGTGTGCAAGCGCAACATGGTTGGAACTGAAATGAAAAAGTGAATCACATTCAAAGGAAGCATGCCTGGCATTGAACCACCAAGCACTACACCCATCACTGAGCCAAGCACTCTTGACTTTGACTACTTTCACATTGTTGGGTGTGGCAACCATGCCCACTTTTGGTCCGGAGGTGCCCACACAACAACACGTTCTCTCCGTTCACTTGGTTGGGACGCCTATCGAGGAACATACTATGTCGTCTACCGGCAGGGACGTGAGCCCACTCCAGAGTTTTGTCCACACTACCAACGCGTTTCCATTGACAACTTTGTAGTTTAGGAATACATCTCCAATTGCTTTTCAGCCCATCTCATATCCACCATCCACGTAATCCAAAGCGTAAACTTCTCGAATTTTTTCCTTTAAGGACTGAGACACCGGCATGGGAACCTTTGGACGTCCCTTATTCTTCTTCAGAGAGGACTTTATGGAAAGTCCCCACCCGTAGGTGTCATTCAACTTCTGTAGGTCTTCATCAAATGCTTCAACCCGAATGAGGTGATGGGCTTTCAAATCCCCACAACAACGAAAGGCTTCAGGGCGCATGGATCGGGTGTGGTGCCAATTTAAAACCAAGTGCTCAAAGTCCGGACGCTTCCGCCGATGCCAAAGGTAAGGCTTCCCCCTCAACTCGTGAAAGTAGACGGAGATGAGTTTTGACAGAGGCTCCCTCACTGTTGTGATGATGATGGCTTTCGAAGGGTCTTCGCCTAAGGCTGTCAAAACTTTCACGGCACCCTTTAGGTTGCAGTGGTTGTAGAGAGGGTGGGAATAATCGCCATCAGAGGCCTTGATGGAATGTTTTGATTTTGAGGTCCAAAGAACCTCGTGTCGATCAGCTAAAATCTTAAGGTAATGGCCGAGGGTGGTGGATGCACACTTTGGATTTTTCAAAAAGACAAACACCGTTTCATTGATTCGTACAATTAGCATTTACCCTAACCAATAAAAACAGATGATCCTCTTTCATTGCTTCCCCACTCTCACTTCGGACGAATGGCTGCAGTTTACGGCCTCCATCATATCCAATGTTGTATTGATTTCAACCTTTGACGAAAGGGTGGTGTCTGATTCTAAAAAAAAGTCCATTTTGCCACTCCATCCAACCCAAAGTTATGCATGTAGGGATGGCATACCGATTGATGGTATTGCCCACCGTTTTGTCCTTTACGATCGATGGCCTTCCATTGCAAAGGATTTATTTCATAAGAGGCTGACTTGGTCCTCTGTAGAGGTGGAGGGCTACCTGAAGTGGCTTCTTTACCACTTTACCCCCAGTGAAATCAAGAAAGAACGGGTTGACTTAATGTCGCTGAAGCACCTCAACCACATGCAGAAAATGTTCCCGACAAGAGGAGTTGAAAAGCAGGTTGAACGATTAAAATCCAAATGGAAACTTGATGAGAGTATTCAAGAAGTGTCCTTTGGCTTAAAAGAAAAGTTTAGGAAAAGAGGGGTTCAAGTCCTTCCTCTTTTTCAGCGCCCTCGATGCAATCGCATGATTGAAGCCACCATTCGAAATTCGAGATAAATAAAAAAAGAATGAAAACACTTATTGTTGGTGGGGGGATTTCGGGTCTCCTTCTCGCCTACCGTTTATATCCTTCATCGTCTATCACTCTTATGGAACGAAACGACCACCTTGGAGGACGCATCCATTCGATGGACCACTACGAATGTGGTGCTTACCGGATCCACCAATCCCACAAACGGGTATTTGATTTGGCAAAGGAATTAGGCGTAACTTTGGACCCTTGGCACATTCAAAAGGTTTTTGTGAATATGAAAGCTCCTCCCCGTTCATCAGAAGATCCCCACACGTCAATGACTTGGTGGGACCTCCACGCCGAGACGGGTGGATTAAAAGAGGCCGAGTGGAGAGATTTGGCAACGGGATACAAAGAAGGCACCGACGTAGCCTCTGAAGGCTACCCCATGGACATGGCCGCAAAGGGGGGTTGGTACTTTGCCCCGGATGGACTATCGCAATTTATCCATGTCCTTTCCTCGCGATTGGAAGGGAAAATTGATCTTCACCTTTCAACTCGCGTTGTTGAGTGTGTAAAGGTTGGAAAACGATACGAAGCAACGTTTTTAGCGAGGCGTGGAAAGTCTGAATCACGAACCTTTTCCCAAACCTTTGACCGGGTCATCTTTGCGGTGTCTCCAATTGACATGACTCACCTAACTCTCGTGAAGGAACATGGGATGGCCGTGGCGTCCGCCGTAAAGTGGCAACCCCTTCATCGCATCTATGCAAAGGTGAAAGGACTGAGGAGGGACGAACTGAGACTTCTTGAAAAAACAAAAATTGTGTCACCGTCCCTTCTCCAACAAACCATTGGGTGCCCACCCTTTCGCGGCAAATCAGAAGCGAGTGATCCATGGATCCAGGTTGCCTACTGTGAAGGACAGATTGCACGGTTTTGGAATGATTTATTGTTGGGAAAAGGTAGGCGGGAGTTTGAAGATCGACTGGCAAAGGAAGTGAATGAGGTTCTTTCCAGTTTCTTTAGGCGGCGCCTTTCGATTCGTTTAACCAATATCGATTCTCACTACTGGTCTCAAGCCGTGCATGGTTGGCATCCGACGTTTGGTAAACCCAAAGAGGAAACAATTTGTTATCTTCATCCGGTTGCATGTCCCAACGTGGTGTTTGTGAATGAAGCAGTGTCGTTTCGTCAAGGATGGATTGAGGGATCTTTGGAATCAGCGGAACGGTTTCTCCACTCAACGTTTTCAAAGTTGAAACGCTATAAGGCACCTAGGTTTGAAGTGCCAAGAGACATGCAATGGACCATTCTCAACGGTAGACTTCTTAACGTCGGCCAATGGAAAAAAGTTCACCCTGGATCTCGAAAAGCAATTGACAATCATTTGTACGAAGACATTTCAGATATATGGAAGGTGATTCATGCTCATTACCCAGATGCTTGGCGCCAAGTGTTGGGCCTTCAATTTGGATGGCTCAAATAAAAAATGTCAAGTCATCACATCCACACAACACCAAAAGATCACGAACTCGCGATGGCCTCTGCCCAACTTCATGAAATGGCTCACATGGCAGGCCACATTTTGACCCTTTTGAAGGAAAACGATTCGCATGAAATTAAAGCTTGGGTACAGTCCAAACTCTCGACGGCTCACAAAGACCTCTCCGACATTCGAACCTACTTAAGAGGGGTGTGTTGCAAAAAAGGCTTCAAGGGTGACCGGTCGTCATGTGGTTGCTTAGCCCCCTAGAATTATTGTCTAAAATAAAATATGGCCGTTGCCTATCCACGCGGGTGTGTCAACCCCACCCTTCGATTGAAACCCTACCAAGAAGCCGTTGGAAAATGGTTCATGGATCACCCCCGTCAAAAGGGTCTCATTGCCATGATGGGCCTCGGGTCGGGGAAGACTCTGACGGCCATCAATGCCGCCGAAATGTTGCTCAACGGGCGAGTGGTCGATAAGGTTATTATTGTGACTCGTCCCTCCCTCATTGATGCCTTTCATAAGGAATTGCGAAAGTGTCGAGGTGGGTCGGATGGCCGAGAAGACACCTACTTCACAACCACTTATGAATCTTTTCATTCCAACTTGAAGACCAGGGCCAAGCGAGACATCTTTCCGACCCCCACCACCTTTCTCATCATTGACGAAGCCCACAACCTTCGATCGGTCGGCGGAAAAAAACGTGTCGACAAAAAGACAAAGCGAAAGATTGAGACGGGAGTCCTCTTTAAGTCCGCGTTTCAGGGTGCGGAATTTGTGAAGCATGTTTTGCTCTTAACAGGCACCCCCTTAGTCAACTCTGGGGCTGACCTCATTGCCCTCATGGCTCTCGCCCATGGGTCGCGAGAGATTTTCGAAAAATTCTCGACAAAGTCTTTTGTAAAGACCTACTATGACGATGCAACATCCACCCTCAAATCCTTAGACACTTTAAGGCCTTACCTTCAAAACTACTTGATTTATTACTTCAAGACGGGAGACGACATTCGTTTCCCTCGAAAGACGATGACGGTCCACCACGTCGAAATGTCCGAAGCTCAGTATGAGTTGACCCGAGGCATCGAACTTGAAATTGCCGAGATTTTGACAAAGATGAGGGAAAAGGGCATCCTTCCCCAACTTGAAAACGAAGATGAATCCCAAGAAGGGAAGGTCGAAGAATCCTCCATCAAAGATAAGCCTGCCTATCAACGATTGAATGTTTACTTGAATCGATCTCGCCAACTCGCCAACACGGCCGACTTAAAGGAAGGCAAAGACATTTCTCAAAAGATTCACCAAATTGTCGAGATGGTGAAGGGCGGCCCAAAGCCTGCCGTCATTTTTTCCAATTTTGTCGGACGGGGCATTGAGGTTGTGGAGCATGCCCTCGTGAAAGGTGGCATCCCAGCAAAACGAATTCGAAAAGTCTATGGGGCCATGGATGAAGGTGACCGTGCTCATGCGGTGAAGCGATACAATCAGAGGGGAAAGACGGATGTCCTTCTCATTTCATCTGCCGGAGGTGAAGGTTTGAATTTATTGAGAACTCGCCAAGTGCACATCCTTGAACCCCAATGGAACATGGCAAAGGTGGATCAAGCCGTGGGGCGAGCCATTCGCCTCGACTCCCATGCTGACCTTCCACCTCCTGAACGTGTTGTCGACGTCCACTACTGGGTGACCAAAATTCCCGCCGTCCACCAGGGAGAGATTGCCTTATCGGCCGAAGAACGCTTAATGGAAATGTCTCAAGCAAAGGAGGTTCAGATTGGAGTCTTCAAGACGTTTTTCAAAGAGTGTTCAATTCCCTATCCAGATGAAATAGTTGCAGGAGTCCCGCCAAGGATTCGACCTACATCCCCAACCGCAACTCTTCCCCCTGAATTTCTTTCAAAGCCTTCAGAAGTGTCAATTGCTTTGCCATCAGTTAAGCAACCAAGACCTGTGAAACCACCAAAGCCTGTGAAACCCTCAAAGAAACGTCGGAGGTCTCGATCGAGGTCAATCTCGTCTTCAGGGTCAAGATCGCCGGTCCGATGTAAGGGGAAGAAACCACCGTGCCCTCCAGGATGTATTGAGGTAAAGGCGACCACGATGAAAAAGAAGGATGGAACCACAAAAGTAAGAAAGGCCTTTTGTCGAAAACCATAACAATACAATAAATGGGAAGATCTAAATCTTATTCAAGAAGTAAGTCTAAATCAAAAGGACCGAAACCAAAGGATCAAAGACTCTATGATCGAATTAAGGCGAGGGTAAAGGCACGAATTCCAAAACACTCGGCCTATCGGTCCGGCATCATTGTGGCCGAGTATAAGAAGGCCTATGCAAAGGCACATGGATCAGGGTCTCCCTACACCGGAAAGAAGCCATCAACGACGGGTCTATCAAGATGGTATAAGGAAGAGTGGAGGAACCAAAGGGGGGAGGTGGGGTATTCAAAGAAGGGAGACATTTACCGTCCCACAAAGCGAATCACAAAGGACACTCCAACCACCCATCGAGAATTGTCAAGGGAGGAGGTCCGAAGGGCCATGAGTGAAAAGAAAAGGACCGGTCATGTTCGACGGTTTTCATCGAGGTCAAGATCAAATCGAAGAAAGTAGGCCATCAATACGTCCTTTCAAATCGTCCTTTGTTTTTGAAATAAACTTCATGGCCTCTGATTTCAGTTGATCATTGTTTTGAGAGTTGATCACCACGGCCACATTGAGCTGAAGGGCAAAGATCAACCAAGCGAGGTAGGGTGCCCAAAGGCCACCGGCAATAACGTTGACCTTAATGAGGAGGGCAAAGAGGACGAGAGAGACACAGAGAAGGGAAAGAAGAATGCCGAGAGACCTCATGTAGTCCTTCTTGTAAAACACGGGCACCCAGGCAAAGTTGAGGCCGAGGGACACTAAGTAGAGGACGATAATGGTGATGCCTAAGCCATGGGTTTTAGATGGTGAATCCATTGTTGTGCGAAGAGCAAACCAAATCGAGAGGGACATCAAGACGTAGAGGATGGGCCACACGATGCCAAAGACAATGTCTGGAGGGGAGAATTTTGGCTTCACCGACTTGTAGGCATTCGTCTTTGAGAAGGAGTAGTGGCGGGCGAGAAGGGAAGAAGGAAGAATGGTGATGACTAAGATGGCCAATAAGACCAAAAACCAGTATCCAAGTTTCATCTTTATTTGATAAATGGAATATCCAACTGCGACCCTCTCGGTCTCATCTCCGACCCTCAAACATGAATCCATTATTGAGTTCCTTCTGAAACGAAAGATTGAATCCAAAGTGACCCCTTCCACTTCCATTGTAGTGAGGGATGGGATTGCGTCTCGTGAAGCATCAGTAGAGATTCTTTTGATTGGAAAAAATAATGACGACTTGGAGCGCATCATCCGATTGACATGGGAAGGGGTGAAGGCCACAAATCACTATATAGTCCATGGCCACTTACAAACAAAAGACTTTGACGGATGCACGCGTGACTATTTTTCTTCATGTTCTGCATAGGCATCTCGTAAGATTTGAAGGTGGTCTTCTCGAACCCTTCGAATCTCGGGAATGACTTTTGCATGGACTTCCTTCCATTCCCTGTGAAAATCATCCCACCGATCCAAAATGCCTTGGAGACCATCACCAAGCATGGAGACCGGAAAGAAGGTCACGAGGGGTTTAACGTCTAGAAGGTTCGTATGTAAACATTCTTCAGACACCACAGGCATCCCCGCAAAGATCCATCGATCGCATCGAATATGTTCAAAGACCTGGGCATCAGGGGAGATGTGGAGGTTGAGTAGAATTTTTGCCTGAGGCACTCTTGCATCACGCTTCCACGAAAACCCTTGAACATGAATAACCTTCATACCTCTCTTTCTCAGATCGGCCATAATGGCCTGACGATGGCCCGAAGACCCAATCACGGCCACGTCACAGATAGGTTCGACTTTCATGTACCCCCTCAACTTTGCAACCTCTGCATCTTTGTATTGGTAAGGCACCCAATACAGCGTCTTATCTTTGAGAGCATCTCCCCCAGCTTGGCGCAACAACTCAAGATTTACCTGAGAATAATCACAATAAAAGGAATTTTTCAGCAAAGCAAAAGACAGGCGTCGACTCACATCAATCACCTTTCTCGTCAATTGCTCCGAGTTGATGTAAAAGGTGGCCTTTGACCCCTTATAACGAGCCCGTCGTCCATAAATGATGGCACATGGCTGAGGAGGTCGAGGCTTCCCCGGCATCACCACCACATCGTCTTTGGATGTTATGGATCGAATGTAGTCTTCATGAATGAGAAAGGTGGCCTTAATAGAAATGATGATGAACATGATTTATTTGTCTTCTTCTTTATCCGCTTTGAGATGTGGCCTCACAATATAAGTAATGTGGGGGGACATAAGGATGGACTTTTTGGCCGTTCGCAAAGCATCCAAAAGATTGTAGTCTTCCCACCTTGACGGTTCAAACATAAATCCTTCTTCGTTACATAAGGACGTTTTGAGAGCAAAGGAAATCCCCACCCGTGAATGAGAAAAGGTCTTTGCCCCTGCAGGTGGAAACACGGGCCCCTTTTCAGTCTGCATGCGGAAGATGATGACGTCTGGATTGCTTGACAAAGACTCCTCAAATGCTTCCACGTAGTTTGGCGTGACCACATCGTCGTCATCCACAAAGCCAATCCAAGGGGTATCTACCTTTGCAATCCCTGCATTCCTCACCACACCGGCCGAGTTGGACCGTCGCCCTGCCTTTGGGATGCGGATGGTGGTGATTCGACCCTTTTCATCTTCAGGCACATACTCTTCCTTCACGGTGTGGCCATCTCCAATGACAATGGCCCTCCAAGTGTCTCGAGTTTGATGAAGCAGAGATTGAAGGGTTTCCTTCAGAGATGCACGGCCCTTTGTGGGGATGATAAAGGTGAGAAGGGTCATGGTTTATTTTCATAGATTAAGTTTTGAAAAGGTTTGCCAACATAGGCCGATCGGGGGTAAGGCTTAAAGTAGTGATTGTGCCCACCACGTCTTTCCAATCGTTAATGGCGCAAATGTGAAAAAAAATGTAGATGGGTTGAGTAAGGGGTTGATGAATCCATTTTATATATAAAAATGTACTTTTGCCCATTTGTAAAGGAAAAGATTCTCTTTGGGTGGTCTGCAAAGTGTGGATGCACCCATGTCAAATACCTTTATTGGTATCTCAGGGGACGACCGAGAAAATCTGCAGACGAAGTACACACCAAACAAACCTATCGCACCTTTCTTCCCGCCTTTAAAGACTATAAGGTGATTCTTTTTGTGCGAAACCCCTACAAGAGAGCCGTGTCGGCCTTTCAATACCACTTTGGATTTTCAAAGCGACGTTTGAGAAAGCACATGGTGAGTGTCCCAAAGACCTTTGAGAATTTTTGTGATGTTTTGGATACCCACGGCTTAGCCGGTGTCAACACCCACCACTTTGCCCCTCAATTCAGAGAGGCATGGGTGTCCACAATTGTTCCTACCCGAGTCTTTGACATTGAGGCCATTGACTATGAATGGCTTGAGGGACTTTTTGGAAGGGTCATCCCGAAGGAGGTGAGAGAAGTACGAGGGTCACATATCCATCGGCCAAGCAAAGAACCAAAGGATGACGTCGCTTACTCAAAGACCTATGAGGTGACAAAAGACATTAAGTATCCCACCAATGCCTTTTACAATGAAAAACTTAAGGCCACCATTGATCGAATCTACGCAATTGACTTTTCTTACTTGAAGTCGTTTGGCTTCATTTACCCGTCTCCTCTTCTAAAATAAATGCAATTGCAACCCGGCCCTTTCTCTTCGTGACTTAGGACTTTCCAAAGAAACCCAAGTCTTTGACTGGTTGGTGACGACTCCTTCCATGATTAAGGAATTGATTCAAAGAAGGTTTGAAGGATTTGCCGACTTAGATTCTTGGTCAACTGAGGGCATGCTCTTTGACATGAAGAACCAAGTGTTTTTGGTGCCCACACCACTCTTGGTCCCATCTTTATTCACGACGGTCACCCCACAAAAGAGGTGGAAGAAAAGTATGGGAGACGATCCAAACGGTTTCTCGATTTTCTTTCAGGAGATGAGGATACCCTCTTCATTTTTTGTGGAAAGCCTTCAAAGGAAGCATCAAAGACTTAGAGGGGTATACCTATCTATGACCACACAGACTACCTTCATCAACTCATATCCTTGAAGAATTTCATTCAGGAGGACCTTTCCCGATCTTCACTTTCACATCTTAGCCTTCAATGTGGATTGGGAGGTGGACCCTTGGATCTTTTTCAGATCGTCCCTACTTAGAACAATCCATGAAGGCCGCTCTGAAAACCCTCTTTGTGGATCGCCGACCCCATCCGTCCTTTTCCCACCTCAACAATTTTTTGGCTTTTAATAAATGACAAAAGTAGTGCGAAACCTGAAGGAGACTGCAGAAGCCTTTCGCCACATTCTTGAGAGGGACGAACCTGGATTTATTGCCCGACTCGGTGGAGACGAGTACGATTTTACCGTCTTACATTTTCTCATGGGCGTCACCTCGCGACGGGCGACTGAACGCCTCCACCGCTACAATGGCTACTATGACACCAGTGAAGACCGAGACATAAAAGCAGAAAATTTAAAGACTTTGTATACAACCCTTCGTGGAGCTGCCGAAGGTGCTGATTTTGCGACTCTCGTGGGGAGATTAAGGACACAATCAGGATTTTTGACTGGAGTCATTTCAGACTCACCCCAGGGGAAATACCTAAAGTCTTTAGGTCTTCCTGAAGTCCATGCCTATGACTACATTGACACCTACGCCTTTCGATCTCTTCTTCCACTTCTCGAAGGAAAAACGATCCTCCTGGTGTCCCCCTTTTGTGATGAGATGATGGATCAGTATGCAACAAAGTCAAAAGTTTTATTTAATGATGGCCCCATGCCCACCTTCACCCTTAAGGGCCTTAAGACCTATGTGACCTACAACGACATGCGAGATAAGGACGCCGTTTTTCCTCATGGTTCCACCCTTGAAACTCTCGAGGTCCTGAAGGAAAGAATGAATGAACTTGAGTTTGATGTTGCCCTTCTTGGGTGTGGTCTTTACGCCAACCCACTCGGATTTCATGCGAAATGCTTAGGCAAAAAAGCAATCTATATGGGAGGAGCACTTCAAGTTTATTTTGGGGTTCTTGGCAATCGCTACCGAAAGGTTCATCACCGAGTTCCCTTACGAAAGAACCTTTGCATCCAGCCACGAACTCCTCCTCCGAACACCTTTCGCATTGAGGGAAGGGAAGCCATTCAAGCTTATTGGTAAGATCCTATAAGTTTACCTTACCCACAGTTTTGTCTTTAAAATGGGATTCAATACAATTTTCAAAATATAAAGCAAGCAATTTCCTTTTTCGGATCAAATGCATTGACTCGACACCATTTTGCCAAGGGTCACGTGGAACTTTAAATGTTCTTAATTGGGGTGTTCTCCCCTTTCCAATTAAGCGCGTCTTTTGGATCGAAGGGGTTGGAAGTGGTGAGGTTCGCGGCCAACATGCCCATGTGAAGGGTCATGAAATCTTAGTTTGTCTACGTGGATCGTTAAAGGTTCGTCTTCACAAATTAAAAGAAATCGAATTATCAAAGGGCAGTTCGGCCTTATGGGTGAAACCTCAAACCTACATTGAAATGACCACCTTTTCCCCCGATGTCTTACTTTTGGTGCTTTGCTCAGATGCCTTTTGTGACGATCCTGTAATTAAATAAAAGGTGAAAGTGTTTTCACTGAATTTGTGCCTCCTGCCTTTCGGTAAGAGACAAAAAAGTTTGGAAATTAATTTTAGTGGTTCTATATAAATGGACGTCATCCCCCATTGCTTCTTCATCAACCTTGACTCCCGCAAAGATCGGAGGGACCAAGTGGAATCCGAATTGAAAAAAGTTCCCTTAAAGTCGATTGAACGCTTCCCTGCGATTCGACGTAAAAGAGGATACATTGGTTGCTCCATGAGTCACGTGGAGTGCATGAAGCTTGCCATTGAGCGAGACGAAGCCATGGTCCTCATTTGTGAAGACGACCTTTGCTTTAAAGATGCAGAAGTCTTAAATTCTTCTCTGAAGACATTTTTAGAATCGGAAACTCCTTGGGATGTGATTTTTATTTGCGGAAACGTGTTGCGTCCTGTCGAACCCCATTCAGATGTGGCCCTTCGAGTGCGAAACTGTCAAACGACTTCTGGTTACCTCGTGGCAAATCACTACTATAAGACTCTTCTTAATAATTTTGAAACGGCACTCAAGGCCCTCCTGCTGAGACCCCATCGAAGGGGTTTCAGGATTGACATGTTTTGGAAGCGTCTCCAAAAGAAGGATAAGTGGTTTGCTCTTCAGCCCTTTAACGCCTATCAACGGGCGTCCTATTCGGACATTGAGCGTCGGCGGACTTCCTTTAAAGACGTTTTTCTTAAGGTTGGACAATGAATGAATTTTTCAAATCGTGGGCTACCATGCGCTCTCTCAAGACATGTATGAACATTTTTGGTATGTTATTTAAAATGATTATTCTTCTCGTTTATTCTCCTCGTTTCACAGATGATTTTTATCGAAAGGTCCTCTCCTACTTTCCTTCCCCTTGCCAGTTGAGGGTCTTTCTTTCTGAAGGGAGTGAGTCTCAAGGGAAACGATGTATGGGCCTCCGCTATAAACAACCTTTTATTACCTTTGAAAATGTTTTGAATCTTGATGGAGTCACTCACATTTTTTTGGGCAAGTCGTTTATACTGAAACCCTTTATGGAAGATTCTTCTATAATTTGTCGAACAATTGTTCCTCAGAGTCTCGTGGATGGCGACTATCCTCCCCATTGGACCCTCGTGAATGAAAGGGGAGACATTGTAAGGCCCAACCCCATCGTCTCCGTTTGTGTGCCCACCTACGAGATGGGAGGCCATGGCCTTAAGTATCTTTCTGCTCTTTGGGAGTCTTTTGCATCTCAAGATTACACCCATAAGGAAATGATTGTGGCTGACCATTCCCTGAACGATGTCATTGAGAGCTTTTGCGCAGATAAAGACATTCGCTACGTACGAAACCCTGTAGGTCGAGGGATGGTGGGCGCCAATGTGAATTTGGCAATGAATCTCGCTCGAGGAGATGTCCTGAAACCCATGTTTCAAGACGATTCTTTTCGTTCGAGTGATTCACTCACCACGGTTGTCTCGGCCTTTGAGAAGGAAAAAGCAAAGCAGTGGTCCATGGGTGCCTACTTTCTTCATAAGAACGGGTCTCCCTTTAGCCGGTCCACCCATCCCAAAATAAAGGCAAAGGGTGCTCGACTCCCCATCGTCCAAAGACCCAAACAAATGCTGAAGGGAATCAACCGAATGGGAATGCCGTCCATTATGGCCATTCGATCATGTGTGAAAGAAAGGTTCCGTGAAGACTTGATAAACATGGTTGACTTGGATTACTATGTCCGCCTTCAACAGGTCTATGGACCTCCTCTGATTATTCAAAAGCCAATTGTCAACCTTTGCCTTTGGGATGGGTCAGTGTCATCTACCCAAGTTACAAAAGACTTGACACGGAAAGAAATTGAATGGATGTCAAAGAATAAATGAAAGTTTTTATTGATGGCTTGAATACGAAACGGTGCAAGTCCTTCCTGGAAATCGTATTCTAAAGTACCTTTCCTATCAAGTTCTTGGTGGAAAACCTGCGCCTGAACCCCTTTGAAGTTGCTTGGGGATCTTTTTGGAAGGACGTGCCTTTCGATTGGCATGTGAGGATGAGACTACCAAAACTTAAGGTAAATTCTTACCAAGACGAAGGCTATGGTAAGCTCCTACCAAGACACCCCCATCTTTATCTTTTGGGGGTCGCCCACAGCAATGGATTCCTTCACTTTTTTGACACGAGACGAGTTCAGGAGGAGGGCAATGACCATGATGAGAATCACACCTCCAATGCCAATGTACACGTAAATCATCATTTGTGACGTTGCAGAGGAGGGCTGCTTTGTAAATCCGATGCAGTTGGGTTGGGTTCCGCCTGGGGCACAATAGTTGGGCGTGTTGGTTGTCGTGGACGCATTGGTGGTAAGGGATTCGTTCGCCATATCGTTTTCAGAAAAGGTCAAATCATTTCCGGAAGGTTGATCATAATGAATCGTAAATGACCTCGACATTATTTTATTCACTTGAAGTAAAATGGCCACCCATATTCGTCCTCCTTCCAACATTGCTCCCGGTCCCGAGACAATTGGTGCCGATCCCTTTGTTCCCCACCGTGCCCCCGGTTATAAGACCATTCCCCAGAACGGCGCCTCTGCCAACTGGATTATCATGAAGGCCCGTGAGGACGGGATTAAGCTTCCCTCAAAGAGTCTTTTCCGCTTCAACCTTGGGCGCCAAAACCCCTGGCCCGTCGTCGTGAATGCCCGTTCTCAGTGCACCCTTCACGGCAACCCTGACCTCCACATTCCTCCTTCCCTTTGGTCCCGTCCCGGATGTGGCCCCAACCCCTACGTGCCTGAGCGCTACGCCCCCTGCCTTTAAGGCTTAAAAAATAAAAGGTTTTTGATTAAATTTTGCTCTGCTTAAAAATAAACATGGGATGTTCTTCGTCAAGTCCATCAATCCAACCAACCCAATCTAAAGATAATCCAACAAATCTCACACCTAAATACAATCCGTCTTCGACTCGCCCATTCAATGACGACGACGACGATATTTGTTTAGTGTGTATGGGATCAGGAGTCATTCACAACGTCATCGAAAAACCAGACTTAGGAACACATTTGTGTCCAAAGTGTCATGGTTCTGGTATTGGCAATTAAAAAAACTACAAAAAATGGTCTCTTATGTCGTTTCCACAGGTCCCCTTCTCAATGATTTGGAAATGTTACTCAATGGTGGGTTTGCGCCCTTAAATGGCTTTTTGTGTTTGGCCGATTACCAAGCCGTGTTGAAGGACATGCGTTTGTCTGACGGATCCCCTTGGCCCATGCCCATTGTTTTTCGCGAGTCGAATGATGTGGTGGGTGAATGGACTCCAGGCACTGAGGTGATCCTTCTTGACACCAATCATCGCCACATTGCAACCTTTCACGTAGAAGAGGTTTACGCCCCCGACCTCCATGCCGAATTTGAGGCCGTCTTTGGGTGCGACGAAGAAGCTCACCCCTACTGCAGAGCCGTTCGCTCCATCTGCGACGAGGCCTCCCTTCGCTATGTGGGCGGAAGGATTGAGGCGACGGCGAACCCCGTGCTCCACCTTTCCTTCCCCGAGTTTCGTGAGACACCGGCCCAGGTGAAGGAATGGGTTTCATCTTTGCCTGAAGGAACCCCAGTGATTGGCATTCAGACGCGTAACCCTTTGCACTCTTGCCATCTCGAGCTCATTAAGAGGGCCATGCGATCGGCTCCCAATGCAAAGGTGCTTCTTCAACCAGTGGTGGGCACCACCCAGCCAGGCGACGTCCCTGCCGAGGTGCGCATTAAGTGCTACCTTGAAGCCGTGAAGCTCTTTCCTGAGGGTGTCGTGCGTCTCAACCTTTTGCCTCTCTCGATGCGCATGGCCGGACCCCGTGAAGCCGTGTGGCATGCCCTCGTGCGTCACAACTTTGGATGCACCCACTTTGTGGTGGGACGTGACCACGCAGGGCCTTCAGTGAAAAGGGCCGACGGGTCGTCCTTCTTTGGGCCTCTTGAAGCTCAGGAACTTTTGGAATCTTGGTCGTCTGAGGTTGGGGTCACCCCCATCATGGTGCCACCTCTCTACTACGTTCCGTCAGTCGGCCAGTTCCTCACCTCGGATGAATTTGCAGAGGGCGAAGTCACAGTCTCCATCTCTGGCTCCGAACTTCGTCGACGCTTAAAGGCCGGTGAAGACATCCCCTCTTGGTTCTCTCGCCCTGCCATCCTGTCGATTTTGTCCAACCACTATAGGCGTGGCCTATGTGTCTACTTTGTTGGCCTTTCTGGAGCGGGGAAATCCACTCTTGCCGAAGCCGTCAAAGAGTTGATTGAGGAAGAGGTCCAGAGGCCCGTGACGATTTTGGATGGGGACGTGATTCGCACTCACCTTTCGACAGGTCTTGGGTTTTCAAGGAAGGACCGGTCAACCAATGTTCGGCGGATTGGTTACGTCGCCTCTGAAATTGTGAAGCATGGAGGCATCGTCCTCGTCGCCAACATTGCCCCTTTTGCGGAAGACCGCTTGGCTAATCGTGCACTCATTGAGGCCGAAGGGACCTACGTGCAGGTTTACGTCTCGACGTCCATTGACGAGTGCGAGCGGCGTGACGTGAAGGGGTTGTATGCAAAGGTGAGGTCAGGCGCCATTCCCAACTTTACAGGCATCTCCTCCCCCTTTGAGGAGCCCGAGGCCGGAGTGGACATGGGAGATCGCGACTTGGTGGTGTCCACCGATTCATCCCTTGAGGTGTCGGCAACGACCGTCTTTGAGGCCATTCGATCTCAAATTTTAGACTTATAATAATAAATGTCTAATTCACTCATACAACGCAAAGCCTGGTTGGAATCTTCCAACCTTTTTGAAAACCACCTTGGTTCGTGTTTAATTGATGAAAAAAAAGTCTATTTAATCCAAAGATTGATGGGCCTTCTTACAAGCTACTTCCATAAGCATAAAATTTTTTATTTTTGTATGGCAGGAACTGCTCTTGGTGCTCTTCGCCATAAAGGTCAAATTCCTTGGGACCCTGACGCGGACATTGGAATGGTGAATAAAGACTTTAAAAGACTTTTAGAGTCTGAAGAATTTTCATCCTTTCTGAAGGCGAACAATATAGTATCAGGGATTAGACGAAATGGAAATGGATTTTTTACTATACGTTCTCCCTCTTTGGGAACTCATATGTCTTCTGATGTCTTTGTCTATCGAAAAGTTCCAAGAGGGTTAATTCTGAAATGCAAATGGAATTACCTTAAAAATTACAATCACATTCCGACCCGCCACATCAAAAGGAAAAATCTTCCATGGTGCGGGATTCAAGTGAAAGTTTTAAAGAAGATTGTAAACTACACAAAATCCATGTACGGACAAACCTGGATGACGCCAAGGATTAATCATCTTCATCACTTTGGAAAAGATAAACTTCCAAAAAGCGAACGCTTTGTCAATGCTCGACCAAAAGAATTCAAAAAGTATGAAGATGTTCTTATTGCACTTCGTGTGCCTTTAATGAAAGAAGACAAGTTTTGGTCGTTACGTTATTCTTTCACATCTGACCTTCCAAAGGAACCGTCATCCTTTGGGCTTTACGTTTTAAAAACTTACCCTCAAAATTTGAGGCACCTTGTAGAATTTGGTTGTGGAAATGGTCGTGACGCCTTATTTTTCTCAAACCAAGATGAAGTGGAAGATGTGGTTGCAATCGACAGTTCCTCTTCTTTAGACAACACTGAAAAGCTTACGTTTTATAAGGAAGATG
>Ga0180431_10003623_pt1 | contig 19800 bp, 17 predicted proteins | sample SS_ome_11_FD_132459 | JGI IMG/M metagenome (GOLD analysis project Ga0180431, IMG submission 132459) | Hypersaline lake sediment archaeal communities from the Salton Sea, California, USA - SS_1_MS_1 metaG | ecosystem: Environmental > Aquatic > Non-marine Saline and Alkaline > Hypersaline >... | reverse complement strand
GTGGTCGCCATCATCGCGAAAAGAGATGCTTACTCCAAGACTCTATGCCCTACGTGAGAAATGGCCAATTCAAGCCACATACTGTCGCGAAAAAAGCTCACTCTTCAGCGCTGCGAGGGAAATCGCCCGCTTTTCAAAGCGGTTCGCTTTACGTTATTATTATAGACTAACGCATCAAGGCACAAGCATCAGGTAGAGGGGGGACTCGTCAACATGAAGAGCGATATCGCCAAGAAAGGTCCGGAGCGTGCACCCCATCGTTCACTCCTGCGTGCCGTCGGCTGCACGGACAAAGACCTGGAGCAGCCCTTCATCGGAGTTGTCAACAGCTTCAACGATATAGTGCCGGGACATATCCAACTGGACAGAATTGCGCAGGCCGTCAAAGATGGCATCAGGGAAGCCGGAGGCACTCCTTTCGAGCTTAACACCATAGGCGTCTGTGACGGGATAGCCATGAACCATCCCGGCATGAGGTTCAGCCTTCCCAGCCGTGAGCTGATCGCAGATTCAGCAGAGGTGGTGGCCCAGGCGCATGCCTTTGATGCCCTAGTGTTCGTCCCCAACTGCGACAAGATAATCCCGGGAATGCTGATGGCTGCTGTGCGGCTCAATATCCCCGCCATCTTCGTCAGCGGGGGTCCCATGCTGGCAGGCAGTCTCGACCGGCAGCCGATAGACCTTAACACGGTGTTCATGGCTGTAGGTAAGGCAGCCAAGGGCGAGATCAATGAGGCCCAACTCGCTGAACTGGAGGCCGCCGCCTGCCCCGGTTGCGGCAGTTGCGCTGGGATGTTCACCGCCAACACCATGAACTGCCTTACCGAGGCACTGGGAATGGCATTGCCCGGCAACGGCACCATACCCGCCGTCTTCGCCGCTCGGGTGGCATTGGCTCGCGAGACGGGCAGGGCTGTAATGCGGCTCCTGGAGAAGGACATCCGGCCGCGCGATATCGTGAACAGTGACTCCCTCCACAACGCCTTCGTGGTGGACATGGCTATGGGAGGCAGCACCAACTCTATCCTCCACCTGATGGCAATCGCCCACGAGGCCGGAGTGGAGTTCCCCCTGACCCTACTGAATGAGATCAGCGCCGGAACTCCGCACCTGACCAAGCTGAGTCCGGCCGGCGAGAACCGCATCCAGGACCTGAACGCGGCCGGCGGCATCCCGGCGTTGATGAAGGAGCTTGCCAGCCTGTTGAAGCAGGACGTGAAGAGGGCTTCGGGACTGCCGCTCACCCAGGAACTGGCCCAGGCCAGGGTCACAGACCACGATGTCATCCGGCCCCTGTCGAGTCCCCACTCCCCCCAGGGAGGGCTGAGCATTCTTTTCGGAAACCTGGCACCCGAGGGCGGGGTAGTGAAGAGCGCCGCCGTAGCCCCGGAGATGATGGTCCACAGTGGTCCGGCCAGGGTGTTCGACTCCGAAGACGAGGCTACCGCTGCCATCATGGGCGGAAGCATAAGGCCCGGGGAGGTGGTGGTGATAAGGTACGAGGGGCCAAAGGGCGGCCCGGGAATGCCTGAAATGCTGACACCCACCTCTCTTCTGAGCGGAATGGGAATGGACAAGGAGGTGGCGCTGATCACCGATGGGCGTTTCTCCGGAGCCACCCGCGGGTCCGCCATCGGCCACGTCTCGCCCGAAGCCGCCTCGCGGGGCCCTATCGCCGCTCTCAAGGACGGTGATATAATTGACATCAACATTCCCGAGCACAAACTGAACGTCGAGCTGTCCCAAGCTGACATTGCGTCCAGGCTGGCTGACTTGCCTCCGTTCCAACCCAAGATTACCAGCGGCTACCTGAAGCGATACTCAGAGATGGTCAGTTCCGCCAGCACCGGCGCAGTTCTCACCGGCTAGGAGAAGCGAATGAGGCTTACAGGCGCCCAGATACTCTGCGAGAGCCTGATCAAGGAAGGCGTGGAGGTAATCTTCGGCTTCCCCGGAGGGGCCCTACTCCCCTTCTATGATACCCTGCCCCAGTACCCCCAGTTGAGGCACATCCTGGCACGCCACGAGCAGGGAGCAGCCCACGCCGCCGACGGCTACGCCAGGGCAACAGGACGACCTGGCGTCTGCATGGCCACTTCGGGTCCGGGAGCCACCAATCTGGTCACCGGCATCGCCAACGCCTACCTGGACTCCTCGCCGGTGATTGCATTGACCGGGCAGGTGACCAGGCCGATGATCGGGAAAGACGCTTTCCAGGAAATCGACATCACGGGTATCACCCTGCCCATTACGAAACACAACTACGTGGTCATGAGCGCAGCCGACATGGCCAGTACCGTCAAGGAGAGCTTCCACATCGCCACCACCGGCCGATTGGGGACTGTACTCATCGATCTGCCCAAGGACGTCCTGACGGAGGAAGCAGAGTTCCACTACCCGGCTCGGGTTAACCTGCCCGGCTATAAGCCGGTCACGAGGGGGCACCCCGCCCAGATCAAGCGCGCCGCCCAGCTCATCAACCAGTCAAGCTCTCCCGTGATTATCGCAGGCCGGGGCATCATAGTCTCGCATGCTTACGAGGAACTGAAGGAACTGGCCGAGAAGGCCCAGATACCCGTTGTCACCACCCTGCTGGGCATAAGCTCCTTCCCCCAGAACCATGTGCTGAGTCTCGGCATGCTGGGAATGCACGGCATGGCCTACGCCAACCTGGCCGTCAGCCATGCCGACCTGATCATCGCTGTGGGTATGCGGTTCGATGACCGCGCCACCGCCGTGGTGGAGGGCTTCGCCCCCCGTGCCAGCGTGATACATGTAGACATAGACCCTGCGGAGATCGGCAAGAACGTCTCGGTGGACATCCCCATAGTCGGTGACGTTCGGAATGTGCTTCGTGACCTCAACAAGCTTGTGGATACCAACACCCACATTGACTGGATACGGCAGATTGACACCTGGCGCGAGGAACATCCCTCGACAGATATCCGGGGGGGCGAGGACTTGCTCCCGCAGTTCGTGGTGCGCTCGATCTGCGAGGTGACCGACAGCAATGCCATCGTTGTGACAGGCGTGGGCCAGCACCAGATGTGGTGCGCCCAGCATTTCTGCTACAAGAGGCCCAACAGCCTCATCTCCTCGGGCGGTCTGGGAACCATGGGGTTCGGGCTGCCCGCCGCAATAGGGGCGAAGATCGGGTGTCCCGAAGAGACCGTCTGGTGCGTAGATGGCGACGGGGGGTTCCAAATGACCATGCAGGAACTGGGCACCATAGCCCAGGAACGGACAGCGGTCAAGATAGCCATATTGAACAACGGCTATCTGGGCATGGTCCGCCAGTGGCAGGACCTGTTCTACGGACGGAGCTATGTGGCCACGCCCCTGTCCGGCCCGGACTTCGTCAAGATCGCTGAGGCCTACAACATCCGCGGACTCAGGGTTACCAGGAGGATCGAGGTGGTACCGGCTATCGAGGCAGCCATGGAGCACGACGGTCCCTTCCTCATCGACTTCCAGGTCGAGCCCGAGGAGAACGTGTATCCCATGGTGCCTCCAGGCGCGGTATTGGCCGAAGTGCTCGAGGAACCGAGGAGCGAGACCACAGCCGCCACCGGCGGCCGCGGCTTCAGAACAACCTAGGGGATACGCCGTCCCGCTGAAACTAGGAGGCAACTGCCAATGGCCCAGAAGAAGCATACCTTGGTCGCACTGGTAGCCGACAGGCCCGGTGTCCTGAACAGGGTGGCCAGCATGTTCCGGCGCCGCGGTTTCAATATAGACAGCATCGCTGTGGGTCATACGGAACAGAAAGGCGTGTCCCGCATGACTATCGTGGTAACTGGCGATAAGCCCACCGTAGAGCAGGTGCGCAAGCAACTGGACAAGGTCATCGACGTCATCAAGCTGTCCGACATCACCGAAGAGAGCATCGTAGACAGGGAACTGGCCCTGATCAAGGTCAAGACCAGCCCCGAAACGCGGAGCGAGGTGATGCAGGTCGTTGACATCTTCAGGGCCAAGATAGTGGACGTAGCCCCCGACTCAGTCATCGTCGAGGTCACCGGGGACGAAGACAAGATAAACTCGCTGTGCAATCTGCTCGGCGAGTTCGGCGTCAGAGAACTTGCCAGGACAGGCCGCCTGGCCATGACAAGAGGCGCAACCTCACCCTAGAGGACACTGCCCGCAGCGTCTCTCGATGCAGTAAGTCCTGTGGATGTGTATCAGTCCCTGCTGGTGCCTGGCTGACAGTCCGGCCGCCTCAGCACTCCCCAGGGCCTTGCGCGCCAGGTACTTCGTTATCCAGTTCTGCTGCAGCGGAGGATGCGCCGCGTATGCTTCCCAGGAGCGGCGCTCCAGCCAGGGCACCGAGTACCTACCGGCCACGGCCGCCAGCCAAGGCAGGACCGCATTAACTATGATCTCCCTGGCCCGGTACCTGCCCACCAGGCCCACCGCCACCCTCGACGCAATCCCAAAATCGTAGTGCCGGGCCCAGTAGCCAGTGACCTTCACGGTCAGCCCGTGCTCCAAGTCCAATTGAGCCCGGCCCAGGGTTTCGCTCCGGGCGACTCGGACCGCCCACCGGCCGGGCGCACCACCACACCTCGACAAGATGAAACCAGCCGCCACAATACGGCGGGCGGGCAGGTTCTCCGGCCTGATGCCGGACAGTCGCCATGCCGCTGCCTCCATTCTGTCCGCAATACCGTAGTCCGCCCAGGCCTTCTCCATCCTGGCTGTCTCCGTGTCCCCCCAGCCCTGCGGGATGTTCTCCAGCCCGCCAAAGCGCAGTGAGGGAAGCAACCCCGCCACGCCCAGCATCAGAGCACCTAGCCGCCGCGGATCAAGTCCACTGATTTCCCTCACCATGTTAAGGGGCAGCCTCGACGCCAACTCCTCCATGGGGCCGGTGTTTTTCTCATAGCCAAGGCCGCGCATTATGCCCCGGTAGAGCACTTCCTCAGGTCCCTCTGCATCAAGCCTGGACACACATGTGGACGTCTTCATGCGAAAGCGCTCGTCTCCAGCCGCTCCCAGCCGGGCAATAACGTCATCGGTGCCATGCCTCTCAGCCGCACTGCAGCAGGCATCGTTGGGGGCAAAGGCCCGCTGGTGCAGGGAGGACAGGTCTTCCAGCGGTGCGGTCACATGGGGGTGAAGGGCGAGAACCGGTACGCGGCGACCGTTCTGGAGCACGCTGAATCCCGCGCCCGAGTCCCACATGACCACGTGCAGTATTACGCCGTTGTATTCCCTGTCCCTGTCATGACCGTGGGCCTGCCAGTCGCGTGACCGGACATGGACCTCCACGTCTCCCCTCAACCTCCCCGAGTCGCCGATCCTCACGATGGCATCACGGAAGTCCGGTCCACTGCCGCTGCTCTCCCTGCCAGGAAACAGCACGGCGACCCTCCGCCCATCGGCGGTCATGAGGCTGCTGGCGTTTACCAATTGCTGGCTCCAGATATTGCACACCGCTTGCTCGCTCAACATGGCACTCCCATCTGGTCCACCAAACCCCGGGGGGAGACCAGGGAAGGAATGATATGCCTGCAGGCAAGACAACCTCTCCGTGGCTGGCGGGAGGACAGCACCAACACGGCCCGAACCAGGCGCCCTGCCACTCACAGCCTCCCTGACAACGTCCCTCCCCCAATCCATGATACACGTTACCGTGTATAAGTCAACCCCGTGTGAAGCGCAGGGAAAAATCCGGTGGTGGGCATTCGGGGAAAGAGGTGATGGGAGTCCGGCCGAAAAGCTGGTCAAGAATCCCCAGGAGGCATCAAGCTCCTGGCTGACCTGTGTCATAGGCGAAGCCTGATCGGGCCTTTCCAGGCTCGATGGGGGAACGGGGAAGTACCGCTCGACATCCTGGTGGAGTGCATTTCACTGCAGTCCGAGTGGCTCGCGGGACTTTCCGGCTAGGCTTCTACGAGTCCGATGGCCGGCCCGGTTGGCTGGACTGCTTAGAGTCCGGCTTGTACCCGAACCCGGCTCTCTCTGCAACAAAGGCCAGCACGGTCAACGACGTGCCGCGGGGCTTGTACATCCCCGTCTCCCATTCGCTGACGGTCTGCTGGCGGGTGCCGAGTTCCTTGGCCAGTTGCTGCTGCGTCATCCCCAGATGACGTCTGAGTGCCCGAACCCTGTTCCCGTCCCAATCCGCATCCGTTGTACTCGCCATGACATCTCACGACATGAAGAATAACACCTGGAGCAGGCCGAATTCAGCTTCCTCTGCGCTTCAGCCAGGCCGATATCGCCTCCAGCGACATCGTATTGACCACATCCCCAGGGTCACACCAGCCGCGCCGGGCCGTGCCTACGCCGAAGCGCATGTACTCCAGGTGCCCAACGGCGTGAGCGTCAGTACCTATGGCCAGCCTGACGCCCAACTCCCTGGCCCGGAGCACATGGCTGTCCTTCAGGTCAAGCCTCGCGGGCATGGCGTTTATCTCCAGGGCCGTCCCCGTCTCAACCGCAGTCCTGAACACCGCCTCCATGTCCAGGGCCACCGGCTCTCTCTCCCGCAGTAGACGGCAGGTGGGGTGTGCAATTATGTCCACGTGCCGGCTATGCATAGCGCGAAGCACCCGTCGTGTCATCCTATCCTCGTCCTGCCCCATGGCTGAATGGACCGCAGCCACGACCACGTCCAACTCCTCCAGTACGTCATCAGGCATGTCCAGGCTCCCGTCAGCCCTGATATCCACCTCCATGCCCGCCAGGACCGTGATCTGCTGCAGCCTCTGATCCAGGGCCCTGATCTCCGATACCTGCTCCCTGAGCCGGGCCTCATTCAGGCCGTTGGCTATCCCCCTCCCCTTGGAGTGGTCGGTAACGGCGATGTACTGGTAACCACGGGCAGCAGCCGCCCTGGCCATATCTTCCACCGAAGCATTGCCGTCGCTCCAGTTGGTGTGAACGTGGAGGTCTCCCTTGACATCGCCGGGGCCCAGCAGCTCAGGAATCCTACCCTGTTCGGCCCTCTCCACCTCCCCCATGTCCTCCCTCAATTCAGGAGGTATCGGCTGAAGACCAAGCCGAAGGTAGAAGTCCTCCTCCCTGGCAAACTTCTCCATTCCACCGCTCAGCACGTCGGTGATACCGTATTCGCTGAGTTTCAGGCCCGCCCGATGCGCCCTCTCCCTAAGAGCCACGTTGTGCTGCTTGCTGCCAGTGAAGTGCTGAAGCAGTGAACCGAAGGACTCCTCATCCACGACACGAAGGTCAACTTGGATTCCTCTATCAGTGATGACGCTGGCCTTGGTCCCGCCCCTGGCCAGCACCTCGGCGACTTGAGGCAGCGCGCTAAAGGCCTCAATGACAGCCCCGGCATCGGCAGATGTGCACATCAAGTCTATGTCACCGACTGTGTCTTTGAAACGCCGCAGGCTCCCAGCGGCCACTAGGTCATGCACCTCCACCCGCTGCTGCAGCGATTCCATCATCTCCTCCGCCAGGGGAAGGGCGACACCCAGTGGTATCCGCTGTTCCTTGGTGCGAAGCGCCTGCAGGTGCCGCAATATGTTCTCCACGGTCTTGTCGCCGAGCCGGAACAGGCCGGCGACTCTCCCCTCGACTATGGCCTTCTCCAACTCCTCCGGGGACCTGACACCCACTTCCGTGGAAAGCCTGTAGGCTGTCTTGGGCCCCACCCCGGGGATGTCCAGGAGGGTCAGCAGCCCCTCAGGGAACTCGGACCGGAGCTTCTCGTAGTACTCCAGGCGTCCGGTGGTCAGGAGTTCCGTGATCTTCTTGGCTATGGCATCACCGACGCCGGGAATCTCCTTCAATTGCCCCTGTTTCAGCAACTGCTCCAACTGCACTGGGAGCTGTTCAATGGACCGCGCTCCTCTCTGGTAAGCCCGCACCTTGAAAGGCGACTCCCCCTTGATCTCCAGGAGGTCTGCGATATCCTGAAACACCTTGGCGACTTCACTGTTCTTCATCGTCCCCACGCGTACCTCGCACTCCAAATGCCGAAGGCTAATGACAGAAGTCCCAAGCTGGAAACGGTACAATCCAGACCCTGACAGCACATGTGGTCTGGGACCTTTCGATTCCGAAGTCGTCTTGCCTTCGGTGCTTGGGGTCTGGGATTTGAGAGAGGTTCACAATGCCGTGGCAGACTTCACCGCCAGGCTACTGGTCCCTGCCACAGCACTTCTTGTACTTCTTGCCGCTGCCGCAAGGACAGGGATCGTTGCGCCCGATCTTCCTGTCCGCCAGCCTCGATTGGGCCCCCACAGGCACGGCGGCCTTGGGCTTCGCTTCCTTCTTCACCACATCGACATGGAAGATGGTGCGCGCCACATCGTACTGCAGATTGGCCCTGAAGCTTTCGAACAGTGTGAATGCCTCCTTCTTGTAGACCACCAGTGGATCCCGCTGGCCGACAGACTGGAGACCGATCCCCTGGCGCGTGCGCTCCATCTCGGTCAGATGGTGTACCCACAGACGGTCCAGGGTGCGCAGCATTACCCACCGCTCCAGGGCCCTCGTCAGCTCCGGGCCCCTCTCTCTCTCCTTGTTCTCATAGAGGGACAGGGCATGGTCAACCAGTGATGACTTTATGTCAGGCGGCGACATGTCGGACAGCGACTTCACGGTCAGGTCTGAAGGAGGCGGCATGATGCGGCTGACGTCCGCCAACAGCCCCTCCACATCACACCGGTCGCCATCGCAGTGCAACTCGACCAATGACCGCACCTCTTCTTCCACCATTGACAGGACGCGGTCTTTGAGATTGACCTCTCCCTCCAGGATCCTGCGCCTTTCCCTGTACACCTCCTCACGATGCTTGTTGATTACGTCATCGTACTCCACCAGGTGTTTCCGCACATCGAAATGGTAGCCCTCGACCTTCTTCTGAGACTCAGCGATAGCCCGGGCCACCAGCCGGTTCTCCAGTGGAGCCTCATCCCCCACACCGGCCCACTTCATCAGTCCCTGCACCCGGTCCCCACCGAAGCGGCGCACGACATCGTCCTCCAGCGAGACGTAGAAACGGGAACTGCCCGGGTCCCCCTGGCGACCGGCACGGCCGCGCAACTGGTTGTCGATCCGCCTGGCCTCGTGCCTCTCCGTTCCTATTATCTGTAGCCCGCCAACCGCGACCACGCGATCGTGGTCTGCCTGCCACTCCTCCTCGGTCCGTCCGGATGGGTTCCCGCCCAGGATTATGTCCACCCCACGTCCCGCCATGTTGGTGGCCACCGTCACCGCCCCCGGCTTCCCCGCCTGGGCAATGATGTAGGCTTCTCTCTCATGGTTCTTGGCGTTAAGCACTTCATGGGACACCCCGCGCCTCAGCAGCATCTGCGACAGATACTCCGATTTCTCAATGGACGTCGTGCCCACCAGCACAGGACACCCCTCGTTGTGCAGCCTCTCTATCTCATCGGCAACAGCCTTGAACTTGACCTCCTCAGTCCTGTATATCAGGTCCGTATGGTCTTCGCGGATCATGGGCTTGTGGGTCGGAATCACTACCACATCCAGATCGTATATCTTGCTGAACTCCTCAGCCTCGGTCACCGCCGTTCCCGTCATCCCCGCCAGCTTCTGATACAGGCGAAAGTAGTTCTGGAAGGAGATGCTGGCCAGGGTTATGCTCTCGGGCTTTATCTTCACACCCTCCTTGGCCTCTATGGCCTGGTGCAGCCCCTCCGAGTACCTGCGGCCAAACATCAACCGGCCGGTGAATTCGTCAACGATCACCACCTGCCCGTCCTTGACCACGTAATCCCTGTCCCTCCTGAAGACTATACGGGCTTTCAGGGCATTATCCAGGTAGGGTATCAGACCGTAGTTGCTCAGATCATACAAGTCCGGAGACTTGAGCAATCCCTCCCTTCTCAACATGCCCTCCATCTTGTCCACCCCGGCATCGGTGAGCTTCACACTGCGGTCCTTGGGGTCGATCTCGTAGTCCTCTTCCCGCTGCAGGCGAGGCACAAGACGGGCGAAAGCGTGGTACGTCTGGGCCGCCTCTTCGGCTTGACCGCTGATGATCAAAGGGGTACGGGCCTCGTCGACAAGTATGTTGTCAACCTCGTCAACAATGGCATAGTTCAGCTTCCCCTGCACGCAGTGCGACAGGTCCGCCACCATGTTGTCCCGCAGGTAGTCGAAGCCGAACTCGTTATTGGTGCCATAGGTGATGTCAGCCTGGTAGGCCTCGCGCCTGGACACGGGACGCATGAACGGCCACCGCTCGTCCTCCGAATCGTAGGCCCGATCGTAGACGAAGGACGCCTCGTGCTGGATGCTGGCCACGCTGACCCCCAGGGCGTGATAGATGGGCCCCATCCAATGCGGATCACGTTTGGACAGATAGTCGTTCACGGTGACCAGGTGGCAGCCTTCGCCGGTCAGGGAATTGAGATAGAGGGGTAGAGTGGCTACCAGGGTCTTTCCTTCGCCGGTCTTCATCTCCGCGATCTTGCCCTGGTGAAGGACGATCCCGCCCATTACCTGGACATCGAAATGGCGCAGGCCGAGGGTGCGTTTGCTCGCCTCTCGGACTGCGGCGAAGGCCTCGGCAAGCAAGTCTTCCAGTGTCTCACCGCGACCGTAGCGAGACCTGAACTCATCGGTCTTGGCTCTGAGCTCGGCGTCAGTCAGACCCTCGTAGTCCGGCTCCAAAGAGTTGACACTGGACAGCAAGGGTTTGAGACGCTTCAGCTCCCGCTCATTCGAATCGACCAGACCACCCAGAAACTTGATCATTTGCGCCGGCGCTACTCTGACTCGAACATGGCCCCCATGGAGAGGCCAGTGTGGATGCGGTGTATGGCCTCCCCGAGCATGGGCGCTATGGTAAGGACCCTGATCTTGTCCAGCATCTTCTCCGGGAGTATGGGGATGGTGTCGGTGACCACCAGCTCTTTTACGGGCGAATTGGCTATCCGCTCGACAGCAGACCCTGAGAGCACAGGGTGCGTGCAGCAGGAATACACGTCCCTGGCACCCCTGTCCAGGACGGCCGAAACCGCCCCTACAAGCGACCCACCGGTGTCTATCTCATCGTCTATGGTGAGCGCTGCCTTGCCTGCCACATCACCAATCACGTTCAAGGTCTCCGACTTGTCCACGTTCCCCACCCGCCGCTTCTCAATGATGGCCAGCGGCACATTGAGCATCTCCGCCAGGTCCCTGGCATGCTTGGAGATGCCAATGTCGGTGGCCACCACCACCAGGTCATCCAGGGCCTTCCCCCTGAAGTACCTGTTGAGGAGGTACAGAGCAGTCAACTCGTCTACCGGTATGCCAAAGAAGCCCTGAATCTGGCCCGCGTGGAGGTCCACTGTCAGTACTCGATCGGCGCCCGCGGTGCTCAGCATGTCCGCTATCAACCTGGCCGTGATGGGCACCCTGGGCTGGTCTTTCTTGTCCGTCCTGCCATATCCGTAGTACGGAATCACCGCGGTGATTCTGCCCGCCGAGGCACGCTTCACCGTGTCCAGCATAATGAACAGCTCCATGAGGCTCTTGTTCACCGGATGGCAGGTGGGCTGCACAACGAATACGTCCCGCTCACGCACGTGCTCCAGCAGCCGCACGAAGATATTGCCATTGCTGAACTCGAAGACCTCGGCTTTGCCCAGCGGGATGTGCAGGTAATCGCATATCCCCTGCGCCAGGGTGGGATGGGCATTGCCACTGAATACCTTCAGTTCATCGATCATCAGCCCTCCTCAGCCAGATCTCTTGCGTCCGGTTATAGTATAGCACTAGCCCCTTGGGAGTTGGCAGGCATCACACACTGCGGGGACAGGCATGCTGCAGAGAGAAGAGGATAGCCAGTGGCTCTCCCACAAGGCTTGGACAAACCGCTCCCGGGGGAAGATGGCGCTGCATAGGTTCCCCTCGGCGGCAGCTACGGGCCAGAGGCATCGGATCCCTGACTGCTACAATTCCAGACTGATGTCCAGGGCCGGGGCCGAGTGAGTGATTGCCCCCAGGGAGATCATATCGACCCCCACCTCAGCCACCTGACGAACGGTCTCCAGATCGATGCCACCGGACGCCTCCAGCAATGCTTTACCTTTGAGCCGGAGCACGGCCAGGCGCATCTCGTCGAGCCCCATGTTATCCAGCATGATTACGTCAGCACCGGCAGATACCGCCTCTTCAGCCTCCTGAACCGAGGAGACCTCCACCTCGATCCTCAAGGTGAAAGGCGCATTCTGCCTGGCCAACCGCACAACCTGCCCCAAGCTGAGCCCCTGAGACCTGAGCCAGGAGATGTGGTTGTCTTTGACCAGGACCCCATCCCCAAGGTTCAGACGGTGGTTGCCACCTCCGCCAACCCGCACAGCGTACTTCTCCAGCGACCGCAGTCCTGGAGCAGTCTTCCTGGTATCAACGATTCGGACACCCAATCCGTCGACCGCCTTCACGAAGCGCCCGGTCATGGTAGCAATGCCACTCAGTCGCTGCACGAAGTTCAGGGCAACCCGCTCAGCCCTGAGGATGTCCCTCACGCCCCCCGCCACCTGCAGAATCCTGTCACCGGCACGCAAATCATTGCCATCCTGAAGGAGTACATCCGCCTTGACGCCAGGGCCAACCTGCTGGAAAACGCAAGCCGCCACCTCAACCCCGGCAAGGATTCCCTCCGCCTTGGCCATCATCGCAGCCTGACCTGCAGCCTGCTGGGGGATGACAGCGTTGCTGGTAGCATCTCCCTGGGCCTGGTCCTCGTCCAGAGCCCGGTCAACGACGTCCCTCAGCCACCTCTGGCTAATGCCCTGCATCGCCCTGTCTCCTGAAGGTTATGTGTTTGACCCACTCCTGAGACGACTCCGGGTAATCGGTGCGGAAATGCGCCCCCCGACTCTCCTTCCTGGCGAGAGCCGCTTCCGCCATCAGCCTGGCAACGAGCACCATGTCACTCAACTGGAAGGAATTGCGGTCAGTGGGCTCACCAAGCCCACACCCCCAGCCTGCCAGGACCATTGCGGCCTCCTCCAGGCTCTCGCCTGAGCGGATTATTCCTACCTTCTCCCACATCAGCTTCTGCAAAGCCGTGACCCCCAGACCTGGCGTTCCATCCATGGGACATCGCTGCGGAAGAACGCAGTCTTCCTGTATGACCACTCCGGTGTCATGTCCAGCACCTGGCTCGGCAGACTTCTCCACTGCCCGCTTGGCGAAGACCAGCACCTCCAGCAACGAGTTGCTAGCCAGCCTGTTGGCCCCGTGTACCCCGGTGCAGGCCACCTCCCCCACGGCGAAGAGGCCCGCCACGCTCGACTCGCCCCAGATGTTGGTGCGAACCCCGCCCATCATGTAGTGCGCCGCGGGGGCAACCGGAATGAGGCCCTTGGTTATATCCAGTCCGTGGTCAAGACAGAAGCGGTATATCTGCGGAAAGCGGGTGGTGATCAGCCGTGGAGGCAGGTGCGTCACATCCAGAAACACCCTGTCGCTCCGGGTCTTCTTCATCTCGTAGACCAGACTGCGAGTGACCACGTCCCGGGGGGCCAACTCCGCATCAGCCGTATAGTCAGGCATGAAGCGGTACCCCTCCACATTGCGCAGAATGCCCCCCTCACCCCTCACGGCCTCGGATATGAGGAAAGGGTGCACCCCAGGCAAACGTATGGCCGTAGGATGGAACTGGAAGAACTCCATGTCAGCGATGGCCGCACCAGCCCTGAAAGCCAGGGCCACCCCGTCCCCGGTGGCCACTTCGGAGTTGGTGGTGTACTTGAACAAGCGTCCAGCCCCCCCGGTAGCCAGAACCAGGTTGCTGCAGCCAGACTCCTCTATCGAGCCTGTACGGCAATCCAGGTACCTCACACCTTCAACCCTGCCTCGCCGGACCACGATCTCTGTGGCCAGGCAGTTCTCCAGTACCTTGACACCGGAAGACCTCGTCCTCTGGCTCAGTGTCACCTCTATGTGCTCGCCTGTGGCATCGCCACCAGCATGCAGCACCCTGGAAACGGTGTGGGCAGCCTCCCTGGTCAGGGCGACTTCTCCGTTGATGGTGTCGAAGGGGACCCCGAAATCAATCAGGTCGGCGATGCGATCCTGGGCTTCCTCCACCAGAAGACGCGCCGCCTCCGAATCGGACAGGCCAGCTCCGGCATCCGTGGTATCGCGGAAGTGGATGTCCGGTGAGTCATCCTTGCCTATCGCAGCCGCTATCCCTCCCTGGGCATACTTGGTGTTGCAGTCGTCTATGCTGCCCTTGGTCAGGATCAAGACCCTGCCCAAACGCTCGGCCAGCAGAGCTGTGTAAAGGCCGGCAATCCCACTGCCGACAATGACATAGTCGTATTCCACTGCCTAGGTCATCTCCCAGCGAAGAACCCTGCCCCCATCCAGTCCAACCCACATCTTGAAGCGATAGCGGTCCGCCGGAAACAGAAACTGAGCCACCAACGTCCCGGACCGCACTTCCAGCTCGCCCTCCAGGTAATATGCAGAAACCCCGCTCTCCTCGGTGGGGGACAGTGTGAGAAACTCGATCTTGGCATCACGGTATCTTGCCCGGTGATACCGATCGATCAGGAACTCCCGGCAGATATCCCTGGCCCTATCTTCTGTAACGAACCTGCTATCCTGCAACGCCAAACACCCCTGAACCCGCGCCTAGAGACTAGCACAGTTGCACGACAACCATCAACGAGGCCAGGCATCCGGATGGCCAGCATCTTCAAAAAGGGGATCGGGGCTGACAGCCCCGATCCCACACTCCGTCCTCTGACGAACCTCGTCAAAGAGTAAGAGCAATCGTCCGCCCCCGCCCTGACCCCCTACGCCTCCAGCATCCTGGCCACCGCCTCACGATGCGAATCCGAGTCACCGAACATGACCTCGGCCGCCTTGGCCCTCCTGGAGTAGACCTGCATATCGTGATCGAGCGTGAACCCGATGGCGCCATGAACCTGATGTCCCAATGCCGCCACCTGTCGCAGGGAGTCATTCGTCCAGGCCTTGGCAGCCGCAATCTCCATGTCACAAGGCAGTCCCTCGGAGAGCATCCATATCGCCTGATAGGCCATGTACCGCGAGCTGTCCACCGACAGGGCCATGTTGGCACAATGGTGCTGCACAGCCTGGAAGCTGCCTATGGGCCGGTCGAACTGCACCCGCTCCTTGGCATAGTCAACCGTCATCTCCAGTATCTGCTGGGCTGCGCCGACCATCTCCACGCTCTTCAGCGCCGCTGCCCTCTGCATCGCCCTCCTCACCACATCCCAGCCACGGCCTGCCTCTCCCAGCACGTTGCCAGCAGGCACCCTGACATTGTCGAACACCACCTCACACGGTTTGTCCTTGGCCAGCGATGGCAGCACCGTCCGCCGCAGGCCCTCGCTGTCGGTCCTTACCAGCAGCACCGTTATTCCTGCTTCCGGCTGGCCTCCGTCGGCTGACCTGGCCGCACAGACCAGCCAATCAGCTACATGGGCATCAGCTACGAAGAGCTTGGTGCCGCTGATGACATAGTCATCACCATCCCGAACTGCCCTGACATTGACATCCGAAGCCTCATACTGGCCGCCCGGCTCGGTCAGGGCAAAAGACATGATCAGTTTGCCCTCGGCTACCTGAGGCAAGATCTCCTTCTTCTGATCAACACTGCCGGCATCGAGCACCGTCAGACCACCCAGCACCACGGTGGAGAAAAAGGGTCCGGGCAAACAGGCCCGCCCCATCTCCTCGACAAGGACAGCCAGGTCCAGCAAGGTCCCGTCCCCTCCTGCGTACTCCTCCGGGAAGGGGAGTCCCATCCAGCCTACCTCGGCCATTCCCTGCCACAACTGCGGTGGGTAGCCCTTCTCATCCTCTTCCATCTCTCTCACCAGTGTCTTGGGGCACTCAGTCGCCAGGAAGTCCCTGGCTATCTTTTTCAGCATCTCCTGGGGTTCAGACAGTCCTAGATCCATAGGGATACCTCTCTCTCTGCGTTTGCGGCGGCACAGCCACGCCAAGCACTAATCTATCAGCAGCACCGGCTCAGTGTCAACTTGAGTGCGTAGCAGGATGACCATGCAGCAGGCGCCACGGACTCATCAGGGAGTCACAGGCCCGTTCCTCTGTGCGCATACACCCGGGACGAAGCTCTGTGAGGCTCAGGGCCGTGCCGGGGGTACACAACAGCATCTTCTGCACAGCTTTCGGGGAACAAGTGACCGTCGGGTAGATGCGCCCGACGCCGTGCGCTCTACCCGTGATGCAGGGGGCAGGTTAGACCGGCTCCAGATACATGACCTGCGCCGGTCCAAGCATTTGGGGCACCGCCCTGGCTGTTGACAAATGCCAGGATAGTGCTACACTCGCGGTGTGCGACACAAGCTTCCCCGATCATTGGGAACTCCGGTTGCGTGAGCGGTTACTCCCGATTGCATTGGCGGGTTCCAAGGAATTGCCAAAGGAGAGCATCTGTAGTTAAATGGTGCCACCATCGAGCGACAGCGGAGGTAGCTATGAAGACCAACATTGACGCCATCATGGGCAAGCGCGGGGTGGTATACCAGCGCATCACGCGGACCGAGCCCGGTTTTGTAAAAGTGGAAAGCGAAGAATGGCGGGCAAGCTCAACGGAGGATATAGATGAGGGCGAGGAGATAGAGGTCATTGGAGTGAAGGGTGTCACTCTTCAAGTCAGGAGGCCCAGGGAGGAGAAGGGTTTAGTGACAAAGATAGGCAAGCTCTTCGGCAAAGGGAAGAGGTGAGCAAAGTCCGGGCGAGCAGGGGAGCGCTGCCGACAGCGGCAGTAGCGCTGTGGAGCATTGCGCTTGGCTAGCCTGCTGCCCAATATGTCAGAGGAGGTGCGATCATGTCCATATGGCCATTGACAAGGATCCATCAGTATGAGCGCGGGATAGTCGAGCGGTTTGGCAAGTTTCGAAGGGTAGTCGATCCAGGGATTCAAGTCATCATGCCTCTCATCGATGAAGTCGTGAAGATAGACATGCGTGAGAGGGTTATCGACGTCCCACCGCAATCCGTCATCACCGGGGACAATGTCAGCGTCCACGTAGATGCCATCATCTACTACTACGTGGTCGATCCCAAGGCAGTCAGGTACGAAGTGGCCAACTTCTTCGTTGCTGTAACCAGCCTGGCCCAGACAAACCTGAGGAACCTCATCGGCGATATGACCCTCGATGAAACGCTTACCTCCCGTGATAAGATAAATGCAGCCCTGCGGATCACCCTCGATGAGGCCACTGACAAATGGGGCGTCAAGGTGAACAGGGTAGAGCTCAAGGAGATCGAGCCGCCGCGGGATATCACGGATGCCATGAGCAAGCAGATGAAGGCCGAGAGGGAGAAGCGGGCTACTATCCTTAACGCCGAGGCATACAAGGCAAAGCAGGTCCTGGAGGCCCAGGGTGACAAGGAAAACGCGGTCTTGCGGGCTGAGGGCGATAAGCAGAGGTCGATCCTGGCCGCTGAAGGTGACAGGCAGGCGGCCATACTGCGCGCCGAGGGCGAGGCCGAGGCCATCGAGAAGGTGTCCAAGGCTGCCAACCAGTTCTTCGTGGGCAACGCCCAGCTAATGAAGCAGCTCGAGGTAACCCAGGCCTCGCTGGCCAACAACACCAAGATCATCATCCCCGACAAGTCCCAGGTGGTCAACGTGCTGGGCCTGGGAGAGACGGACGTGCTCAAGAAGACCGGGTAGCCTTGCGATTGCTGTCCCAAGGAGACAGGCGTTGTCACTTATGGTACCTGCCACTGTCGTTTCGGTTCCAAAGTCAACGGCAACAGGGACTTCTCCTGCATTGAAGAAGCCAAGCTACAGGGCGCTGTAGCCGGGGGTGCGAACCAACCCCTCCCTTGTCTGCACGGCCGGTGCCACTGGCCGCAGTGCTCGTCGGGAATCCACAAGAACTGCTGCTTCAGACCGGACGGCCGATGAAGAGGCAATACCAGAGCCGTACGAGTGACGAAGACGGGGTTCAGATTGCGTGAGGGATGACAGCATGTTGACCCGGGAGAAGCTCGAGTTCCAACCATCGCGGCTGGGCACTGGCTGGAAGGCCGTGATCAGCTATCCGGAGCAGACGATCACCATGCAGCTCAAGATCCTGGGCATCCCGCTCCGAAAGCGTACTATCCCATTCTCGGAGATCGTGCGCGTAAGCAACGTGAACCTCAATGAGCCGAGCGGAGTGTGGAAATACCTCGACATTGTTAACAGGTCTTCCCGTGGGATGCCCCCGTTCCTAGCACCAGCAACGGTCCCCAGGAGAGACGTACGCCTCAATATGGCTGCACAATTGTCAGGATTGTTCAACTGCGAATTCGCCTACCGATAGCATTCTCCGAAAAGGCAATCCCCGTCCCCAGTCACACCGAACCAACTCAAAACACCCGCTACAAAAGGACTGCATATCCGGACAGTCCATACTTGGTTCTCTCGTCCATGGACCACCACTTCCAGAGGCTATCCAGTCATCTCCGAAGATAGGAAGCCTCTCATTGTAGGCCGTACGAAGAACAGCGGGCATCGCGGCTAGCGACTAGCATCATTTTCTGGCACAATCGGCGTCTTTCTGATACCTTGTTAAAGAGGGCTAGACTTGGCATACCTATGAGGAGGTGGTTATTGTAGTGAGGAGAAAGAAAGTAGATAGTCACGAAGCGTTCGAAATCTGGGCGCTCTTGCACCAATGTCGGGATACGATTGCCAGAGCTAGAGAGAGGGAACTGAGGGAGATCGGTGTCTCAATGGTGCAGGCTGGCCTCCTGTTTGTCGTTAATGAGATTGATGGACCAGCCACTCCTGCTGAGATATCACGACGATTACTTCGAGAGCCCCACACTGTCAACGTATTGCTCAAACAGATGGAGAGAAAGGGCCTCGTGAACAGGACAAAGGACCTAGAGCGAAAGAATTGGGTGAGAGTAGAACTTACAGAGAAAGGAAAGGAAACGTATGATAAGGCGAGGGACAAGAAGGAGGCTATTTGTGAAGTGATGGCGTGCCTTTCGGACGAGGAGCGTTCTTGCCTTAGGGAATTCCTGCACCGGCTACGTGGTGAAGGACTCAAGATACTGGGTGTGAAACACGAGTTCCTCTTCCCATAGGGCTGCTTCGTCCCAGTATCTCTTTGGTCTCTACCCGCCTGCTGATTAGCGGCAGTCATCGGCATCTTGCTACCTGAAGACTTGGAGTTGCGTCAGGATCAGGTGTTACCGAAGCTTGGTGGTTGGTCTTCTCCCGCCATGGTGTGCCGTTGTGTGTCAGCTTCCACAGGGACTCCAGGCTCTCATTGAGTTGCCTCAGTAGCAGCATGGGGTTCAGCCCATGGTAGACAGCCGCCAGTTTCCTCTGCTTGGCCTCGCTGAGTACCCCAGAGGCCAGCAACCTCTGGTAAGGTGTCTGAGCCTGGTCGTAGACCTTGTGCACCCTGGCACCATGCCTGGTCTTGCTCACCAGCTTCATCGATGGCTGGAAGAAGTTCACATAGCGGCTTAGGATCAATACTGTTCACTTAACTCGTTTTATGGTATCCTCTGTTGAGAAAGGAGGGTACCAAGAATGGCACGGACTATCGCCGAGCTTCCCAAGGGGCCACGGATCACGGACTACATCAGCCTGGGGGTGGTCAGCAAGGCATTTCCCTTGGACAAGGTGAACGAAGTCCTTAGCAGGACGGGGAAGGCAAGCCAAAGACAGCGTGATTTGCCAGCACACGTGACAGTCTACTATGTGATGGCCTTGGCCTTGTTCATGGGGGTGTCCTACCGGGAGGTGCTGCGATGCTTGCTGGAAGGAATCGAGTGGTTGAAGCTGCCAGGGACAAAGGTGAAGGTAACCGGCAAGTCGGGGATTTCCCAGGCACGGACACGGCTGGGCTG
>Ga0180431_10003622_pt1 | contig 19800 bp, 36 predicted proteins | sample SS_ome_11_FD_132459 | JGI IMG/M metagenome (GOLD analysis project Ga0180431, IMG submission 132459) | Hypersaline lake sediment archaeal communities from the Salton Sea, California, USA - SS_1_MS_1 metaG | ecosystem: Environmental > Aquatic > Non-marine Saline and Alkaline > Hypersaline >... | reverse complement strand
GGCGCTGTGCCGTGTGAACGGCCTTCCTCGAGAGTGCCGGATCCCCGAGGACGGCCGCCGGATCGTCGTGTCGTGCATGGGCATGAGGGCCCAGGAGTCGGACAACCGCGCCGGCCTGGCCGAGTGGGAGCTCAACGTCTCCGAGAGCATCGCGGGCCGGCTCTGGTTCGAGTACCTGCCGATCCACAAGTGGACGACCACCGAGGTGTTCCGGTCGATCAAGCGCCACGGGCAGGAGCCGTTCTGGATCTACGGCCAGACCCCCGCGCACCGGCGGCGGCTGATCCAGGCGGGCTCGGTGGACCCGGACGGCAACGCCGTCCCCATGCAGCGCATGTCGTGCGTGTTCTGCATCATGTCCAGCACCCGCGATATCGGGGTCGCAAGCCTGATCGGCCCAAAGGCCATCGCCGAGGAGATCTGCAAGCTCGAGGGCGAGACGGGCCACACCTTCCGCCACGGGACCACCTTCCCCGAGCTCCAGGCCAAAGGGGTCGAGGCCGTCCGCGGGCGCGCACGTCGCGTGCTGAACGTGCTGCGGACCGCTCGCGAGCGCCGCGGACCGTGCAAGTGAGCTAGGATCGGCGCAGCCCCAGCTCGAGGTGTGGAGCCAGCGCCTCGCGGTCCCTGTGGGATGAGACCAACAACCCGGCCTGGGGGAACGCTGGGGGAAAAGAAGGCCCGTGACGTGTGGCAGCGTCGCGGGCCTCGCCGCGGGTGGGCTAGGATGAGCCCATGGCCGAACGGACCGAAGTCGACGGCAAGCTGTTCTGGAAGTTCCCGGCGCTGCCCTACGCCGTCGGTGAGGAGGTTCGCGCGATCTACGACTGGTACATGCGCACCAGCCCGGAGACCGGCGCCGAGGTCGACCTCACGCAGTGGGCGGCGTACCCGAACAACACGACGGCCAACAAGCTGGTGCCGCTCCTGGACACGCTCGACAAGATCTCGAGCCAGGCCAAGGAGAAGATTGATGCCTCGCCCAACGCGGGCTGGCTCCTCGAGAACCCCAGGATGCGAGACGAGATCGATCTGTTCCGCACCCGGCTGGGGGCCTACAAGGCCACGGTCGGCCAGCTGATCCAGGAGGGCCACGGGGACGTCATGGTCGGAACCACCGATAGCGAGCCGGCGTCGATGCTGAGCTCGCTTGTCGTCGAGCCGCTTTTCCTCGGCTGGTACCCCAACGACGTCTGGCCCTTCAGCGAAATGGGACCCCCATATTCGGAGCAGGACCAGCAGACGGTCATGGACATGTACCTGCCGTTCTCGATCGCCAACCAGGCGCAGATCTCGAGCGCCGCCCTCACCGAGGCGGCCGACGAGCTGCGCAAGGAACTGCGCGACCGCTTCAACGCCACCCTGCCCGGAGTGCCGGCCTTGCAGGCCCTGCCGTTCATCTTGGCCCTGGCCGCCGGAGCCGCAGCGTTCACCTGGCTGCGGAAGGGCTAGGCGTGGCCGGCCCCTACCCGACCGGCGAGGAGCTCCTCCAGCTCGCTCGCACCCTGCTCGACGAGGGCGGGGTGCTGCTCGACGTGCGCACGGACCCGGAGTACCGCGAGCTGCACGTCCCCGGGGCGGTTCACATCCCGATCGACGAGCTCGGCCGAAGCCTGCCGCGGCTCCTGAAGCTCGTCGACTACGACCGCCACCACCCCGTCATCGTCTACTGCCGGCGTGGGATCCGGAGTCGTCGCGCGGTGCAGCTGCTGCGGCAGGCGGGCTTCACGAACGTCTGGGACCTCGGAGGCGTCGAGACTGACCCGCTCGCGGGGCTCATCGCCCGTGGCGAGCGGCTCTGGCTGCGGCCACCCCCGGACCTGCGGCCGATCCTGTACCAGTTCTACCTGGACCACCCGTTCGTGCAGTCCGGCGACGGGGCCTGGAACCGGCTCGCGTGGAGCATGGGCCTGCGCAGCGGCCGAGACGCCGAGCAGCTGGCGTACCAGGCCCTCGGGGCCACCGTGCCCGTCCCCGGACTGGGGCCGTACCAGCCGTACCGCCAACGAGCGCTGCTCGACTACACGCGAGGGCAGATCCAGGCCGCGACGGCCGGATCGGCCTTCGAGCCGTGGCAGCAGTTCTAGGCGCTACAGCAGGGCGTGCACGAGCACGCCGGCAAACGTGAGGCCTGCGACGGCCAGGGACGCGAGCTCGAGCAGGTTCAGTCCGGGTCCGATGGCTCGTAGGGGATCGGCGGGTGGACGGGCTGCGCCTGGACCGGCGTCGGGCTCAGCGGGTAGTGGTGCGGAATCGCTGACTGCCCCTCGAGTCTGGACAGTCGCTCGCCCAGGCCGCTCACCTTCGATCGGAGATAGGCCAGCGCCTTGTCCGTCCGGTCGCGCTCGTTCGAGTCGTGGTCCTCGAGCCTTGCGACCTTGAGCTCCAGCTGGCGCACCCGGTGCTTCATTACCGCCCACACGCCTGCGCCGGAGGCGATCGTTCCAAGCAGTCCCAGCGAGATCGTGATGGCGGTCGAATCGGTCAGCATGTTCAGCCTGGGTTACCGTTTGCATATTACCCTTCACTCCGTCCAATCGGATCGAACAGCCTGACGCGCTGCGCGCGACTACGACTTCGGGTCCTCCGAGCTGGTGCTCGAGTCCTCGGTCTCTGCGCGGTGACGCTCGCGAGCTTCCCACCCGTCCCTCAGAGCCTGCTTCCAGTCGCGGTGGTGCACGAAGGAGAAGATGGCGGCCACGAGCGCCATGCCGTAGCCCACGATCTCGGCGAGCAGGTTGGGGTCCATGTCCTCGGGCACCAGGCCCAGGCTGCCGACGATGGCGAGGACCGCGAACACGATCGTCGCGGCGGGATCACGGGAGTCGGCGGCAATGCGCTGGAGCTGGTTCTTCTTCATGGACGACCTCTCGCCGGGATTCTAGCCCGAGCACGCGATCCGCGAAACGGCCCTGTGTTAGCCTGACTCACGAGAGCTGATGAATCCTGGGACCAAAACGGCGCTGGCGGTCGTCGGGGGGACCGCGCTCGCGGCCCTCTACTTCCGCGAGTCGGAGCGAGGGATCCCCGCGGAGGCCAACTGCTCCTACCTCTCGCCGTGGACCACCGACGTCGCGGCCTGGGGCGCGGGCGCGACGCTCGTGTGGCTCGGGTACCGCCACGAGTCGTTCATGGTGAGCTTCCTCGGCGCCGCCATCGCTACGCTCCACGTTGCGCAGTTCGCCGCGCACAAGGTCGTGACGCGGCCCACGATGGGCCAGCTGCTCGCCGGGGAAGTGCCGATCGAGAATCTGTCGGACGTCGAGCAGGGCGCAGCGATTCGTGCGCTCGAGGAGGAGGGCTGGTTGCTGTGAAGCCGCAAGACATGAAGTTGATCCTGGGAGTCGGGCTGGTCGCCTTGGTGGGCGCCGCGGTGCTCTCAAGCCTCCGCACCGACACGATCGCCGACAAGATCGCGCAGGCTCGAGACTCGCTGTTCGAGGTCGACCCGGGGTGCGAGACCATCCGATTCAAGGGCGGTGGTGACGCACCGGACGAGGAGGCCCTCGCGCAGGCGCGCATGTACTACTTCGAGCCGTTCGTGAAGGCCGAGCTCACGCAGGGCGCCGAGGAGGAGGCGCAGCTCATCGACATGCCCCTCGTGGACTACCTGACCACGGCGGTGCTCTACCAGCTGTTCCCCGAGTGCCAGAACCGCGACCCCGCGCCGTGGCCTCCCGCGAGCCTGATCGGCGGCGGCAGCTTCAGCGTGATCTACGTCGCCATGAAGCTGTACATCGGTGGGATCCTCGCCGACGTCCTGGCCGAGCGCGACGGCGCTCCCGCGGAGTCCTGACGTGGCGTCCGATCGCAACAAGCTCGTGTTCGCTGGCCTCATCGGCCTCGGCGGCCTCGCCGTCCTCGCCACGCTGGCCGGCAGCTCGGGCCGGTTGCCGCGCGGCAAGGGCCTGACGGCCCCCACCGTGCGTGGGCGCAGCCCCGAGCAGCTCGCCGACGAGTTTGCCGCCATGGGGATCCAGTGGGCGGCCCTGGCCGGGCGTCGGGGACCGAACAACCCCGTGACCAAGCCCTCGTGGTTCGTCGAGGAGCTGCCGAAGTACGCTGACGCACTGCGAGCTCGAGGGATCCAGGTCGTGATCTACGGCTGGGTCACCCCCGAGGACTGGGAGAAGGAAGCGGACGACCTTCTCCGGGCCGCCGACGCGGCCAAGGCGGTGGCGATCCGGATCAACCCCGAGGTGGACTGGACGCCCGGCACCACGGCCCAGCGGGCCACCGCCACGAAGCTCATGGACAAGCTGACGGCCCGCTACCCGGTGATCGTCACCAGCTACGGTGGCGGCCCGCGGTTCTTTGGGCCCAACTTCCCGTGGGCGGAGTTTGCCGAAAAGGCCGCGGCGGGAGCTCCCCAGCTCTACGGTCAGGCCGCGACACTCGAGGCCCGCCAAGCCCGGGTGCAGTCGTGGCGAGACGCCGGCTTCCGCGTCATCCACCCCACGATCGGGGCCAACGACGAGCCAGCCGACATCATCGCCGAGGCCGTCGCCACGCCGCACGACGGCGCGATCGGGATCTGGAGCTGGGGAAACATCCACGCCAAGCCCTCGCGCCAGGCCGCCATCGGCAGTCTGAAGGTCGGCAGCAGCAGGACCACCAGCAGCGAGGCGTGATAGCCTCGTTGCATGATCCCGCTTCCACTCCTGATCGTCGGTGTCGTAGCTGTCGGCGCGGCAATGGCCGCCGGAGGGGGAAGTCCGGAGCGCAAGCCGGCCGAGAAGGACATTCCGAACCTGCTCGCGGCTCGAGCCCGGTGGCGGGCCTCGGACTGGGGTGCGAAGGTCGACAAGCAGGCGATCGACCTCTCGAACCCGCACGACGTGGCCGTGGTCGTCGCCCAGGAGGTGTTCCCCAACTACTCCTGGCCCGCGCGGCCAAACGGGCCACCCAACAAGTTCGCCCTATGGAAGACGATCGCTACCGACGTCTACGGCTACCTCGGGGCACCTGACCCCTTCCCGGCCCAGTGACGTGGTAGGTTCGGGCCATGGCAGTCCGAACACTCACTCCGTCCAACGCCCGCCCTCGTATGATCTTCTGCCGCACCGCGGCGGGAGGCTACCGGCCGCCCGAGTTGATTCTCTCGGTCAAGCGTGGCCGGGCGCTCGTCCGTCGAGCTCACAGCACGACGGCGGCGCAGCACAGCGCCAGCTACGGCCCCCGCGGCGCTCGCTGGGTCGACCTGAAGCACGTCCGAGGCTCGATGATCGTCCGCGAGGTACCTGGGAGCGCCTGGTAGGTGCCCACCGAGCGAGACCTGTTCGAGCAGATCCTTTGCTCGATGCAGGCCATGGAGACCGGCCCGTGCCTCTGTGGAGATCCCCCGGATCCGGAGTGCCAGCGATGCGGCGGGACGGGAACCTTCGAGCCCGACGTGTTTGACGCGCCAGTCATCGCGTACACGCTCACGGCCTGGATCCGGGCCATGGCGCTGACACGCGCCGACCAGAACTACGCCCGATTCGACGAGCAGTGGACCGTTCTCGAGGAGTACGTGACCAACTTGCAGGCCCTGTCCCTCGAGATCGCGGATCCAGACGAAATGCGCGAACTCGTTGGACGGGCCATGGGCGTGCCAGCGCCGGCCGCTCCCGTCGAGACCGGCGAGGCCGCTCCCGGAGCTCTCAGCCCCGAGGAACTGCTCAAGTTCGGGATCGAGACCTAGTCCTCGTCCTCGAGGCTGACGGGCGGCCACGCCGGGGGACTGGCCGGCTCCGCTTCGCCCCCGGACTCGAGCTCGGCCGAAGCAGCAGACTCGAGGTCGGTGGTCGACTCGACGGGAGCAGCACCGCGTCGGATGGGCTCCTCGGTCGAGGTCTCGTCGGTGGTGGTGCGCTCAGGACTCGGGGCCATACTCGAAGTCTACACGAAGCGCCCGGACCGAGGGTGTCCCGCCGGCGGTGTAGACGTTCGAGACGGCAATCGAGTCCGTCTCGGGGTTCAGGTCGAACCCGTTGCGGATCCGATCGCTGATGTCGTAGGTCCACGACCAGTCGAGCGTGTCGTCGAAATCGAACAGGTCCGTGATCTGCGTGTACGCAAAGGGGCCGAACGGAGCCGGCTTGCGGTAGCGGTAGAGCCTGATCCTCGCGCGCTCGCCGGCCGAGAACGGAAAGTCGCACCGGACGGCGAGCCGTCGCAGGACCAGGATGCCGCCGGGCGAAGGCACGACGGGGAAGCTCTCGGCGTAGGTTCCGCTACCGAGGGCCGGCGGGTTGTCCTGGTAGAACGAGAACGTCTGCGGGGCGAGCTGAGTGCCGTCGGGACGTGGCCGGGCGCCGCCCATGGGCGCGCCGTTATCGGGTCCGAGCGAGTAAGCGACCATGACCCGGTCAGGATACCCCGGATGGGGTCACTTGCGGGCTGCCAGGCCGATCGCCGTCACCGCGGCCGCGCCGACCAGCAGGAGGCCGGCGCCAGACGCCGTCCCCTTGCGCTCGGGATTGCGCACCTCGAAGGGCCAGCCGCCCACAGGGCCCTCCGCCGGGGGGACCTCGGCCGACTCCCCGATCGGGGTGGCGTAGCGGGTCGTGGCGCCCTGCTTCCAGCTGTCCTCGGTGACGCCCGCATCGCGCAGCTTGGCGGCGTAGGGCGGATCGATCGCGTCCACGTCCTCGAGGCGGACCTTGAAGCGCAGGTCGTTGGACAGGAGCTTTTCGCGCGCGAACAGGCAGCGCTCGCGCAGCTGCTCCCCGAAGGTGCCGTTGAAGCTCCCGATCGGGGCGGACGTGTCGTTGAAGGCGCCGTACCGAGCCAGGCCGCCGACCTCGTTTGGCCGCACGTAGGCGCAGACCTCGGTCCGGTACAGGGCTCGGTGCTGCGCCTCCTTCAGGCGCCGGGTCGCGGGCTTGATCGCGGCACCGTCCAGGAAGCGCCAGACGCCATTCCGAACCGACGAGCTCACGTTCATGGAGCACCGGTCGGGCGGGTAGATCGCACCGGCCTGGTACTGGAGGTCCGAGAGCCAGCCGCCGTCGGGGTTCTGGTGGGGTTTGGATGGGCAGCGGGGGCGCCCGTCGTTGGGGTCGCCCTGCCAGGCCCCGTCTTTTCGGCTCATACCCGGCCAGACGTACCGGGCGTTGAGCCCGTCCAGGTTCACCGACTGGTCGCCGTTGAGGAGCATGAAGGGCGAGACGAGCTTGCCCAGGTTCACCAGCTCCTCGACGCCGCCGTCGGTGTACCCCTTCGCCCACCGCTGGTTCCACTGCTCGGCAAAGCTCTGCCGCATGGCGTCGAAGTAGGCGTCCCAGGCGTCGTGGATCTGTCCGGCTCGGACCTTGTACATGTCCGGGTTGCCCGCCTTCTGCACCATTTCCCACAGCGCCGTGCAGGCCTGCGTGGTGGCGGGAAAGAAGTCGCCGACGCTGGTGATCGCGTCGATGCGCGTGCTTGGCCCCTTCTTGAGGCCGTAGATCGCCAGCTGGACGACGTCGGCCATGCGCTGCGTCCCGGGCATGAAGCCCAGTCCGGCGCCCGAGCTCGAGCCAGGGGCGCTCGTCGCGTAGCGCAGCACACCGGCCTCGGTGAAAGTGCCCCAGGCCCGGGTGTCGCTGCCCTCTTCAGTCACGAACATGCGGAAGCCCTCCTGCCAGTGCAGCGCCGGCCAGAACAGGCGGCTCCAGTCGACTTCCTGCATGGCCGGGAAGACGACGAGCTTGCACAGATCCTCGTCGAGGCCCTTGTCGTACGCCTTCCAGGGCACGAGCACCTGCTGGACCTTCGGGGCCCGTTGAAACAGGTCGTGGAACCACTGCGCGACCCCGATCACGGCCCCGAGGATCTGGCCGTAGACCGGGACGCTCGTCAGGATGCCCTCGGAGAGGTTGAACCCGGTCGTGATCATCGCCTGCTCGAGCGAGCCCATGTCGATCGAGTCCGGCCAGGCCACCGAGGCGAACGCGCCCTTGAACATGCCCGTCTCGGGGTCATCGCGGACGATCTTCGAGAGCCAGTCGGTGCGCAGGTCCCCGACGTGGACCGCCTTCGCCTTCAGAGCGATCTGCGTCGCGGTCGACCAGGCTGACGCACCCGCCTTCGCAATGTTGCCCGCCGACAAGGCACCGAGGGACCGGAGCCGATCGCTGTCGAACGTGCTGGGGAAGGGAGAGACGAAGAATTCGGGCTGCTGAACCGATGCGAGGAACGGAAGATTGGGGTTCAGGTACGCCATGGTCCGGTCATGCTACCGCGCAATCCCCCGGCCGGATCACGAGCTCGCCGGCCGCGGCGTCGCTCGAGCGGATCGCGCCATGGTGCCAGACGGATCCGCGGGTGCGGACGCTCTCGGCCTCCGGCCACACGAAGCCGTCCCTGACGGCCCACTCGAGAATCGGCGTGGTCAGGTCACGCCGATCGCCTTCGTAGCGCAGACCGTTGCAGTTGAGGCAGGGGGACCAGTAGAACCCGCCGTCGTCCATGAGGACCAGCTCGTTCCCGATCCCCTTGCAGGTCGGGCACGGGAGGGGATGCTCGAGGGCGTTGTCGTCGTGCTTCACCGGAGGCCCGAGAGAATACGCCCGCTGATCGTGCCGCGTCGGCTGTACAGGAAGACGGCCGCCACTGCCGCCGCCGCCCCCAGCAGCACCAGGGCGCCCCCGCCACCGCTTTCGTCGTGGCCCTCACCCTTGGCGGCCTCCTCCTCGGTGACCGGCTTGTCGCCGCGCCCCTGGCACATCTGGAGCACGATCCCGCCGGGGCCCGTGACCCAGACGGGGGTGTAGCCCTCCGGGCACTGGATCAAGGGAGGGGGCTGCGGCGGCGGAGTCGGCTCGGGGACCGGGTCAGGGCCGGGCTCCGGAGCGGGCTTGTGGCTCGCGTCCCAGACCATCGCCCGCGCGAGGTTGTTGAGCTCGATGCCGGCCTCGATGCGCGTGCAGATCTGCTCGATCACGCCGATGTACCCCCCGTAGGTCGTCGCCAGCGACGCCAGGCCGGCGGGCGACCTCCAGTAGGCGCTTTTCGTCCACTCGCGCGCCTCGATCGACCAGGCCGCCATCGACGCCGCGAGCTCGTCCGCCGCGGGTGCGATCCACTCCCCTGCGGGGTGGAGCTCGGCGGCGTGGCTTGAGACCGCCTGGATCTCGGCCTTCAGGCGCTTGGCCCAGGCGTCGAGGTCGTCGAACCCGCAGACGTCATTCCAGGCCGATCCGCAAGGGTGCTGGCCCTCAGCCGCGGGCCAGGAGCGCCCACCTTCAGCGATGATCACGGGGACGGACACGTGCCCAGGGTACCACTCGGGCCCCCGGCCGCGGCTATTCCGCAGTGGCTGCGTCGGCGTCGCGGTCCCGGCGCACGATCCGGTAGACGGTCGTGGGGTGCCAGCACTCGCCCCGGCACGGATACTGGGAGATCCGCTCGTTCAGGTGCTCGGCGATCTGGGCGATCGTGAGGCCCTCGTCGTGGCGGAGCCGCCGGATGGTCCTCAGCGCGCGCTGCTCGGCCTGGACGGGCTCGATGGTGCCCGCGTCGCTCCAGCAGTAGCCGTAGGGGGCCCGGCAGTTGTGGCGGAGGCCCCGGGCCTTCTTGGCCCGCAGCGCGACTCGAGTGCGCATCGCGATGATCTCGCGCTCATACTGCGCCACCGAGCGGATCATGTTCCGCATGAGCTGGCCCTCGGGGCTCTTGTCGTTGCCGACGCCGTCGCAGGTCAGCACGCGGGCCCCCTCGCGCTCGACCAGCTCCTCGACGATCGCGCCCTTGGCAACCGATCGGGAGAGGCGATCCAGCCGGAACACGAGCAGGACGCCCGCCTGGTACTCGCGCACGGCCGCCATGGCCTCCATGAGGCCTGGCCGCTTGTCGAGCTCGGCCGCGCCGGAGACTCCACGGTCCTCGCTGACGTAGACCAGGGCGCGATCGTTCTCCTCGCACCAGGCCTCGAGCGCGTCGCGCTGGGCGTCGGGCGACAGGGCCTGATCGTCGGTCGATACGCGAATGTAGCCCACCACCTTGGCCGGATCGCCGGCCTTGCGTCGTCGTCGGCTCACTCAAACCCCCGTAGCACTTGCTGGCCCGCGCGGGCGCCGTCGTCCTCGAGCTCGAGCCCGCCCGGCCGGAAGGCCCTGTAGGTGGCGCGCTCGGCGAGCAGGTCGGCGATCTCCGGAGGACCGCCCTTGCGTGCGCTCGTCCGGGTCCACTGGTCGAATGCGCGCTCGAGCGCCACTGCGAAGCGGCGATCGTGCACCAGGCGGTTTCCCTTGGCCGCGAAGGCGTCCGGATCGGCGATGAACGCCTCGGCCGCCTCGGCCGAGAGGCCGGCGTCCGTGGCCGTCGCCATGGCCTTCTCGCGGAAATCGGCCCGGCAGCGGTCCCACCGCGCCTTCAGGCGCCGCCAGGCCCTCCGCCCCGCGGCGGTGTCCGCTCGCCGCGGCTTGGCCTGGAGTTCGGCCACGCACTTGTTGAGCGCCGGTGCGCCCCACAGGTCGAGCAGGTAAAGCGAGGGACGGCTTTGCATGTCGGTGAAGTCGTAGACAAACGCGCCGCGCTGGAACCGGACGCCGCCGGTGAGGGCCTCCGCGTGCAACGCTTGGCGCTCGAGATCCTGGGCGGTCGTGTAGACCCGGATCCGCGGGTCGTCCCGGCCCACGCTGGCGCATATCAGGCAGGAGTCCCACGACCAGCGGATCGCGGGGAAGGCCTGGAAGAGCTGACGCCGGATCTCGGCCGCGCTCGGCTTTCCCTTGCCGCCGCGTGCTTTGGGGCCGATCCCCAGCAGGTGCACCCGCTTCGCCGGGCGCCGGCGCAGGAAGTCGACCACCAGGGGAAGCGGGGTCGCTCCCTTCATCATCGGGAAGGCGACGGCGTAGCCGTCCCAGCCGAGGGCCTTGGCGGCCGCCCGATCAAAGGCGACCGGGTCGAGCTCGCCGCCCTGGAGGACTACGGCGATCTCGGCCCCGGTCCGGAACATTCGGCCGAGCCAGCCCGACTCCTTGAACCATCGGAGCCTCCGGAGGGTCTCCTGCTGGTCGGCAATGCGGTCCGGGGCCATGATGAGCAGCCGGTTCCCGTAGGCTCGGCCGACGCGCTCCATGAGCGCCAGCCGCCGGGACCACTCTTCCTCCGTGATCGGCCGGACGACCTCGAGTTTTCCGCCCTTGGCCTTGACCTCGCTGAATGCGCCGTTGTCGATGAACAGCCGGCGATCCGGGTGCTCCTTGGCCGCGCGGACCAGCGCGGCCTCGCATCCCCGCGTGAGGCACTCGTGGGCAGCCACACCGTAGTCGTTGCCGGCCCGCGCCATGCCCCGAATCTCCCCGGGCTTGTTGGTACCGGAAGCGTAGTAGATCGGCTCCACAGCTGGATTCTAACCGGTGAGCGCGATCACAATGCCGAAGGGCCACGCGAGCGAGACGAACAGGCCCGCGAGGACTCCGAGCCAGACGTTCTGCCAGATCGAGCTCCAGGGCCCACCGTAGGGGACGACGAGCCCGGAGAGTGCGCCAGCGACGACGAAGGCGGCGAAGTACCCAATGACGATGATAGGAACCATGGATCCAGCCTCAGCTACTCCGGTTGGCAGGTCCAGAACGATCCGGTCGACTCGCACACCAGGCCCTCGCAGCACGGGGGGTCTTGAAGAACCCAGTTGCACTGCGCGCCTTGCGTGACGCATTCGCCGTCGCCGTCGCCGTCGCCGTCGCCGTCGCCGTCCCCGTCGCCATCCCCGTCGCCGTCACCATCGCCGTCGCCGTCGCCATCCCCGTCGCCATCCCCGTCGCCGTCGCCATCCCCGTCGCCGTCGCCATCCCCGTCGCCGTCACCGTCGCCGTCGCCGTCGCCATCGCCGTCGCCGTCGCCGTCGCCGTCGCCATCGCCGTCGCCATCGCCGTCGCCGTCGCCGTCGCCGGTCTCGTCACCGGCCGGTCCAAACGGACCGTCGTACGGCTCGTGGCAGCCGGCGGCCAAAAGCGTGCACGCAAAGAGCGTGAGTACCGCTGACGTCGAGCGCCTCACGCCTCCGCCTCGAATTCGGCGCGCAGCTTGACGATCTCGGTCTCGAGACGAAAGAGCATCGCCTCGAGAATCTCCCCCTTGGTCGCCAGGCGATCCGGCGCGCCCTTGAGGACGGTCGGGCCGGCATGAAAAACATCGACCGCGCCACGAAGAACCACGGCGGCTACGTGCCCAAACAGAGCTGGAGGCGCGCCGGGCGGAACGCGCGTGACGGCGTGCGACTTCCCCTCGGGGGTACGGACGACAAGCGCGTAGAGCTCGGTGTCGTCGGCCTGGATGACGGGATGATTGAAGATCTGGTCTTGGTCCTTCATGCGTCTTGCCTTTCGGTCTCTCGGTAGAACTCGACCCGCCAGACCAGCGGGTTCTCGGCCCAGGACGCGCCGTCCCGGTGCCCGTTAATCTTGTCCCACAGCCGGGCGAAGGGAGGGACGGCCGACCATCCTGGACGATCGGGCTGCACCCCCTCCCGCAGCGCGTCGGCGTGGGTCAGCTCCTGGAGGTGCTCGAGCCGGGCGTCCACCACGTAGAGCGAGATCCGGCTGGCCCAGCGGGGCATGTGGATCGAGGGACGCCAGCGACCGGGCTTGCACCGCGTCCAGCCCTCCCGGTACACCGCCCACTCGAGCCCGTCCGGCGAGACGCGGTGCGGGACCTGGCTGCCGTCCTCCTCTCGGGACGCTCGGTACGCGGTCGCGGGCACGATGGCGTGGGTCTCGCGCACGTAGAGCCGGTCTCCCGCATCGCAGCGGAACCGCCGGCCGTACAGCCGTCGCGTGACCGTTTTCTCGCCGCGCAGGACGGCCGCCACCAGCGGCCCCTGGAACAGAATAGGGCGCTCAGCCACGAAGCGGCCCCTTGTAGACCCGGCGGTACCGCCGATCGGGATTCAGGCTCGTCAACGAGCCAGACGCAACGTACACGGCAGCGCCCTCGTGGTCGCCCTGCACCACCAGGCACACGTTTTCTCGCGTGGGCCACTCGTCCGCTTCGCAGACCAGATCGCCTGCGCTGAGCTGGTCCCCATCGACGACGTCCATGACGCCCCACGGCGAGCCGTCTCGGCCGCGACGGTACCCCGCGATCCACAGCTCGGCGCGACCCTTGGCGATCGAGACGACGGTTTCCACGTCGCTCGGGGTCTCGCGGATCCCCCCACTGACCTTGGTTCCCCTGCCCTCCGGCCCCGAGACGTCCCACCAGCACACGCCACAGTCGAACCACACGCAAGCGCACAGATCGGACGACTCGTAGAACCACGACCTGCCGTTGGGGCTCTGCGTCCAGGTGAACGAGCGGCCGTCGATCGCACGGAGGAAGGCTTGAGACTCGGCCAGGTCCATGGCCGCGACCCACGCGTTGCGCTGGAGCTCGAAGCGCTTGCGGGCCTCCGCCGTCTCGGGCGGGCTCGGGTTCTCCTGGACCCACCACTGCGCAAACCGTCGCCCCTCACACATCGCCGCGCCTCCACCCATGATCGCGGGAGACGAAGCGCAGCCGCTCGATGAAGTCAGGGCGGCGAATCTCGCCCGGCGCCGGGTCCGGCTTTGGAGCCCCGGCCGGGCGCCTGCCGCCTCCCGAGCGAGCCGCCGGAGCCTCGCCGCGCTTGCGCAGCGTCGTCAGGCGAGCACGCACTTGGCCGACGCGAAGGTCCATGCGCGCCGCGATCTGCGTGGGCGTCGCCCCGTCACGGTAGCGGCGGATGAGCTCCGCCTCCTGCTCGTCGGTCCAGATCACCGATCGGCTCGTTTCGTAGCGAGCTCGACAAGATGGTCGCTCACCTGGTCGAACGGAATCGAGGCCAGCCCACGCGAGGTCACGAGGACAAGCGTCGGCACGTCACGCACATCCCACACTTCAACGGCCACCTCCAAGTGCGCCGCGTGACCCAGGCAGCCGACGAACTCTCCGCGGCGGTACAGCTCTGCTCGAGAGATCGGCTCCGCCTGGGCAATAGCGGGAACGTCCTCGGTGGTCTCGATGGTGGATCGGCGGGGCTGCTCGCTGCGCCCGACGACGCGGAACCGCCGCCGGCTCATCCCTCCTCTCCCTCGAAGGCCTTGGCCCAGCGCGGGGCGACGTGAAAGCTGACGTGAGAGCCGATGGTGCCGAGCACTTCCGCGACGGCTTCCTCGGGGGTGTCGACCTGGACGCTGTAGTCCTGGGGCGGGTCGTCGTCGATCCAGACACGGACCTCGGGCCGCTCGTGTTCGGAACGCTCGGCCGGGGCCGAGACCGCGATGCGAATGGTGATCAGATCGTTGTAGTCGTCGGAGTTGCTCATGGTCCTACCTTGTCGTCGTCGAAATGGTCTTCGGGAGCGTGGTCACCGTCCGGATCCCACCAGGGCAGCACGCCCGGCGGAGGGGGGTTGCCGAGAGGCGCGGGCAACGTCACCGGCGGAGGGCCCGGATCGGCCTCAGCCATGGCGGCGTGGACTTCCATCTGGAAGTCCCGAAGCCGGCGGGTGAGGAGAGCGGCGCTGCGCAGCTGCCGGAATGCCTCGGGGCTCCGCGCCATCTGCTCGTCGAGGGTCTCGAGGAGGCTAGCGAGCGGGAGCTCGATGGTGGCCCGCGCGACCTGCATGACGTCGTGGAGCGCCTTCTCGGCCTGCTTTTCGTTCATGCCCATGGGTCTAGTCGCTTCCCTTCCGCAACTCCACGATGACCGCAACGGCGACCAGCGCCGCAATGACGGCGCAGATCAGCACGTTCACCGGGTGGCCCTCCGCAGCAGGTTGCCGTCGATGCTCTCGGCCGAGCGTTTCCACTCCACCTCGAAGTCCTGCGCGCGACGGCCGGCCATGTAGCCGTTGCTGAAGCCTAGGTCGTGCGCGAGCTGGGCCTGGCGGGCAGCGCGAGCCGCCGCCGCCGCCTCGCGCCGCTTCCAAAGGGCGCCCCCCAGAGCAACGTTCAGCAGCGCAAGCGCGAGCCCCAAGCCCGCTGCAAGTGCCCCGCTCACGCGGCCTGCTCCGCGGCGCGGCGCCAAAACTCGGCCCTGGCACGCTGCCGGGCGGCTTCCTTCCGCAGGGCGTCGTCTCGCTGACGCTGCGTGAGCCTACGGTCCAGATCCGCCGGCACGATCACGCTGTCTCGGCCCGTGAGAGCCATGAGTCGATTCGCCCAGTGGGCCAGGATCGAGGCCTTGACGGGGTCAGGAACGCCGTCGTCCTCGATCATGCGACCGCACGCGCGTAGCCCCTGGACGACCTGGGCGAGCTCCTCGCAACGCTCGAGAATGGCCTCGGCCCGGTGCATCCGGCGACGTGTGTCCTCGAAGTCACGGCGCGCCAGCTGCCAGACCTCCCAGGCCTGGTCCTCGTGTCCCTCCGCGAGGCCGGAGTCCAGGACGAGCTCGGTGAACCGCTCCTTGGCCTCGCGTTCGTCCTTCCAAAGTCGGCGAAGCGCGGCCACGCCAGCTATCGCGCTGACCCCCAAGAAGGCCAGCAGGCCCGGGAAGCCCTTTGATCGATCTGCCATGCCGCTTGAATAGCACGACACGACCCTGTTGTGTATGGACGAAATGCGTGGTAGGCCTATCTGCGTGTCCACAGGGCGCTACGGGGTGTTTGGGGCGGTTTTGCCGGCCAGGGGGCGTCTGGGACCGTCTCCTGGCCGGCGCCCGCTGCCCGTCGTGTCGGGCGCGAGGTGACCCCATGCAGTACCGAATTCAGATCTCCGTCCGATCGATGCACCCCGACCACACCGGCCAGCGACCGGGCTTCCACATGGCCGTCGAGGGGGACCACCCCGACGAGCAGCGGGCCCTCGAGTACGGGGTCGGGATGGCCCGCGTGCTCGCCAAGGGCGAAAGGCCGGCCAGCTCGACCTCCCGTCCGTTCGCCGAGTTCCCCCGCCTGCGCATGACGGACGCTCCCGGCCGGTGTCCGCGGTGCGCCAACCATGGCGATGGCCCCCACCCCTGGTGGGGTGCCGAATCGGGCCTCTGCACGCTCTGTAACTACCCGGAGGCCCATCCGGAAGGGCACGAGTACGGATGAGCGCGGATCCTGGACGCTGCCGCTCTTGCGGCGCGCCGATCGTCTGGGTTCGGACCCGGACCGGCTCCGCCATGCCCTGTGACCCCGAGCCCGTCGACTTCTGGCACACCGCCCAGGGCGACGAGCGGTACGTCACTGAGGACGGCCGCACGTTGGCCGGCTCGCGCTCTCAGCCTGGCCTGTTCAGCCCTGACCCCCGAAAAGGCTACATTCCCCACTGGGCGACGTGCCCACACGCAGACAAGCACCGGAAAGGCAGACGATGACCGACCACTCCGACAACCCCACCCTACTCAACGCCTACAACGTCGGGCGCAAGCACGCCCACCCCGATGCCCCGCGGCACCGGATTTTCGCCGAGCTGGTCGATAGCGGGGTGCTCGTCCCCTCCGCGTTCACCGACTTTTCCCTGGGCTGGGCAGCCGGGCTCGCCCCGGAGGCCGCGCCCCTCGAGTCCGAGCTACTCTTGCTCGAACGGGACCTGCGCGACCTCAACGCACGCCGCCGGGACCTGTACGCCCGGTCGCTGGCCGCGTCGCAGGGGGACAAGGCCGTGGCCGACCTGGTCGCCAACGCCATGCTGGCCGGCCCCCTCAACGAGCAGAACCAGATCCCGTGGCCGGTCGAGGTCAACGGTGTCGGGTGGGTCGAGGACTCGCAGCCCGCCTTCACCGCTGGGGCGCCCGACACCTGGTGCTCAATGGTCTTCCACGAGACGCCCGGCGTGGTGCTGCCGCCGAAGGACGACGCGCCCCGCTACCTGGGGCTCGAGCTCGGCACCGTGCCGACCACCGTGCTCGCGCGGCTGTCCCCCGCCAAGTTCGTCCACCTCGAGTACGCCGGCGACGTCCCGCTGTTCTACGTCCCGGCCAAGCGGCTCCTGGCGACCATGCACACCGCGCTGTTCAGCCAGCTCGAGCACCCCGACCAGCTCCGGGAGCTGGAGGACGACCCGATCTCTCCCTGGTACGCGGCGGCCCTGGAGTCCCTCTCGCGTCAGCAGGCCCAGCGCCTCGCCGAGGACTCGGACCCGGTCGCCGAGGCCGCCATCGCGGCGACGGACGGTGAGGAGCCGAACTGATGGATGAGGAAGACCGCCGCGCCGCGCGGCCGCTCATCGACTACTCGGTGGCCGTGACCGGTAGGAGGTTCGTGCTGGCCGCCGAGTCGCGGCTTCGCAAGGGCGGGAACGAACAGCTCGCGGACGATTTCCGGGATGCTTGCCTGCTTGACCAGGACGACCCGCGCCGTCGACAGGCCCTCGACCGGCTCGCCGCGCGCGCCTATGAAGACTGGCGCGACTGGGCCGCCAAGCCCCCGCCGTCGGCCTGGGAGCGGCTCAGGGACGGGATTCGGGGTGCCGTCCAGGAGTTGCGCTTCGTTGGCAGTCTCGCCCGGGAGCTGTTTTGCTTTTGTCGGAGGCAAAGGTGATCGCGGGGTCCGAGATCGCGGCGATGCTGGCGCTGCTCGTCGTCGGGGTTTTCGCCGCAGGGTTTGCGTGCGGTCGATCGCGCGAGAGGGCCAGGCTGGAACCCCGCGTCAGCTACCTCCAGTCCGCCCTCTCCCGTGAGAGGACCGCTGCTCACTCACTCGCCTGGGAGTTCCGCGAGTCCAATACCGACCGGCGGAATGAGCTCAACCGCTGGAACAAGCGCCGGATGCTGGAGGGCGACTCGTGAGCGAAGCCATAGGCGCCCGGATCAACCGCCTTCAGCGCGAGCTCGACGAGGCCATCGAGCTGCTGCACGGCACCTGCCTGGCTGCGGAGTCGGTTGGGCCGTGGGGGGACGACCATGGCACCACCGAGGCCCGGTGCTGTGACCACTGCGGGGGAGGAAGTGTCGCCGCAGTGGAGCAACCCGAGCTTGCCCACAAGCCCAGCTGCCCCTACGGACGTGCCCGTCGCTGGCTGTCCCAGGGGCGCCGGTTGCCTCGCCCCGACCATCGGTGGGGCCAGGTCTGGGCGGACGCCATCGCCTTGGCGTACGTCCACGAGGCCATGACGCAGTCCCGGGGCATGATGCGGGACTCCGCCCGTGCGTGCCGGGGCGAGGGTCGCCTGCACCTCGCCAGCCCGATGGATGCGAGCGCCGACGCCCTCGGGGAGTGCGCTGGCATGGTCCGGCGAGCGCTGCGATGCGCCGAGATCGGCCTCGAGGAGAGGAGCAAGGCGTGACCGCGGTCGTGCTGGCGGTCATCGCCACGGCGTGCACGCTCGGTGTGGGCTTCGGGCTCGGGGTCGCTTTCATGCGCGTCCGCTACGTCGAGCTCGGGCGGGTCGCCGACCTGGCCCTCGAACGGGCGGTGCGGGAGCGTGAGGCGGGGATCAAGGCGGGGCAGCGGGGGCAGGCGGCGGTCGAGCGCGCGCAGGAGACTCTGAAGGCCCACCAGGCTGCGTTTTCGCGCTTGCTCAACGGGCTCTCCGAGTGCGCCGAGGTGTGCGAGGGGTACGCCGACGAGCAGGGAGAGGCCGACCGCGGTGGCGAGCCCCTTGAGGACGTCAAGTCGCAGCCATGGTTCTCCGACGTCGAGAGCGCGGTGGCCTGCGGCGCCGCCACCGACTGCGCCAACCTCGTCCGTCAGCGGATCAGCTTGATCATGGACGACATCGAGGAAATCCTCGACTGATGGACCGCCACGACGCCGCGGTGGAGCTCTGCCGCCGCGTCCTGGCGGGCTACTTCGATCGCCAGGCGAAGCTCTACCAGTCCCGGGGCCAAGTTGCGCAGCGGGACGTCTGCCTGCTCATGGGCGCCCAGATCCGATCCGGCTCCCCCGAGCACCTGCACCACCTGGCGCAGGCCGTGCGGGCCGCCCAGCGTGGAGACGACCCGGGGGCGTTGAACCTCGACCCGAGATCCCTGCCTCCCGGCCGAAAGCGGTAGGATCGGGCCATGGCCCGCTCACCGCTCGCCCTGCTCCTGCTCTGTTCCTGTGTCCTCCCGCACGTCCCCGAGGCGCCCACCTACGCCGAGGACTGCACGCCGAGCCACGACGAGTTTGCGCAGCTTGCTCGAGATCCCCGCCTTCGGCCGGATCTTGGTGAGGGGCCGATCGAGCCCGAGGCCGCCCTGGCCCTCGTTTACTCCGAGCTCGAGCGGATCGACTATGAGCTGCGCCTGGTGAAGGGCTACCGGGACGCGGTCGGCTTCACGTGCCTCTCGGCGCTCGGGGTGGTGGTTTGCGACGCGAGCCTCGCCGAGCGTGACGCCGCCGACCAGGCCGACACTCTGGCGCACGAACTGACCCACGGGATCCAGGCTCGCGCGCTGGGTCACAAAAAGTTCCTGACCGTCTGGGGCGACGTCGAGGGCCGTCGGGCGCTCGAGAACGCCGCGCGCAGCGTCCAGTACAACCTAGAGACCCGTATGGGGATCGAGCCGGACGTGGAGCGCTGGCGGGCGGTCGCCGAGGCGGACGGGATCCGCTACGGGTGGGTCAACGGCCCGGCTCCGGCACACTGCGCCATCGACGCGGCCGTCCAGCTGTGGCTCGAAGATCAGCCCTAGCTGGCGCGCCAGGCGGTAGAATCCGGAGGCCATGGGCTTTCCGGACGGACCACAACAAGGCGCGCCTCTCAACTTCCCGAACCTGGACTCCTTCGAGGAGTGCTATCAGGTTGTCCGCTCCGCGGACGACCTGCCGGACCCGGGTGCTGGGGGCGAGAGGGTGCTGGCGCCCAACACGGGGTACTTTCTGTGTGGGACGATCGTCCTCCCCGACGACGAGAGCTTGCGTGTCGGCGTAGGGACCGTCCTCGCCGGCCGAGACGTCCAGATCGATGGCTTGGTTGGAAACGTCGACGGTCCGCTCGTCACCAGCGACGTCGG
>Ga0180431_10003620_pt1 | contig 19802 bp, 19 predicted proteins | sample SS_ome_11_FD_132459 | JGI IMG/M metagenome (GOLD analysis project Ga0180431, IMG submission 132459) | Hypersaline lake sediment archaeal communities from the Salton Sea, California, USA - SS_1_MS_1 metaG | ecosystem: Environmental > Aquatic > Non-marine Saline and Alkaline > Hypersaline >... | reverse complement strand
TCGCGATCGAAGGTTACCACCTGAGCAGCAAGGTCGTTTGGGGCTACCTTCTCCTGGAAGTGCCGGGCGATGTCAGCACAGATCTTCTTGATCCGCTCAGGAGCTTTGACCAAGATGGCCATCTTCGTGGCTGCCTTAGCAAGGGTGTCCTTGTCCAGGTCCGAGAGACCGCCGGTGAGCTCCGCGTAGGCATCGTCGATAGCTTCGTGGTCGATGTGGAGATCTATTAGCCGGGGTTCGAAATGGAGTGGCTTGGTTGCCCCGTCGCGGATCGACTCCTCGAATCCGTAGCGGCTCATGTAGCCATGCTCATCCTCCTCGGCACCGAAAGCATAGAAGGTGTTCCGATCGCGGCGATTGATGGGTGTGCCGGTGAAGCCGAAGAGGAAGGCGTTTGGCAACGCCGCGCGCATCTTGCGTCCGAGGTCCCCCTCCTGGGTGCGGTGGGCCTCGTCGACCAGAGCGATGATGTTGTCCCTATCATTCAGGACCCCACCGGCTTCCGCGAACTTGAAGATGGTGGTTATGATCACCTTGCGCACGTCCTGAGAGAGGAGCTTCTCGAGATCGTCTCTTGATTCAGCCTTCACCAGGTTCGGGACATCGGCAGCATTGAAGGTAGCGCTGATCTGAGTATCAAGGTCTACACGGTCCACGACAATGAGCACCGTGGGGCTTTTCAGCGCTGGGTGCATCCGTAGCTTCTGAGCGGCAAACACCATAAGAAGCGACTTGCCGGACCCCTGGAAGTGCCAAATGAGGCCTTTGCGTGGATGCCCGGCAACGACGCGTTCAACAATCTGATTCGCCGCTTCATACTGCTGATAGCGTCCGATGATCTTGATCCGTCTCTTCTTCTTGTCAGTGGCGAAGACTGTGAAGTTGGCGAGGATGTCCAGAAGTACTTGAGGCCGGAGCATCGATCTAACAGTGCGTTGCACATCCGTCAGTGCACTTGAAGGCTGATCTCCAGCATGAATGCACCAAGGCCCCCAGAGGTGGACAGGCATACCTACAGAGCCGTAGCGAAAGTCCTTACCCTCTGTAGCGATGGAGAGCACATTTGGAACGAACAGCTCCGGTACATTCTGCTGATAGTCATCTCTCACTTGGAGTGCGCCATCCACCCAGCTTGTAGCCTTCCGCACCGGCGTCTTGGCCTCGATCACCACCAAAGGCAGCCCGTTAACCAGGAGCACGAGATCAGCGCGCCTCTCCGCGGGGCCAGCTCGCACACTGAATTGTTGGGTCACGACATATTCGTTGTTCTCTAGATCCTCGAAGTCGATGAGCCTCACTGGGACATGCTGACTATTCCTTCCGAAGGGCATGGTACGGTCGCCGCGCAGCCAGGTTGAGAATTCCTCGTTCGCCCGGATGAGACCCTCCGTGCGCACCGATATGAGAATTGCCCGCAGCTTGTAGATGACCTCGTCAGCTCGGTCAGGGTTTTCACTGATTTCTGGGTTGAGACGGATGAGCGCCTCACGAACGAAGTGCTCGACCATGATCTCGTGGGTTTGTCGGGGGAGATGCTGGGCAGCAAGGTAGTGCCAACCGAGACCTGAGAGCGCAGCATCCTTCCGAGCTAGACCCGGCCCGACGGCAGTGTGATGGATGGCTCCACCGCAGAGAAGATCTCGGATGAAGGCTTCGACTGTGTTGGACTCATCAAACATGGCCTTGAACCCTATTGGCTGACTTCCTGGAGAAGCCTATTCTTGAATGCCAGAGTCTGATTCCCTCGACTCAGAAGAGACCGACGTGCTGCCTCCAGTTCATTGAGTCGGGCCAGCAAGACATCTTGAGACTCCAAGTCTGGCATGACAATCTCTTGTCGTCGTATGCCCTCGGCATTGATGTTGTAGTTTCCAGCACTGGATCTGACATCTGCACGCAGCTTCCGCCGCGAACTGGGAGAGTTGATCACAGCGGCAAGATACCCCGGCCTCAACATCTGTGGTCGAACACGAAGGCGGATCAAATAGCTTGCATACACAGTCTGCTCCGGGAGACCCTCAGCAACTACACATCGACCGACATAGTCCGGATTCCCATTCGTACGCACCATCAGAAGATCGCCGTATTCAACCGCAAATCGGTCTAGCTCCTTGTCATTCAGTTCAACCCGTTTCAAATCGGACAGGTCGATTTCGCCGCGCAGGACATTGGGGATCCTGAGAATCGGCACGCCCGACGAATGGTAACCTGCCCGTTTAGAGCATCCATAGCTCACGTCGTCCAAGAACTCTCTGAGGGGAAACCTGGAAAACCGAGTGCCAAGCGCTTCGATTGTCTCCTCAATGAGAGCTGTCCTGAGTCTTTGGACTGATGCTTGCATCTCACGTGTTGTTTCCAACGATCTTTCCAGCGCCCAGAGTGCGTCTGAAATCCGCCGCTGCTGGTCCAGGGGTGGGAGAGGGAACTCGTACCACGCCAAATCCGAGAAGTTGACATATGGGTTCACGGAACCGCGGGACTGTTTCACCGAATGGCGCACAAATGGCTCAGATTGCATGATGAACGGCAGGAGCTCCGGAATCAGCTTGGCTCCCCTGGGCTCTAAGACGAAGGTGGTGTTTGCGCACACGCCGTCGAAATCTGCAACTGCCACCTTCCTCAAGTACGTTCGCCGCGAACCGTAGAGTACTTGTCCTGGACGGAACCTCATGTGGAAGGCAGGCCCAAGGTATCCATCACCGATGGCTCCCCAACGGCGTAGGTGCACATCATCAGTGTCCATGTGGTCGCCAGCAACGTAACGCTCAAGGCCTGAGGTCTCTGGATCAACTTTCTCCTTGCACTGCTGGACTACATCCCCGAACTTGACCAGAGTCCAACCTTCCTTCACTGTGGCAGCCTCAGCCACGAGATTCCTCCCCGGGATTGTAGCCCTCCAGCGCCTTCGCAAGTGCACTCATCTCCTGCCAGAACACCTGGCCGGCTAGCTCCCACTCATCCCATGCTTCCTCAAGGCTCCGGTTCTCGCGGTGTTCGGCTGATGCGCGGCGCACATACAGTGGGATATTGAGGTTGCTGTTATTGGTGGCTACCTCATCCAGAGTGACAACCTTCGCAAAGATAGGTTCGTCACTGAAGGCTCTGTAGGCAGCTAGTATCCGTTGCTGGTTGGCTTCGGTGAGGAAGCTCTGCGCACGTTCGCGCTCAACCTCTTTGACCGCGTCGATGAGCAGGATTTTCCCCTTGCGATCAGGCGACTTGCGCGTGCGGCAGACCACGACGCACGCCTCCATCGGCGAGTTGTAGAAGAGGTTGGGTCCGAGGCCGATTACCGCGTCCAGCTGGTCAGATGCCACCAGTCTCTCCCGCATCTCGCGCTCTTCGTTCCGGAAGAGCACACCGTGAGGAAAGAGTATCGCGCAGCGACCAGTATTCGGGTTCAGGCTCGAGAGGATGTGTTGAAAGAATGCGTAATCGGCTCGGCCTTGAGGAGGTGTGCCTAGAGTATTGCGGCCATAGGGATCGCTGGAGAAGACCTCGCGATTCCACTGTTTGATGGAGTACGGCGGATTGGCAAAGACCACGTTAAAAGTCTTCAGCCGATCCCCCTCTAGGAACTTCGGGTGAGCTAAGGTATCCCCTCGAACGATCTCGAAATCCTCTACACCGTGGAGAAAGAGGTTCATGCGAGCGATAGCTGAAGTCGTCAGGTTGATCTCCTGTCCATAGAGCTTCAGCGTGCGGTGTTCCCGCCCCTGACGCTTGACCTCGATGAGTGCCGAAAGAAGCATACCGCCCGTCCCGCAAGTGGGATCGTAAATGGTCTCTCCTGGTTGCGGGTCAAGTAGCTGGGTCATTAGATGGACCAGAGTCCGGTTCGTGTAGAACTCGGCTGCCGTATGCCCACTGTCGTCTGCGAACTTCTTGATCAGGAACTCGTAGGCTTGCCCGAATTCGTCTTCCGGAACACTTCCCAGTGACAAGTCTCTAGTAGAGAAGTGTTCTAAGAGGTCGCGCAGCGTTTTGTCCGGAAGACGGTCCTTGTTTGTCCATGGGGCATCACCGAAGATAGCGTGCAGTCGATCCGGATTCGCCTTTTCAATCCCGCGCATCGCGTTCTGAATGGCAAGGCCAACGTTCTTGGGCGTCTCACGCACGTTCCTCCAGTGATCGCCGTCACGAATCTGAAAGCGATGATTCTCTGCAAAGGCAGCATAGTCCACATCGCCACCGGATTCTGCAAGGGCCTGTGCGTATTCCTCATCGTAAACGTCGCAGATGCGCTTAAAGAAGAGGAGCGGGAAGATGAACTGCTTGTATTCGCCTGCATCTATAAGTCCGCGGAGAAGAGTGGCCGCGCCCCAGAGGAAGCCTTCCAGTTCCCGTTGGGTTATCGGATTGGTCATTCGAGCCACCCCCCTTGTATGATGACCCGACGGAGCTGCTCTTCAGCGTCTCGGCACCGCGCGAGGGCGGCCTTGAACTCAGCAGTTGCCTCGGCTACGGTGGGGATATTCTCATTCAGGGGTGGCAAGACGTAGCGCGCAATGTTCAGCGTCCAGTCCTCTTTCTTGATTTCATCAAGATGCACGACTCTCACACTGTCCTGCACATCCCTGAAATTTCGCACCCATGACAAGATCTCAGCGACGTGCTCCTCATTAAGGTGGTTCTGAGCTTGCCCTCTGTCGAACAGAGTGGAAGCATCTGCAATCAGAACGCGATAAGCGCGCCCGGCAGGTTTTCTCACCCGGAGAACCAGGATGGAGGCCGCTAGACCAGCGCCATAGAAGAGGTTCGGCGCGAGACCGATCACAGCCTCGACTAGATCCATCTCCAGGATCTTGCGGCGGATCTTCCCTTCGATACCCTTGCGAAAGAGGGCACCTTGGGGCAAAACCACGGCTAGGCGGCCCGTCACGTCAGCCATCGACTTCGTCATGTGCTGCACCCAGGCAAAGTCCCCGCTCTTCTTGGGAGGCGTACCAGCGAAGTTACGACCCCAGGGGTCGTTCACCCACACTTCTTCTCCCCATTTCTCCAGCGAGAAGGGGGGATTGGCAATCACACAGTCAAACGTGGCCAGGCGACCAGCGTCATAGAAGGCCGGATTCCTCAGCGTGTCACCACGGACGATTTGGAAGTCTTCTATGCCGTGGAGTAGGAGGTTCATCCGCGCAATGGCAGAGGTAGTGAGGTTCTTCTCTTGCCCAAACAGCTTGCCCCAGAGTAGCTTGATGTCCCCACGACTCTCCCGGACATGCTGCACCGCCGCCAGGAGCATGCCACCCGTACCGCAGGCCGGGTCATAGATCGTCTCGCCCTCCTGGGGATCGAGTATCTCAACCATCAGTCGCACGATGCTTCGTGGCGTATAGAACTCTCCAGCCTTCCGGTTCGTGGCGTCGGCGAACTTCTTGATCAGGAACTCGTATGCATCACCGAGCACATCTGAGGCTAAGTTCTTGTTTCCCAATAGGAGAGAAGAGAATTGCTCGATGAGATCCTTGAGCAGAGCGTCTGACAGGAGTTCCTTGTTAGTCCACTGGGCGTCGCCGAAGACGCCGTAGAGGGTATTGGGGTTTGCCTTTTCAATCTCGCGCAGGGCACGTTGGAGAGCCATGCCCACGTTGGCGGGAGTCTCGCGAACGTCCTCCCAGTGGCAACCCTCTGGGACCTGGAACCGATGTGATTCAGGGAACAATGCGAGTTGGGGATCTCCGAACTCGTCGATGACTTCCTGAACCTCCTCCTCCCAAACGTCAGAGATGCGCTTGAAGAACAGAAGAGGGAAGATGTACGTCTTGAAATCGGCCCTGTCTACGGGGCTGCCTCGGAGAATGTTGGCCGCTTCCCATAGATGACTCGATAGCGTGGCAAGATCAATCGTGGTGGTCGCCAACCGCTGTCCCCCGATCTTGAAGCACCCTCACAGAGCAGTAGTCCCCTCAATCGATCCTACCTCGAATAGGCTGGTTCTTCAAGTCTTCAGTGCGGTCAGACAATGAGGCCTTGGGATTAACCTGGGCGGGTAAGGGGATCGCTGTCGTCGTGATTCGCCCCCAGCTGAGTCTGCGTGCCGACCCCTTCGTCCCGGTTAGGCAGGTGCGCGTCAGAAGAACCGGTAGCAATCCGGTAGCAGGAGTCCTGAACGTGTTGTGGCACAATGGGTTGAAAACTGACGTTGGGTTCGGGACCCAAAGGTCAGGCTGACTGGCGTCCCCTGTGGCGGCCCGTCAGGCGATCCCCACATTGACCCGTCACAGGAGACCCCGACTGTGCCACGCGTCTTCTTCGGTCGCCAACGGGGTATCCTGACTTGGAGATCAGGCGCATGGAGCGGGCTTGGCTTCCCCTACTAGGCGTATCTCCTGATTAGTTCCAACAGTGATCTTTGACTGTAGATGGCTACCTCGTTTGCACCTGAGAAGTGGCCGTCTTCAATAGCATTATCCCAGAATAGTCTGGCCTGTTCGTAGTGTGGCAGATGAAGCCGCCGGTAGATCTCCACCCACTCGCGGATGCTGTCCACTCGTGGTCCCTCGGATTCACCAGAATGATACGCGCCCAAATCAAGAAACGACAGCAGGTAGGCAATGCCATTCGGTCCGATCACCTTGGGAAGATCAACGTCGGCATGGCCTCGCTTCCCAGCGTGATGATAGCAGTTGTCGCTCGGTCCACGCGGGGAGTGCGGAGCATGATGGACAATCCTGAAATCATGCACACGGTCGAACTCCTCAGCTAGCCATTCAAGATAGCCGTGGTCCGGTTCCTTGATTCTCTCCCCACAGAAATCGCATTGCCACTCGGCCAGAGGTTTCCAGACAGTCATCGTGGACTCCTTTCCTTCAGGCTTGACGCAATCATAATTCTGGCTCAGGGAGGCTCGCAGGAGACCCGGGCCTCATGGTGTCTACCAGTAGATACACACCCAGGACGCGCCGTCGACGATCGGCAGGCAGCTCCTTGCACAGAAGGGCGGCAAACCCGCGCAGTGAGTTCAGCTCCTCCGTTATCTTGTTGTCCAGCATCTCGAATGTCTGGCGAGCGCTACAGAACGCGAAAGCCTTGCCCCAACCTTCTATGACACGATTGAGACTTGCTAGCGTCTGGACATACGTTCCTCGCCCGTTCCTCTGACCCTTGGCCGCCCGGCGCATCGCCGTTTTCCCCCGGGCTATCTCCTCCCGTACTTTTGACATGAGTCGGGCTCTTGCGGCGCGAGAGGGCTGGACGATGCCAGGGGAGACTTGCACCCCGAGGAATGTGATGACCTTCGAGGTTGACCCCTCGTTTGCTTTCTCGGGTTCAGAGTCTGGGTCATACGCGGTCATTCCGTGGTCGCCTAGAAGAGAGCTGGCCCTCAGGAATGCCTTCCTCACATGAGCCCTGCTGGGACCGAGGAGAATGAAATCATCAATGTATCGTAGGCAAGTGATGCCTCTGCCATTCAACTTGGTGTCGAAGCCTTCCAGTAGAAGGTTTCCCATCAGTGCGGAAAGAGGGTTCCCCTGCGCGACACCATGAGTTCGTGTGGGGAAATACTCTGCGTCCTCGCCCAGCTCATCTAGGTTAAGCAAATCAGTCTGCGTAGCAGCATCGAGAAGGGCTGAGAACTCCAAATCGTGTACGAGGTCCTGGATAGCCCGCAGTGCCTTCTGCCGGGGAATCGCGGCGAAAAAGTCCGCAATGTCTGATCTAAGGAAGTAGCGAGCACCGTTCGCAATGCCTCTATTCAACATTCCGATAGCGTCCACGACTCTGCGACCTTCGAGTCCACCGAAGCTCGTGGGTGCAAGGATTCTACGTCGCACAGCCGGGTGTTTCTGGAGAACTTGGAGGAGAGCTCGCTGAACGACGCGGTTTTCAACGGGAGCTAGAACAATGGGGCGGGGCCTTTTGCCTTTCCTTTGCTTTGCGATCCCAGACTGGGCAGCGAAATGGAAGGAACCGACTCTCAACTGCCGTTGGATTCGCTGGATGTTGCTGACGGCACGCTGGTCAAACTCAGCGATGTCACGACGCGTGTCTCTTGACAGCGACCGCAATCCGTTGGCACGGATCTTCTGCCATGCCTTTAGCAGGTTCTCCTGTGAGCGGACCTGCTTCGTCAGTCCACCTATGGCCATAGCAGCTGCTTTTCGGGACTCGCTGGCAAACCCGTCCCGACTGCGGCAACGACTTCCGTTCCTCGGGGGCGTCATCAGCGACGACGCCGACCCGGACGGAGCCCTCAACGATGACCCCGCGGCATCCTTCCCTGAATCCGGCGTCCGTGAAGAACCCGGCCAGGGAGGAGGCCAGGACGAGGAGGGCCACGATCAGAGCCAAGCCCCCCCGTCGTGCCCGATTGGCACGTTTTTGCTAGGGCAGTGAGTCATGGTCTTGCCTCCTTCGACCGTACCCTTTTTGCCTCCGAAGGCAAGCAGAATCGACACGCCCACCTCCCGGCCCTATAATAATGCCCACTGACCGTCCAACGAGCCCCTTGCAAGGAGTGGATTCCGGTCATGGTGTGAGCAGTCGGGCAGGAGTTGTGCTCCTCGGGGGCGTCATCAGCGACGACGCCGACCCGGACGGAGCCCTCAACGATGACCCCGCGGCATCCTTCCCTGAATCCGGCGTCCGTGAAGAACCCGGCCAGGGAGGAGGCCAGCGCACACAATACACGTAAACCAGCAACCTGCTTTTGTCAAGGGCAATCGGAAACAGACTAGCAGGAACTGCCCGCTCGGCCTGTCATTACGCCTCGGACAACCCCGGCAACCCGACGTAGGCACTGATTGGGACTGACGGGGAGACGATACGGGGACCCCATCCAGGGGGTCCCCGTACTATTTTCGTTAGCAAACCAGTAGCAGCACTTCACAACCGATTGTGGCCCAGCGGATTACGGAGTGAAGTTGGGTCCGTGACCCAAAGGTCGGGAACCAGGGATGTTAGACAAGCAGCGAAGAAAACCATGGGGTGGGGCAGTCGCAGTCGTGGGAAGCCTGACCTGGCCCGCCATCGACGGGCTATCTACTGGACTCGGGAGCAGGGAAGATTTCCTCGAATCTCTCTATGAATGTCTCTTTCTTGTCTTCGTCGCTTCCAAGATCCGTGAAGAACTGCCCAAGTCCCTGATCCAGGTCCTCGAAGAATAGCACGGGGCTAATCTTCACCAAGTCGCGCTCGGCGATGAACCGCCGGTCGAGGGTCACCTCGATTCCGCCTTCCTCGATCCGAAACCCGTGTGACAACGCACAACGGCACTGGATCCAAAGGAAGTCGAGCAGGTCCAGAGTCCTGCCAGAAGCCAGTGTCAGATTCCTGTTCCACTCAGGCATGTACTCTTGGATGAATTTCCGGAACGCCTTGCGGCCGAAAACAAACATTCCGTTCTCGTTCCTCAACGGGACACCACACAAGTGACCAAAGCCCTCGATACCAGAAAGCATCGCAGAGAAGACAGCTACGCCGAATTTCCCATAACGGTCTCGGGCCCGCGTTCCTAAGTTGTATTCAAAAAAGTCAGCGGTGGATCTGTCATAAAGCCTTCTCAGCGGTGTGAGATAGAGCGACTCAACTCGGCGCTGGAACCACTTGACCTTCCCTGAAGGCGATAGATTAGAAACCTGTTGCCTCTCAAGCTCGTCATAGTCATAGAAGTAAGTGAAGGTCTTGCCCTCGATGGTTCTCCTTCTGTCGTCTGCATCCGCGGCGCGGTCTTTTAGCATCGCCAATTCGTCTTTACGCTCCTTCCACTCGCCCCCCGTCTTGTCAAGGTTCTTGTCGTCATCGATGCAACGAATTGCCTCCCTGAACCATTCGGCAGACTCGTCGAAGTGCTCGCGCGACCAGGATTCCAAGGCCAATGCTGTGAAGGTCTCCCAATGACGTCGGTCCCGTTCTACGGCATATGGTCGGAGCGCCTGTGCCAGGTTGTTCTGCACTCGGCGCAGCTCTGACTTCAGCTCCTCCTCGCTGCACTCGTCGGCTGCCCTCACAATCTGGGGCAACGAGAATGCAGCCGTCCTCCTGATCTGCTTCTCAATGGCCAGGGCGTACGGTGCACACAGGTCGTTGACCGCCTGACGAATGTATGAATCCTCGAGAACCGGCAACATGCCCACGACACCGTACTTGATGTGCATCAGCGCTGACGTGTGTGATACATCCGTGGCCAGGAATCTCTGTGTGTCCTCCAAGTTGCTGCACTGAATACACAGATCTGAGTAGAGGGTCTTGGTCTTCTCTTCTGGGAGAGGTGTTGTAAGGAGCACCTTGGTGAGATTCACCACAAACACGGTCCGGGAATGGCAACTACGATTGTCGCTATGCGGCACGAGAAAAGCAAAGACTGGGACGGGCTGCCGACTCCAATACTCCAGGTCCTCTGTCCTGAACCGGCACCTGGCCCGCCGGCCGTCGTCCAGAACGCCGACTTGCTTCCCCGACTTGACTTGAACCCAGAAATGGAGGAACGGGCGGTCATCTGCAGAGCGCGACTCGCAATACAGGTCTATGCCCACGTCCGTACCTTCGGCCACAGGCCTGACCATGCACCCAGCGTTCTCTAACAGCGCCTTGACTTCGCTCTGAGCGGCATCGGCCTGTCCTCGCCGCGGTGATTGCTTGAAAGCCACAGCCTCGATACCTCCATGAGCGCAAGTTCTCTGCGAATGGACTGCGCACGTAACGCGAGAATGGGAATCCTAGAGTATGGCCCCTCACAACAGTCCGGGGGATCTGGGTTCGTTCCCCGGACGCTGCAGACTGTGAAGCAGCGTGGCCCGAGTAGGTTTCCGTCGATCTCCAGGCTAGTCTCCCGCGGACTCGTCAATCCATTGTTTGTCAAGAACGTCACTGACATACAACAGAAAGAGCAGCGCCTTGAGGCTGTTGTGCTGCGTGTGGTAGCTCAAGTCCAGGCCATGCAGAATCGCGTGCCTGTTCAACCTCCCCGGCGTGCTCGAATCATCCGTTGAGTCTGAGATAGGCATGGGGCTCTTCAGAGGTGCGAGTACTGCTTCAGCGAGAATGCCGGTCGCCATTGCAGCAAGCACATGCGCGATTGCGGGGTTGCCAGAGCGCCTTCGGTAAACCTGCTCGCCAATCCGGTCGTGGCAGACGCCATCTGCTTGTGCAAGAAACACAGGGATCGAAAGGGCATACTCTCCACGTCGGTGCGCCGCGCAAGCCTGACGTAGCATTGGAGCCCTATCCGGATGGCGCCCCAGGAGCTCCTCCTCGATTCTCTCCAAGTGGTTACTGTAGAATGAGACCAGATACTGCTCCACTTCGTCCACGCGTCCTTCTTTGGCCTGCTGCGCTAGCTCAACGACTGCTGGTTGAGTAATGATCCACATGTCCACGTACCAGCCTAGCTGCGCCAATGTGATCATAGCTGTTTCCAGGCTAGCGTTCATGCTGCGAAGTGTGCTTTCAATGCTCGCCCGACCTTCGTCCAGATTGGACTGGACACGCTCGAGGAACTGAAGAAGGGACTTCTCTCCAGCCGCAAGGAGCTCTTGGACGATCGCCGCCGGGGATAGCCTTCTGAGAAGCTCCTGCCGCAGCGAATGAGCCACACTCAGCAGAACGCCTGGCGGCTCGGTCGTGGAGTGGGTGGCCTGGAGAGCTGCTTTGCTCCTATCTGGCGGTCTTGCAGCTTTGTCTACCATTGGCTGTTACTCCTGGGGTAGCGCACAAGTCGGGTTTCAGGAGATCTTGAGACGCTGTCTGCCAGTCGACGGCCCCTTGTTCCTCACGAGCATCTAGTTGTTAGCTGCCTCTGGAACTCTCGCAGCGGCAGGATCGTCTCACCAATCGTGTCAATGAACCTTGCCAATACGACACCCAGATCTCGGCACTTCTCGGCCGTCAGGTTTTCACTGCTAAGCCCATCGATCGGCAGACAGAAGTAGCGGTGCGTTTCGTCGCTGAATGTCTCCTTGCCTGGCCCCGCTCCCGGGAACTCGGATTCCAGCTGCGAGAATGCTGGGAGGGCCCGCTTCCAGATGGAGCCAATCCACCCAATGTCCTGGCCATCCTCCTCGATCAATTCGAATCGAATATCGAACGTATCACTCCTGGTTGTCCAGAAGAGACCGCAGGAGACAGTCTTTCTCTTTGGAGAGCGGAAGTGGAAATCGAATGAGAAGTTACCCGGTCTTCGTTTGTGCCTTAGCTTCCTGGGAGTTCCGGGTCCGAAACGATTGGCCTGCGGATCCTTGCCTTCGGTCCACCTCTTCCAATGTAGCGACGTCCCAATCACAGCACCAGGGAGGTTGTTCTCCGCCACGTCTGTGACTCTCCCTACGATGTCGTCCGATAGCCCAGCCATGCCGATCCTCCTCGCGATGCCTGCCCTACGAGACGTACAAAAAGCCCGCCCGCCCGGTATCAGCCAACATTCCCTCCGCCACCTCCACGAACCGTTTGATATCTTCCGGTCGAGGATCCGGTTTGTGCGGCACACGGATGTTGATGACCGCCGAGTGCGCAAGGAGGTTGCCGAGTGGCTGTCCAAGCGGTAGCTTCCAGTCGTTGACCTCGTCCGCCTTGACCTCGACGGCTAGGGTACTACCGTCTTCGTGTCGGTAGAGAATATCCGTGTTCCGCCGCCACCAGAACCCGAACATGGTATGGCCGCTGTCTTGGCATTTGTAGCCGAAGCGGCCGAAGACGGGTGTGAGGAGCCTCTCGATCTCCGGTTCTGTAGCTACAGAGTCGCCCTCGCGTCTTCCCGCTTTGAGCTTAGGAATCGCGCCGCGCTTCTTGGCTTCCCGCAGTACCGGCTCCGCAGCAGCACAGAGCTCCTTCAGATCGACTGCGGGGCTCCCGATACCCCAGTTCTCAACCGGAGCATAGGACCCAACCTGGTCTCCCTCGAGATCCGTGAAGGCTACACGGAACGTGTGCCAGAGCATACCCTGCCACCGACGGCGGATCTGATCTGTCGGACGCGTCTTGACATTGGTGGTCGGGGGCTCGACTCGCCCAAGGGCAATGCAAGGTAGTCCATATCTGAGTGCGTGATAGATCGCACTATCGGGTAGGTTGTAGGCGTCCGAGCGCAAGACACGCGATAGGAGGGGGATATAATCCCTGCAGAACGGGCAAGACAACCTCTCCCGCTCGATTGCCGTACCCTTTCCCTCAGCCACGAACCCATCCCCGGTCTTTTCCTGACTGGATTTCCAGGGATGGCCTGCGCCTTTGTCCGCCATTTCCTTCAGAAGGGCTCGGACTCCTTCTTCACACATTGGCTCTTCCTCTCAGGGAAACATCCTATTCTAGGAGAGCCCAGCCGCCCAGACAAGGACTTGTTGCGAGAATCAGGAGGGACCGCTAGCCAACGTCGTCGTCTCGCAGACAGAAACCAACCGTTAGCAGACTGGTAGCAATGCTCATCAAAGCATTGGGAGATAAGGGATTAGCATCAGGTGTTGGCTGTTCAACCCGAAGGTCATTCTTTATCGGGCTGGCTAAGGTGGCCATATCGCGCCCGTTTCAACATCCGAGCCAACACTGGCGCCACCCAGGACCAACGCTGCCGGGCGGTATCGCAGATGCCACACGACCGTGGACGGAGAGACCATCAGACTATGTTTTTTCTTTCTTCTTGACGCGACCTTGTGTGGATATTAACATCGTGTAGACGCGTGCCGCCTCGGAGCAAATGGCAGAACATTTCGGCCGTGTGTTGTCTTGCAGCCAACTTCTTAGATGGCCTCTGCTGCGATGCTTCGCCGAATGGTCGGGGCATTGAGGCTGATGCAGACGCTGGTTGCCTCTGCTTGACCGTGAATGTCTGCCATGCTTGGTGGCCAACGGCGCTACCCGTTGTCTGAATGGGGCGCTACGGAGATGGAGGAACCTATTACCAGCATGCCCCCTTCCACCTGTACGCACCGTCCATCCCACGAGTCGCCGCTACTCACACTCCATGATAGCGAACTCGTCTTGGCTTTATGTCCGCCGACTACCTTGGATGCCTGGACATACGGGCCTGGCGAGATCAGGGAAGCTCTGCGTGGCGAGCGTCTGCTTTGTCCTTCTATTGAGCTCTCGAATAAGTGCAATCTGAACTGCCCATACTGCTATGTAGAGACGGTCAACTCAGCCTGCAAAGCAACATACCCTGATGCTCTAGATGGAGAGCGTCTGGAGTATCTTGTCCGTCAGCTGGCCGATGCAGGGGCTAAGACAGTCAATATCATTGGCGCTGGCGAGCCAACAGTGGATCCAGAATTGCCCGCGATCCTTGAGCTCATCGCCACGTTGGATATGCGGCCCCTCTTGGCGACAAATGGGATTCTGCTTGCCTCGCGCCCAGACTTGGTCCGTCTTCTGGCTGAAACGCGCGCAAGTGTTGTATTGAAGTACAACTCCGCCAACCCTGACATTCAGGACGCACTGGTGCGCTGCTCCGGATACACTTCTGTGCGAGACGAGGCATTGCGTGTTTTGTGTGAAGCGGGATTCAATGATACGCGCCCGACACGTCTCGCTCTGAACACTCTCCTCATGAAGGCAAACTACCCCGAGGTCCTGTCGATCTTCGAGTACTGTCGGAACGAGAACATCGCTGTTATCGCTGGGGACTATATGCCTACTGGAAGGACTCCCGATTCCGAGTTTCGCGGAAACGCGGCACTCAGCTCGGATAGACAGTCAGAAAAGCAGGTCGCTGCTGATCTTTACCAGTCGCTAGACCAGGAGGAGCGAGAATCCCTACGCAGGGCTGCCGTCAGCCGTGACATTGAGCTTGGTCTTCCAGTTCTGCCAAACCCTGCATATGTCTCGGGGCTTCCCTGCGTCCAATCGCTGGGCGTAACGGTGGACAACCGAGGGACCATTTGGGCATGTCCTGCCCGAAACCAGATAGTCGCGGGGGCGCTAGTTCCACTTCCTGTCGGCGATCTGAAACAGGTAGTGTCAATTCGCGATATATGGTCGTTTAATCCCTACCTGCGCCGTGTCCGAGATGAATACGACGGAGGGTGTCCCTACAAGAAACTCGCAAGGACTGCAAACCTTGGTCGCCAGGGGGTATGAGAGAACATGTCCTCGTCGAAACGATTTCTAAGAGAGTTCTCAAGACCAATCGGGTGGAGTCTTTTCGGATGGTTCATCCTTAACTTCATTATCTGGCTGATTCGATCCGCCGGTCCGAAGGAGACAGTGACACAGGCCACTGATGGCCTGCTCGATCTGGGACAGGTGTTCGGCACTCTGTTGCTGGCAACGGTGGCTTTCACTTATCAGATGTACTGGCGCTATCAGCGGAGGATCGACAATGTGGAGGAGTGCTACGGTGAGACCATAAAGACACTGGAAGCCCTGAACGGTTGTGTGAAGAACAGGGCAGTCAGCAAGTTTGCTCTGACTTATGTCCAAGATTTCATTCTGGAGTCGAAGAAGACCATAAGCGGCATCATATCAGGAACGGACGACATTCTCTGGGAGTGCAGATATCTTGATATAGATCCTCCTGGACCGGACGGCGTTCGTAGCGCAAGGCGGCAACGAGTGACACGAATGTGTACCCATCTCATCGACGATGACCTAGATCACTTTTTCGCAACGGAAACACTCTCGCCCCTGGAAATGGGGGAAGCTGACCGCGACTTCCGGGCTCAAGTGATCAGAAAACTCAGCGATGATACCGACGCCATGCGTCTCCTGATTCTCCCGCTGGACAAGCTTCTGGCAGCGATGGCTGCCGAGAAGGAGCTGGAGGATTTCTTGCGTTGGCACAGCAGTCCTGCGTCATTTGTGTCTGGGCGGAGAACAAGGGAGATGGCGCTCCGTATACTTGCTGTACGTCCAGATTCGAATGGCGGGTACGCTAGGCAACTGAGGGCGTATAGCACTCCCGCCATCAAGTTCCTTGACTTCGCCATCTATGGCGCCCACGATGTCTTCGCACAGGACTCTCATAGAGTCCAGTTGTTCGACAATCTCGAGATGGAGTGCCAGCGAGACATCGAAGCGTATGTCAACTGGTTCATCAAGGTCTGGGGGGGGGGAACTACTGAAGGATTCCGACAACCGGAGATAAGCATACTCCCCGGGGAACCTCCCATAGGTTTTGTATCGGGGGACATCGTTACCATGGGAGACGTTCGCACGCTGTTGGGGGAGATTGGTGAACGGCTAGGGCTAGTCAGTGCAGCTGACGTCAGGAAGCTGCTCGATCCAGTTGCACTGCGTCTCGGCATCAACGACGACGGTGACCTGCGGTTGTTACTTGGCGATGCAGCTGCACTGATCGAGTTTGCAAGGCCATAGTCTGACGCCGTGTCCCCTGTCATTGTGTCCATCGGGCTCTGGAGTTTGGCGCCGCTTTCCCTGGCGGCTTTGTTTCATCCCGAGTATTCACTTGGCCTGAAGCGCATCGAAACCAGTGTTGGCGAATACACCTAGGAGTCGACAGCAAAGGAGGAGGCGACATGTGGTTCTACAAATGTTACACCATGAGGTTGGCAGCATGTTGCGTGTTGGCACTAGCTGCGCTGCACGGGTGCAGCGGTGGAGAGAAGGGGGTCTTGGTCGCGGTTAATCAGTATGTGCATCATCCTAATCTGGATGCCACATATGCAGGATTCCGGGAAGTGGTTGACGACTGGGCGGCCCGGAAGAACCAGAAGGTAGTCTACGAGCTGCAGATTGCAAATGGCGACGTGTCGGTAGCAAACCAGATTGCTCGCCAGCAGGTGGCAAAGAAACCAGCACTTGTCCTGGCATTGGCTACGCCGTCAGCCCAGGCAAGCATCAAAGCTACAAGTACTGTTCCAGTGATCTTCGGAGCGATAACAGATCCGGTCGCAGCCGGGCTCGTTGAATCAATGGAAAGACCGGGTGCAAACGCCACGGGAAGTAGCGACCGGTGGCCATACGAGAGGCAGTTCGATCTGATAAGAAGACTGCGCCCAGATGCCAAGACCATCGGAATCGTCTTGAATCCTGGGGAGGCAAATACCGTGGCTTCGATGACACTGATTGATCCGATTCTGCAGGGGTTGGGTTTTAGGAAGGCCGAAGCCCCGGTTTCGAATACATCCGAAGTCTTCGCAGCCGCACAGTCCTTGGCGGGCAGGTGTGACGTATTCTACGCCCCAGCGGATAACACGGTACTCTCTGGCTTGGACGCATTCGTGAAAGTAGCTGAGACGAAAAAGATTCCGTTGTTTGCGGGTGACGAGGGTAGTGTCAGAAAGGGAGCGGCTGCGACGTATGGGATCAACTACGAGGATCTTGGCCGCGAAACGGGCCGCCTTGCAGTAAGGGTACTAGAAGGAGCGTCTCCTGGCGATCTGCCTGTGGCGGTTGGCACCGCCGGCCGTCTCATCGTGAACCTCGATGCTGCTGGCAGACAAGGGTTGACTTTTTCGCAAGAGCAGCTACAAGAGGCGATTGTCGTGGGGCAGCAAGATGACTCTTGATAGCCTGTCTTTTACAGTTCAGATGGGTTTGCTCTACGCGATCCCAGCAATGGCTGTGCTTCTTGCGTTTCGGGTTGTTGGTTTTCCCGACCTCACACCTGACGGGTCTTTCACGCTCGGAGCGGGGGTGAGTAGTATCCTGCTACTGCAGGCATGGCCGGAGCTGGCAGCTACTTGCGTCGCCGTGGGTGCAGGCACTTTGGCCGGAATCGTGACGGCGCTATTGCATACTCGGCTTCGGATATCAAAGCTCCTGAGCGGGATACTCGTGATGACCATGCTCTATTCCGTGTCGCTGAGGGCCATGGGGACCTCGAACCTGTCCCTAAGAGGCGTGTCGACGCTTCTCGGGTCGCTCAGCAGCAGAGCCAGCGGCCCTCTGCCGATCGCGACAATCACTCTAATCACAGGAATTGTCTTTCTCGGCCTGTGGACCTTCCTGAAGACGGGGGTTGGGCTTCGGCTCCGGGCAGTTGGGGATTCGGAGAGTGTCACCGAACATCGCGGGCTACGTCGCGAGCCCTTCTACATCCTTGGATTGGGGGCCACAAACGGATTGGCGGCACTTGGCGGAGCTCTTGTGGCCCAGTACCAGGGTTTCGTGGACGTCTCAATGGGAACTGGTCTTGTGATCATATGTCTTGCAGCCGTGATAATCGGGGAGACCATAGTCCGCCCCGACCGTGTCGGACTCCTCATGGCAGCACCCGTCCTAGGAATGATCATCTACCAAGGCGTTATTGCAGTTGCTCTTCGCATGAATCTGGCAGCCGCGGATCTGAAAGTGGCCACAGCTGCGCTCGCCTTGCTTTTCGTGGCAATTGACCGGCTCCGAGTGCAGAAGGGCGCAGCCGGGAGGCAGATTGGCAACCGAAACATCTAGTGTGGACAAGGCTAGGCAACCTGCAGCACTACGGCTGGAAGATGTTCATTTCGCGTATCCGGCAGCTGGTGAATCAAGCCACGATGTGATGCTTGGATTGGATGTCCAAATCGATTACGGCAAGATTGTGGGCTTGGTTGGGCGCAACGGCTCAGGCAAGTCGACTCTTCTCGACATCATCCGCGGTAAGCTCGTTCCCCAACGAGGTCAGGTTAGAGTTGGTAAGACCCTTGTGTCAGCCGATTCTAGGCTAGTGAACCTGCCCCAAGTTGGAGTTATCTCACAAAGGCCCGACGCTGGGTTGGCGCCTACGATGACGGTCTACGAGAACTACGTCCTGGCGACGGACCACGAGCGCTCCAGCCTTCGGTGGGCCTACTCTAGCCAACGTGCGCGGGGTTGCCGTGACCTCCTCGCCAAAGCCAACATGGATTTGGAGGTCAAGCACAACGAGCAAGTGCGATTCCTTTCCGGGGGCCAGCAGCAGGCCCTTTCCATCCTGCTTGCACTGCAGTCGTCGGCACCGATCCTCCTCATGGACGAACCCACGGCGGCTCTGGATCCCTTCGCGGCTGAACGGGTCCTGGATCTGGCCATCTCGGAGACTGATTCCCGCAAGGGGTCATTGTTGCTCGTGTCACATCGCATCCGCGACATCGTCGAGCGTTGCTCCAGGATTCTCGTCTTGCGAGGAGGCAAGATAGGCGAGGACATTGACACTGCGGCAAGAACACCAACAGAGCAGGATCTTCTCGGGATTATGGCAAACAGTACCTCTCATCCCCGCACGCTTGGAGGAACAGCCCAGTGACATGGGTGAGCTCTGATCGGCGAACCCCCTTGGAGAGCGCGATTCGTGCCTACAGTGCAGCGGCCTCCAAGTACTGTGAGACTCACTCGGCCCTGCCCGAGATTGAGACAAGCCTGTTAAGCAAGTTTGCAGGTGTTCTCCAGAGAGACTCCACAGTCGTGGATGCAGGTTGCGGGTCTGGCTTGGCAACCGAATGGATGAAACGAAATCTTGCCAGCGTCGTCGGACTGGACTTGGCAGGAGATATGCTGCGCGCGGCTCATGAGCGAATGCCAGACGACTGGTGGGTACTCGGTGATGCGCGCAGGCTTCCTTTCCGTGACGGCAGTGTCGATGGATACATCGCCTGGTACTCACTCATACACATGCACCATCCCGGCCTTCAGGCGGCAATCTCCGAAGCTGGTCGGGTCCTGACGGAGGGGGGAATCTGCGCTGTAGCGCTTCACGAGACCATGGCATCGAATCCCCGCGGCCAGTCGAAGACGGAATTGCTCAGTACTCGCAGTTTCCTCGATTCGGGTATCCCCATGGCATTGCGGCTAATCAGCCTCAAGGAGATCACGACCTGTCTGATGAATTCAGGCCTTCGCGTTCTAGACATACGTCGACGCGCGTACAATGAAGAGGCCGCGGAAGTACCCACCAATAGGCTAATGGTCCTAGCATCCAAAGAGAAACTGGAAATGTGACGACGCAAGAGAAGTCC
>Ga0180431_10003619_pt1 | contig 19802 bp, 17 predicted proteins | sample SS_ome_11_FD_132459 | JGI IMG/M metagenome (GOLD analysis project Ga0180431, IMG submission 132459) | Hypersaline lake sediment archaeal communities from the Salton Sea, California, USA - SS_1_MS_1 metaG | ecosystem: Environmental > Aquatic > Non-marine Saline and Alkaline > Hypersaline >... | reverse complement strand
GTTGGCATTCACCCAGTAAGAATGTGACGAATAGTCGCCCAAGGCAACTGTTTCTGCTTTGTCCCATTCTCCATCGGGTGCCCAGTCAACCGAAGCAGCGGGCGTCTTCTTATCGGCAATGGTCTCCGGTCGCCAGAAAGCGACAGTGATTGCATTGACCGCTTTCGATGAGACAATGTCATTGACCGTTTGACGGGCGATTTCGATCAGCTGATCGTCGGTAAGGGCTCCCGGGTCTTCCAGCACGACATCCGCGATCAGTTTCACACACTCACCGGCCGATACATCCCTGATGTCATCCAAGCGATAGGATGGTAACGACTGATTCGCCGTATCGTTGACACTGACCCGATAGAAATACCTCGCGTACTCTCCCCGTGCGGTATCCGTTCCGCCCTCCCATTCTCCCTCGGGTGCCCAGATGACCGAAGCAGCGGGCGTTTTCTTATCTCCAATGGTCTCCGGCCACCAGAACGCGACCGTAATCTCATCAACCCGAGCCTCTTCGCGCGTTCGTGCGGACACGATGTCATTGACCGCTTCACCAGCAATATCGATCAGCTGACTGTCGGTAAGGACTCCCACCCTTTCTAGCACGACATCCGCGATCAATCCCACAAAACCCACTCGCTCCTCGTCCGGCGCATCCCTGACATCATCCAGGTGGTAAGACAGCGGCTGCACGTCCGTACCCAGGTCTTCAACAAGCGGCAGCGCGGCGAGTCCACGTTCCACGGTCTCTTTCTCCTGGGTGAGGAATTCAATTTCATTGCGCAGCTTCGAGTACTCCTCAGCCGAAATGGTGTTGACTGACGACAGCTTCGCTTGTGCATTGGTGAGTCTCGGCTCGATGATCTCGAGGGCCTTCTCGTAGCATTTGCGCGCGTTGACCAGCATTCCCCTAAAGCGGTATAGCTCTGCAAGAGCGATGTAGGACCGCTCGAAGTAGGGATGCTCGCTGACAAGAGCTTCCAACTCGTCGATAGCGCGGTTGTAGTCCCCCCCCCGAGCGGCAATTGTCCCATTCAGATACCTCGCTTGGATCGTCAGTTCGGGATGAGGATGGGTAGAGAGCAGCAGTTCCACGTTCTTTTGCGCCGTTTCCAAATCCCCCAGATTGACAGCCAGGTTCGCGAGATTAAGGTAGACCTGTTCCACTACAAACCTACTGAGACACTTCTCCAGATCGGCTCTTGCCTCTTCATAACGGCCCTGCCTGATCTTCACCGTCGCAAGGTGATAGTACACTTGTCGTGGACAGAAATCGCGGCTCGCGCTTTCTTCGAACGTCGCTTCGGCAAGTCGTAACTGTCCCATCTGAAGCTGCATAACACCGCGGTTAAGAAGACGATCGGCGGAGTAGTCACGCGCCGCAACAACGGAAACAACAACACACAAAGCCGCGAGGATTCCGATCACTGCCTTTTGCGACCATCCTTTGAGGCAAACGGCTACCTCGGCAGCATCCCCGTATGCACGCGACGATGCAAGCCCAAACACAAGAACGACAACAAGAGAAGATGCAGGAAGGTGAGCGGGAAAGCTCACCAGCGCGTGTAGTAGAAAAACCACAATTCCGCACCCGAACAGGATCAAATCGAGACGATCCCCTTCATCAGTATTTCGGCGGAGCCGTCGCCAAAACGTGATCGGAATCGCTCCTAGGAGTGCAAGAGTCGCAAGAATGCCAAGCACACCAAGCTCGGCAACGACCTGAACATATTCGTTGTGGGCCTGGGCGGCACGTGCGATGTAGAAATCGTAGCCGATCCCCAGAGGTGTGGCGAGGAACTTCGCCTTGTAGGGAATGAAGTTCAGCTTGTAGTTCCCCAACCCAACACCAACAAAAGGATGGTCCTTGAACATCTCCCAGCCAACCCACCAGTCCCATGTGCGGACCTTGTCTGCATTGATGTCCCACAGCCTCCCCAGCAACGAACGATTGTCCGCCGACAGACCGACGACCGAGTTGAGCGGTCCTGACGGAGCTTCGACAAGGAAGGTGAAGACGAGAACAAACAGCAGGGCGAGAAGCCAGCTTCGATTCCGTCGGATCGGCTCGATCGGCCGAAAGATCGCCCACGCAATGAGAAGAGCCACAACCCCTCCCACTAACGCAACCTTTGTTCCGGTCTGCTGAACGAGCATGATCATCCCGAAGTTGAACGATAGAAGACCGATGACAAGGGCACGCAGGATCCGCGAGCGAAGCCGCACGATCAGGACAACAGCAGGGAAAAGGAGATACGAGAGAAAACCACCCAGATAGTTGCGATTCCCCATCGTCGAGATGACCTCGCCCAGACCGGGCCTACCCGTGGCACCACGCATCACCCCGAGATATTGAAGCAGGCCGTACAGCGAAGCGAAAAAGGCCGACAAAAGGAGAGCGTAGAGGATAAGCGTGACGTCACGTTTCTCCTTCACGACGTTGCTGACGACGAGGGCGAAAAGGAAAAAGAAGACAACAAGCGTGAGACTTTGAACGACCACCCGCCCATTGGTGGCCCCGAGGAGTGAGAGGAGAGAGACAACGACTACTCCGAGGACCGGGAAAGTGATCCACGGAAGGCGAAGCCGCCACTCCTTTCGTGACAAAAAGGATCCTCCCCACAGGATCAACAAGATCGAGACCCCGACCAGAGTGAAAATTGACTTGGCATAGCCGTACTCCGTGATCCCGGGCCAGATAAAAAGAGGCATTGCAAAGGCAAAAAAGGCGAGCAAATAGACGAGCGCACGGTCAAATGGGAGTTCCCATCGCCAAGAACGGTTTTTCTTCTTCCTTCTAGACGTTTTTTTCGTCATGCTTCGGTGGCATTATAGACGTTGGCGTGATCCCGGACAATTGCTAGCCTTGCCAATTCTTCCAACCTCTTCCATCCGCCAAGAGCAGGAATAAGAGTGAGAATTCTGGGCCACAGACTCTGACGAGAGAAGAAGGAATGGAAAAGACGGCTTGGATAATCGATGTCTCCTTCTTCAGCAATCACTTGGATGATCGACGGATCGTCGACTGCGGCAAGGACCGCATCGATCTCGCTGTCCGAAAGAGCGGCAAGGACACGGTGGGCTGCAAAGCCGAAGCGGAGCTCTCTACCGATTTCGCTTCGCCAACACCGCTCGTACTCAGCGAGCGTCTGCCGGGTGGTCTGATCAGCCAGAGCAGCGCACCCAGCAATCCTGCCAGCAATTCGCGCACACACCCCCCCCGTGTAAATCCCCCCTCCAGAGATCGGCTTCACCTGCCCAGCAGCGTCCCCAACGAGGAGCACCCCATCTCCTACTGTGGTTGAGGACGTCCCGATTGGAATAACGCCGCCAATTCGCGTGACGATCTCACCCGAGAAGCGCTGCGCGAGGAGGCGGGAGAGGAGCGTTTCCGTGTCAGTCCCTAATGGCGCTGCCAGGCCAACTCTCAGATGGTCTTCCTCAGCCGGGACGGCCCAGGCAAAAAAAACCGGCGCCACGTCTCTTCCGAAAAAGACCTCCACCCCATCCGAAGAGTGAGGCTTTCTCTCTACCACTGCCTGACTCGCTGAGAGGAATTGACGGGGGGCAGGGAGAGAAAACCATGAAGCAATTGAACTCCGCGGGCCATCGGCTCCAATGATCACCCTTGTTTCTACCTTCTCTTCCTTGCCTAGATGTTCAATCCGTACCCAGCCAGCATCGGCAGCAACGGCACGAGTGCGTGTCCTCACTTCAACCCCTGCGTCGATCGCAAACTCGATCAGTTCTCGATTGAGCTTTCCGCGATCCAGCACAACTGCCTTGACTGTGTTTGCGCGAAGCTCAATCGTCCTCCCCCCTGGGGCATGGAGGATCCCGCCACGGATCTCACGCAGGAGACTCGCAGCTGAGACCTCCAGCAATTCAAGCGTGTGTGGACTGACCAGCCCAGTACAACGAGCCGGCTCTCCGGTGCACTCCCCCCGTTCGATTTGAAGCACGCGTGCCCCCACTCCAGCGGCATGGCGGGCGGCCACTGCCCCGATCGGTCCTCCACCGACTACCACAACGTCATAGGCTGGCATGACAACGGTTTAGACCTCCTCCTGTTTCGGGGCGCGGGTCATGATCTCCTCGACCAGAGCAAGCGGATCTGCACCCTCGTAAAGGAGGCGATAGACTGCATCGGTGATCGGCATTTCCACTCCTTTCTTCGAAGCAATCTCGTGAACGACCGTCGTTGCGTAAACCCCTTCGGCAACCATTGGCATATCGGAGAGGATTTCAGAGAGAGTTGTGCCTTGACCTAGGCGATACCCAACGCGTCGGTTACGGCTATGTTCGCTAGTACAGGTAGCGACGAGATCTCCCAAACCGGACAATCCGAAGAAGGTCTTTTCCTGCACCCCGAACACTCGGCCAAAGCGGACCATCTCCGCCAAGCCACGGGTGATAAGAGCCCCGCGACTGTTGTCCCCATAGCCAAGCCCATCGGAAACCCCGGTCGCAAGCGCAATGATGTTCTTCACCGTCGCGCACAACTCCACTCCACGGATGTCCTCGGAGAGATAGACACGAAAGCGCGGAGTGCCGAGTGCCACTTGAATGCATTTGCCCAAGTCAAGATCCGTACCAGCCAGAACGATAGCGGTTGGAATATCGCGACCGACCTCCTCGGCATGACTCGGACCGGAGAGGGTAAAGACTGCGCGCGGTGCAACCTGACTTTCGATGAGCTCGGACATGGTTTTTCCCGACTTGCGGTCAATCCCCTTGGCCAGATTGACAAAGACCTTCTCTTCCTCTGCTACCAGCACCTTGACCTCACAGAGAAGATCGGACAGGGCAAACGAAGGAACAGCAAGAGCGATGATGTCAGAGGAAGTCGCTTCAGGAAGAGAATCGGTGATCCGAAGACCCTCTTGCGGGAGAATAACTCCTGGGAGATACCGCCGATTCTCACGCAGGCGATCGATCTCCGCCGCCCGTTTCGGATCGCGAACCCAAAGGATCACCTCATGCTCATTCAATACGAGCAGGCGCGCGAACGCCGTCCCCCAGCCTCCTGCACCGATAACCGAGATTCTCACCCGTGGTCCTTGTCACCCAGAGAGATGGGCATCCGCTCCCCAATGTGAGCACCGATCCACGCAATCGCTGCCTCAACCGGGTCTTCGGCCTCCGCCAACTCGATATCCGGAACAAGTCCCACTCCCTGCACAACGTGTCCCAGTGGAGTGACGTATTCCCCAGTGGTCAGCTTAAGTGCAGAGCCATCGGAAAACTCTATCATGCGCTGGATGACTCCCTTACCAAAGGTGCGCTCACCGATCAGAATTCCCATCTCGTGATCACGAATGGCACTGGCTGCTATCTCCGCTGCGCTTGCCGTCCCGCCATTTACAAGCACCACAAGCGGAAGGTTGGGAATCCGATTGCCGATAGCGGGATAGGTCTGCTCCCCAGCGACCCTTCCCTTGGTAATGACGATAACACCATCATCTACAAACCGCCTTGAGACATCGATTGCCGCGTTCAGCAGTCCGCCGGGGTTGTTGCGTAAATCAAGGATCATTCCGTCTGTGGTTTCCAGATCGCCACCGAGGAGAATCTGGTCCAACTCGTAGCTCACATCGCTGTCGAAGCGCGAGATGCGAATGTAGAGAATGCGCTCATCCGCTAGCAGTTCGGTGGTAACGGCTTCAACAGTGATTGTGTCACGCACGATCGACACCTCTTCCTCACTTCCATCCCTGTGACGGAGGAGCAGGACAACGGCCGTGCCCACTTCTCCTCGGATCTTCAACGATGCTTCGGTGAGGGTGATCCCCTCAGTGGAGTCGCCGTCGATAGCGAGAATCTGGTCTCCTATTTGCACTCCGGCCTGCTCAGCCGGTGTCCCCACAAGAGGAGCAATTACGGTCAGAATGGTGTCTTTGATCGTGATCTCTATCCCAACACCACTGAACTCACCCTCCAGGCTCTCCTCCCAGCGCTCGTGGTCACCTGGATCGAGAAATTCGCTGTATGGATCGTCGAGTTGCTTGACCAATCCTTTCATTGCACCGTACAGAAGCGTTCGATCCTCAATTCGCTCCGGCCAGTAAAAATACCTATCGATGTATTGATACAGCTGCTCCAGAGGTGAGAAGAGATCCGTGGCCGTTTGTTTTGACCCACTGACTCCGAAGACCACCACAAGAAGGATCACCGGAATCCAGATCAGCCAACTCTTTTGCTTAACCCATTGTTTCTTCAATAGCCACGCTCCACACAAATGAGATTCTACCCCGCCCAGCTAAGCAAGCAAAGAGCTAATCAGGACTCTGTCAGACCGAGGTACTCTCTTTGGGCATTGGCCAGAGAGTCGATATGAATGCCAAGTGACTCCAGTTTCATTCTGGCAACCTGTTGGTCAATGTGCGTAGGTACAGGATATAGGTGTGGCGCCAGCGGAGCGCTCTCCACAACGTGACGGAGTGTCATCGCCTGGAGAGCAAACGATATGTCCATAATCTCCACGGGATGGCCATCACCGAGTACCAGATTGACCAGCCGCCCATCGCCCATCAGGTAGAGACGCCGTCCGTCCGACATGGTAAACTCGCTGATCCCGCTACGCGCTTCTCTTTTGGAAGCGGCGAGCTTATCCAAGGCACCCTTGTTGATTTCGACATCAAAGTGGCCGGCATTGGCCAGCAAGAGGCCATCTTTTGCGTTTTCAAACGCCGGTCTGGTGACAACGTCGCAACACCCGGTGGCGGTAATGAGAAAATCAGCATGGCGGATTGCCTCGACGACCGAAGCAACGGAAAACCCATCCATGACTGCCTCCACCGCGCGCACTGGATCGACTTCGGCCACGATCACCCGTGCTCCCAATCCAGTGGCGCGCAGAGCGATTCCACGGCCACACCAGCCGTATCCGACAACGAGGACAGTCTTGCCTGCTACCAGGAGGTTCGTTGAGCGCAGAATGCCATCCCAAACCGATTGGCCGGTTCCGTATCGATTATCAAACAAGTACTTCATCTTGGCATCGTTCACCGCAAACATCGGAAAGCGAAGCCGCTTTTCACGATCGAGCATCCGCAGTCGGTGGACGCCGGTTGTCGTCTCTTCACACCCTGCTAGAACCTCTCCCTCCACTTCCCCATGCAGAAGCTTGACGAGATCGCCACCGTCATCGAGGATGAGATCCGGTCGATTAGCAAGCACCTTCCGCAGGTGATTGAAGTATTCCACTTCACTCACTCCGTGCCGGGCATGAACAGAGATGTCTTTCTCTTCAGCAAGGGCGCTAGCGACGTCGTCCTGTGTGGAAAGCGGGTTGCTCCCCGTAACAAACACCTGCGCCCCTCCATCGCGCAGAAGAATTGCCAGACACGCGGTCTTTGCCTCAAGGTGAATGCTCATTCCAATGCGGTGTCCAGCAAAGGGTCTACTCTCAACGAATGCCTCGCGCAAGTGGTCGAGCAAGTCCATCCGCGAGGCGGCCCACTCGATCTTCGCTTTTCCCTGTTCAATCATCTCATAGGTCTTGTTCATCAGCGTCCTCCTTGTGTTGAGCCTGGGCAAACACTAATCAGTATGAGGATTGCCACGCTGTCTTTCAACGGAGGGTTCATACCGCAATCTACGTGTATAGTCCTCACACAGGTTCAATTTGCTTGCCCCCCATTGCGATTGCCTTTCCCTTTCTACTCTGCACAGGATCGTCGTAAGTAATAAGAAAGGGGCTTTTAGGCCCCTCGATATTATCGCTACACCTGTCCACATCGACCCTTCAAAACCCGGCACGAAGACGTCCCGTCCACCACCTTTCTTGGGTGGTTGCCTTTGTTGGTTCTCACCCCTTGCCCAATTCCCGAGCCAGCTCAGCAAGCTCTTTGTGAACTACCTTTCCTTTATCGAGGATCTGTTCTCCGTCCAACCAAGCGGAGGTGTTCAGGCATATCCCATCCGTATGTGAGGCCGCAGGTACCCCCTCTGGGGCGATCAAAGTGGCTCCGATATTGCCGAGGCCCCACTCAGTTGCTCCCCACACACGTTCGTCCTCAACAATGTCGCCGGTTAGTCTCGCTCCGGGATTGAAGCCCCAGCTTGCGTGCGCCAACTGAAACATGAGGGGATCGTTGAAGCTTTTCAGCCATGCTTCAAATTCCCTGGCTTGGTTCCCTCCTTCTATCTTGACGACTTTTGCCTTTTCGATCGTCAAGCGAATTGGCTCCTGGAGTAAGCCACATGGGGGCACGAGCGAACCATCAAAAACGAGAACCCCCTTTATGGAATCCAAATCCGGGGTCCAAGAGATCTGCCCCGACATCATGTGCGAACCCGGCACGTCGACGTAGCCCTTCGCAAGGGTATAGAGGTGATTCGGGTCCGAAGAGTTGTCAAATTCGAGATCCTCGCCAGCAGGTGTCGTAAACCGGATATGCTTTGCGTCCATCGTCATTTTGCGAAGGGCTTCCAAAAACTCCCCCAGAACAAGATAGTTCACGCGACCAATGCACCGAACCATCAAATCCTTGTTCGTCCCAACCAAACAAAGGTGTCGAAGGTTCTTGTTTTCCCTCATGACATTGTCGTAGGTGGTAGAGTAGAAGATCCACTTGTTGTTGTACTCGACCCATGCATCTGCGTTCTTCAGTGCGGCACCCAGTGCCTCTCCTGGCAACATTGGATCCGCAGCCTTTCCTACTCCGAGAGGAGAGGCTGTCCAGATTACCATTGGCTTGGCGCCGATCGTAAAAGCAGCACGCGCAGTTGCATCGACCACATCAGGATCACTCTCGGTATCTGCCGTTATGACAAACGTCTCCCCGGGCTTGAGCTTGAACAATTCTCGAGTCAACACATCCGCGGCTTTACCTAACTCGTAGTCATACAAGAACATGTTGCAAACCTCCTTTTACTCCTAGTTTCAGCGTATAGGCGACGCTCTCTTCTCTGCTCTCAGATGTGCCCAGGCACATCTCTCTGTAAATCTTCCATGCATAAGGGGCCGGACCCATTTTCCACCCTTAAATCCAGCTCTTGTCCTGTCCTAAACCTCACCGCGTTTTTCCTCCCAAAGGCCAAGAATCCCGTATTGGCTCTCCAATTTCCAGTCTAAAATCTCTTCCTTAGGCGGGCTTTCGTAGCCATACGCTTTGCTGTGCCCCCAGTTGAATCGTTGTTTGAGCTCGATCAAGAATTCGGCGTACTTGAAAGGCCCCAGTACCGCATCGATTATCGGCACCCCAATTTGTCTCTGGAGTTCCTTGAAGAAGCCAAATTGAATGGTGCATCCCAAGACAATCACCTCGGCCAAGTCGTTCTCAATGGCCTCCTCAGCCGCTGCCTTTATTCTGTTTGCTGTCTCAGTCTGGTTTTCCTGGAAGTCGTGAACTCTCATATCTATAGATTTGAATGAGGCTAAGCGGTCCTCAGAACCATAGTTCACCGCATTCTCATGCAACTTAGGAACGCACTTCTTCTCGGCAACGATGATGGAGAATCTATGTCCCAAGCTTGCTGCGATGTGCAGGCAGGCCTCAGCCGGCGCGGTGACGACTAACTTTTCAGTAATCTCCCGCGCCTCGCGTAAGCCCGGATCATAGAAGCAACCGATCACCGCCGCATCATATCCGTCACATTCCGCTCGCTTTATCTGATGCAAAATATCGGTCAGAACTAATGCCTCATAGTAATGGTATTCAAGACGCAAGGGTCCCTTCTTCAGGGATACAACATCGACTGTTGTATTCGGACGCTTTGCCTGCTCAAGCACTTCTTTGATTGGCTTATCAAAATCGTTAAATCCAACCGGATTAATCCATAAGACACGATTTGCCATATCCGTTCCCTCGCTGCTGCTATCCAGCTTGTGAATAGAGATGGCACCTGACAAAGTGACCTTCTTCAACCTCTGCCATCTCGGGATCAATCTGGGGACAGACATTCTTTTTCTTGGGGCAACGTGGATGGAAGCTGCACCCAGAAGGGAGATCCACCGGGCTTGGAATCTCTCCGACTACTCGGATCTTTTTTGGTTTCAACTTTTCATCTTCATCTGATACTACCGGTATTGAAGAGAGAAGCATTTGGCTGTAGGGATGGAGGGGGACCTGGAAAAACTCTGCTGCCGGGGCCACTTCGCAGATCTTCCCCAGATACATGATTCCCACTCGGTCGGCTACGTTTCGCATGAGGCTAAGATCATGGCTGACAAAGAGATATGAAAGAGACAGCTCTTTCTGAAGGTCAACCAGCATGGTGATGATTTTTGCCTGAATCGAAACGTCAAGAGCTGCCGTGGGTTCATCCAAGATAATAAACTTCGGGTCTGTTGCTAGAGCGCGGGCAATAGTCACTCGAGCTTGTTCCCCTCCGGAGAGGATTGTAGATGCCTTGGATGCATAGTCAGAAGACAATTCGACTCTTCCAAGGAGCTCGGCAACTCTCTGTTTGTTGTTCCGATAATCGCCCGTTCCATGAACACGAAGTGGTAACACTATGATGTCTTCAATTTTTCGCCGTGGATTCAAAGAGGAACCTGGGTTCTGAAATACGATCTGCATCTCTTTTTTTGTTGACTTGCTTCTTTTGACTACCGGCAAAGCAATGCTTTCCCCCCTAAACAAGATATCCCCAGCCGTTGGCACATACAGACCAATAATCGTGTACCCAACCGTGGTCTTCCCGGAGCCGGACTCACCAACCAGTCCCAGTGTCTCGCCGTGGTCAATGGTGAAGTCCACGCCATCGACAGCACGCACTGTGCCCTGTTCTGTCTTGAAATGCTTCTTGAGCTCCTCAACTTGAAGAAGATTATCCGCCATTGTGCCCCTTGTGGAGGAAGCAGGCTACTACATGATCTGCAGAAACCTTGAGGAAGGAAGGCCGTTCCTCCTCGCAGCGTGGCATTCGCTTCAAGCAGCGAGGATGAAACCGACAACCACTGGGGGGGGGCGAAATAACTCGGAATCGTTCCCCGAACCCCCTTGGAAAAGCCCCCACCCGCCAGTTTGGGAATCGCTTCCATTAGCCCTTGAGTGTATGGATGCAAAGGGTTCGAAAAAATCTCACGCGGATTCCCGTGCTCTACAATCGTTCCCGCATACATTACATATACTGTGTCAGCAATCTCTCGAATGACACCTAAATTGTGAGTGATGTAGATTAGCGAGGTTTCCTTGCCCTTCACTAAGGCGTAGAAAAGTTCTAGGATTTGGTTTTGAACGGTCACGTCCAACGCTGTGGTCGGTTCATCGGCGATGAGCAACTCCGGCTCTACAGCAAGCGCCATTGCAATGGAGACACGCTGGTTCATTCCGCCAGAAAGCTGAAAGGGATAGGCTTTCAAGATTCGTTTTGGATCAGGAAGTTGAACCTCACTCAAGGCTTCTATGACTCGTCTTCGGATTTCTCGATGCTTCATATTGTCCGACCGAGCATAGTGGAGAGCTGTTATGAACTGAGTGCCGATAGTAAAGACGGGGTTTAGCGCCGCACCAGGGTTTTGGAAAATCATCTGTATTTCTCTTTTTGCCTGGTGCCATTTTTCCATCTCCGGTTTGGCAATATCAATAACCTCACTGAGCCTCTTCGAAGCGAACAGGATCCTGCCGGAAGACGGTTGGACCAAGCGCACAACACATCGCCCGCAAGTTGTCTTACCGCAGCCCGATTCCCCCACCAACCCCAATCGCTCACCAGAATGCGCGGTGAGCGTTATGCCGTCCACTACCTTGAGCTCGCCTCTGAAGACCTTGAACACCACATGTAGATCTTCGATTCGTAGAACAACTTCTCTTTCCACGCTCACAGCTCCTCAAGGGCAAACAAATCCCTCAGCCCGTCGCCCAAAAGATTGAACCCAAGAACAGCGATCAGGACACCGATGGAAGGGAACATGGACATCCACCACGAGTCGGGAAGGAATGCAGCGCCATCGCTGATCATGCTTCCCAAATCTGGCGTTGGGGACTGAGCTCCCAGCCCCACAAAGCTCAATGCAGCACCGAGCATGATGACCCAACCCACATCGAGGCTCATTTTTGTGAAGATGCTCGAAACACAATTGGGAAGGATTTCTCGCCACAGAATTGGTGCCAAATTCACTGACAAACCGATGGTCTTATTCGTGGCTGTTGCCCGTTAGCAACCCTGGACAGTCTCTTTCCTCGTCTGGTCACCGCAAACAAACATCAGCTTTTATCTCTACTTGCCCAATTGCTTCGCAAGCTCGACAAGCTCTGGATGCACCACTTTCCCTTCGTCCAACAGTTGTACGCCGTCCAACCAGGCCGACGTGTTCATACAGATCCCGTCCGTATGCGAAGGTGCAGCAATGTACTCTCCCGTCTTGGAGAAGAGGGGACCAACCGCACCGATCCCCCACTCCGTCGCCCCCCAGACGCGCTCGTCTTCCACAATGTCGCCGGTCAGCTTCGCGCCGGGATGCCACGCCCAACTCACGTGCGCCAGCCGACGCATCTGCGGATGGTTCCAGCTGTCCATCCACCGCTCGAATTCCCTGGCTTCATTCCCACCCTCCACCTTGACGATCGTGGCCTTCTCGACCGTCAAGCGAATTGGTTCCTCCAATTTTCGGAACGGCGGCACCAACGAGCCGTCGAAGACGAGGAGCCCGTTGATTGAATCAAACGTCGGTGCCCAAGCGATCTGACCGGCCATCATGTGCGAACCCGGCACATCAGCGTAGCCCTTGGACAACGAGGTAACCCGGTCGGGATCAGGATCGCGCTCAAACTCGAGCTCTTCTCCCGCCGGAGTGGTGAAGCGGAAATGCGTCGTTTCCGTGGTCAGCTTGTGGACCTTCTCCATGAATTCCCCTAAAAGCGGATAATTGACTCGGCCGATGCAGCGAATCATCAGGTCGGGATTCATCCCCACCAGATTCATATAGCGGAGCTTCTTGTTCTCTTGCATTGCGATGTTGTAGGGAGTGGAATACAACAGCCACTCGTTGTTGAACTCCACCCAGGCGTCCGCTCCTTTCAACGCTCCTGTGAGAGATTCCACTGGTAGCATCGGATCAGCCGCCTCGGACACCCCCAACGGAGAGGCAAGTAAGATGACCATCGGCTTCGCTCCAACAGCAAAGGCCGCCCTCGCTGTGGCGTTGACAACGCGTAGATTACTCTCCGTATCAGCGGTAATGACAAACGTCTCTCCGGGCTTCAGTTTGAACAGTTCTCTTGTCAGAATATCAGCTGCCTTGCCTAGCTCGTACTCATACTGAAACATCCCGCATTCGCCTCCTTTAATATAATCTAGCTTTTTTGACCTCAAAGCCAGCCTCTACCCAATTACTCTCTCTTATCTCTATCATCCACCCCCTTCGCAGATTCGTCAGTTGGAGCGGTGCTGATGTACTGCTTCCTTATACTGAAGGGCAATTCAGAATACTTCAGAGTTTGTACCCATAGGACCTTTGCTCCCCCTTGTTCATCCGTCCAGTATCCATGTGGGGTTGTCGCCAAAAAGTGGTAGCTATCGCCAGGGCCAAGCTCATAGCTATCCTCCCCTATCGTGAGCCTAAAATGCCCTTCCAGAACGTAGCCAAATTCTTCTCCATCGTGGGCAACCGGCGGATAGTGATAGTTCGGTGGAATCTCACCGATGAGGATCTCGAACAGTCTTTCAGGGAATTCTCCGCTCAAGAACTGGTATTTAATGCTAGCAGAAGAGATTTGGATAAACGGCCTCTCGGCCTCTTTGATGATTTCGGCATGCTCTGAGGATAGAGAAAAACCATCTCCGGCACCATTGGTTGAAAAAAGATCCGCAAGGGAAACACCCAAGGCTTGACAGACTGCAGCAAGAGAAGTAATCGAGAGCGAGGAAAGGCCTCTTTCTACCTGGGAAAGAAAACTGACTGAGAGATTACAGCGTTCAGAAAGATCTCTGAGTGTCCATCCCTTGCGCGTTCGAAGTAACCGTATCAATTCTCCCACGTCAACCATAACTTAAATATGAGTGAAAAAGAGACTTCTGTCAAGCCAGAACCATCCCCCGAAGGACCTGGCATTTAGCAACAAGGATTCCCCGATCATACACCGCAACAGGATTCTTCACCCAAACCATTGCCTCAGATCGACCTCCACTGCTTTTCACTTTTATCAAAAGGCAAGTTCACTCCTGCTTGACAATGCAAAACCTTTCCGGTAATGTGTCGGCATGGTGTACAAGCTTTGTGTCCTATCATTTACAGGGACAGTCCTTGAGTGAAAAGAAGTAGACGATGCGATTTCAGCGAATGATCACCACTATCGATACCCACACAGAGGGCGAGCCAACTCGTACAGTGATCGGTGGTCTCCCCTACATTCCTGGCAGCACGATGGCCGAAAAGATGCTGTACTTGAAAGAAAATCTGGATTCTATCCGCACTATGCTGGTATATGAACCTAGAGGGAATGAGGTGATGTCAGGCGCCATTCTCACCTCGCCCTGCCATCCTGACGCCGACATTGGGGTGATCTATATTGAGGTTGGTGGGTATCTTCCGATGTGCGGCCATGATACGATCGGCTGCTGTACTGCAATGATTGAGGCAGGCATAGTTCCCGTTAACGAGCCCGTGACCACTATCAAGCTGGATACACCAGCCGGTTTGGTCACTGCCAGTGTAACAGTGGAAAACCTGTCTGCAAAAGGCGTCGCGTTCAGGAACATTGCGTCATTTCTGTACCGGAAGGACGTTGTGGTTGAAGTGCCCAACCACGGCCAGATCCAGCTAGATATCGCCTATGGTGGCAATTTCTACGCGCTTGTCGAAGCGAACAAACTCAAACTTGACATCACTCCGGAACAAGCCGGTAACCTTGTCAAAGCCGGAATCGCCATTCGCAAGGCGGTAAATTCTCAGGTTCGTGTTCAGCACCCTGAAAAACCATTTATTGAGGGGCTGACCCATGTGGAGTTCTACGGAGCGCCCACCCATCCCAAGGCCCACGTGAAGAATGCAGTCATCATTCCTCCGGGATCCATCGATCGATCACCGTGCGGAACGGGCACTTCCGCCAAGGTCGCTACGTTGCACGCCAAGGGAAGACTGAAAACGGGGGAAGAGTTTGTCCACGAGAGCATTCTTGGAACGATCTTCCGAGCACGAGTCGTTGAGGAAACCAGGGTAGGGGATTTCCCTGCCGTGGTCGCTGATATTGCTGGCCGTGCCTATGTTACAGGGATCAATCAGTTTGTCATCGATCCCGAAGACCCACTTAAGGAAGGGTTCTTGCTTGGAATGGTCCAGTAAAACCATCCGTATACCAGGAGAATATTGACAATGCGCGTGGCTCACCACCCTATTCTTGGGGATTTGCCCAAGTTGCGTGAGACAAAGATCCAAGTAGATGGAAAACAGATCCCGGCCGTTGCGGGGGAGCCTATTGCCGCAGCACTGGCCGCCGCCGGCATCCGAGTACATCGATACACGGCACAAAGATCCGAACCGCGTGGAATCTTCTGCGCCATCGGGCAGTGCACGGACTGTGCGATGACAGTAAATGGAATCCCTAACGTTCGAACATGCATCACACCGGTGGTCGACGGCATGGTCGTAGAAACCCAACACGGCTCCGGTCAGGGGAACCCACGATGAGAGCGGTGGATTTGGCCGTTGTGGGCGCCGGACCTGCTGGTCTAACCACAGCCATTGAAGGTGCCAAGAGAGGCTGTGTCACTGTTGTGGTGGACCGCAATCCAAAGCCAGGTGGGCAGTTGATCAAGCAAATCCACAAGTTTTTTGGTTCCAGGGAGCATCAGGCCGGGACACGCGGCGTAAACATCGCCCAACGGCTCTTTCGTGAAGCACAAGCCCTCGGGGTCACTCTGATGCTCGGTTGGGACGCCTACGACATCAAACCGGGCCGACTGGAGGTCGTTCGGACTTCGTTTGTGGAATTGACGAGTGATCGGCCCGCAGTGCCCTTCCGCGGAGCGACAAAGACAGAATCGATCAACGCTGAGAAGATCGTACTGGCAACAGGCGCCGAGGAGAACGCAATCCATTTTGACGGATGGACTCTCCCCGGTGTCATGGGGGCAGGTGCGGCCCAAACGATGATCAATGTGTGGCGCGTGCTCCCTGGCAATCGTGTCCTCATGGTGGGCTCGGGAAATGTCGGTCTAATCGTCACCTACCAGCTGCTCCAAGCCGGTGCCGGCGTAGCGGCAATTGTAGAAGCCGCCAACAAGATCGGCGGATACGGTGTGCATGCGGCTAAGGTCCGCCGAGCGGGGGTGCCTATCTTGACCACACATACCGTCGTAGAGGCGCGAGGAGATAGTCGGGTGACCGGTGCAGTTATCGCGCAGTTGGATACCTCCTGGAACCCGGTGCCCGGAAGCGAGAAGACGTTCGATGTGGACACCATCTGTGTTGCAACAGGACTGAGGCCGAACACCCGCCTTGCTTCACTGGCTGGTTGCCAACTGTCAAGCAGTCCCGTGCTAGGTGGTTGGGTCCCCATTCACAACAACAGACTGGAAACCACCGTTTCTGGGATCTACGTGGCCGGTGATGTTTCGGGCATCGAGGAAGCCAGCACGGCCCTGGAAGAGGGTCGATTGGCGGGGATTTCTGCGGCCTCCTCCTTGGGTAAAAAAGGTGCGTGTGACGAAGAAGAGATCCGAACGATAGACGAGCGGCTGTGCAACCTGAGAGGCGGTCCCTTCTGTCAGCCCATCCAGGATGCCAAGCAAGAGCTTGTCAAGATCGGGGAGTCAGCATGTCCGAAGGAATAGCTGTCAATGGCTACGTATCGCAGCAGGAGCTAGAACAATCTCCGGGCTACCCTTCTCTAGAAAGACTGCAGCAGGGACCGGTTGCCGTCATTGAATGCCCACAGGAAATCCCTTGTAATCCCTGTGAACAAGCCTGTCCCTACCAAGCCATCACCGTAGGAGAGCCAATCACGAATTGTCCCCAACTTCATGAGGCCAAGTGTATCGGATGTGGAGTGTGCATCGCTCAATGCCCCGGCCTGGCCATCTTCTTGGTTGACCTGACTTACTCGGAGGGATTAGCTGCAGTGGCGTTTCCCTACGAGTATCTTCCGTTGCCGGATGTAGGACAGAAAGTCACCGCAGTGGACCGTGCAGGCAAACCGGTCTGTGAAGCAGAAGTGATCAAAGTCATGAACGCGAAAGCCAATGATCGCACTCCGGTGATCACCGTGAGTATGCCCCGCGAACACGCAACAACCGTACGAAGCATTTCGTGTCCCGGGAGGTAGACTATGGATGACAACGTGATCATTTGCCGCTGCGAGGAAGTCACCGCCGGCCAAATCCGACAGGCAATCCGGGAGGGCGCCGTAGATGTCATCGGCGTCAAGAGGCGTACCCGGGCGGGAATGGGCCTGTGTCAAGGACGTACCTGTGAGAAGATAGTGACACGCCTGTTGGCACAGGAATTAGGCAAACGGATGGAAGAAATCAAACCCGACACGATTAGACCTCCCATTGTCCCGGTGAACTTCGGCGCATTGGCAGGTGAAACGAATGAGTAGAGCAGCTGAAGTCCTCGTTGTGGGCGGAGGGATCATTGGTTCTGCGATCGCCTATTACCTGGCCAAGGAAGGGGTTCAGGTGGGCCTGATCGATCGAGGAGATATCGCGTCCGGCACCTCGAGCGCCTGCGACGGGAACATCCTGTGCACCGACAAAGAACCGGGATACGATAGTCAAATCACTCTCAAAAGCCAGCAACTACTCGCCTCCCTGGTCGATGAACTCGAATACGACTTCGACTACGTGCAACTGGGCAGCGTCCTCGTGGTCGAGAATGAGGACCAGGAACCGGTAGCCCGTGACTGGGTCAAACGGCAAAAAGACGCTGGCTTACCGATGCGATACATCGAGGGCGGCGTCATGTTTGAGGATGAACCGCTCCTGGCTCGCGACGTCATCGGACTCGTCGAATGCGCCTCGGACTCCTCCTTGAATCCGATGGCACTGTTGTACGGTCTCGTTGAAGGGGCAAAACGAAACGGGGCACGCGTCTATCCACGACAAGAGGTAACATCGATTCTTACGGACGCTTCCGGATCCATCCGCGGCGTAGCCACATCGAATGGCGAGATGCTGGCTCCGCAAGTGGTCTTGGCTGCAGGGGTGTGGACACCGCAGATCGCCGCGACGGTGGGTGTGAATGTGCCCATCAAACCGCGAAAGGGTCACATCTTGGTCGGTGAACGAACGCCCAAGACCGCAAGACGAAAGCTGATGGAGTTCGGGTATCTGATGGCCAAATTCGGAGGCAAGGGCAAGCGCAACGTCGAGCCGGATATGGAGACCTACGGCGTGGCAATGGTCTATGAACCCACCGGTCACGGGAATTTCCTCATCGGGTCGAGCCGCGAATTCGTGGGGTTCGATACGCGAAGCAACCTCCACGTACTGAGGTTGCTGGCCAAGCGTGCACTGAGGTTCTTCCCACAGATCAAGAACGTTAATATCATCCGTTCATACGCCGGGCTGCGCCCGTGGACGCCGGATCATCTCTCCATCGTCTCGCCGGTTTCCTCCGCACCGGGCCTGTACATCGCTGCTGGGCACGAGGGGGACGGCATCGGGCTGGCTCCGATAACGGGCAAGGTGATTTCGGAGATGCTCGTTGGCAAGCCGACGACCGTTCCGACAGAGCCATTGCGACTCGATCGATTCGACCAACAAACCCCTGAACTGTAAGGAGGAGAACAAATGGGGATACTTCGCGGCGTTTACGTTGTCCTTGTCACCCCGTTTACCGGCGATGGCAAGGTCGACTACGATGGAATGAGTAAGAATGTGGAATGGCTGATCAGCCAGGGCATCCACGGTGTGATTCCACTGGGCAGCACGGGCGAGTTTGCCAGCCTCAATGATGAACAGAAGCGCAAGATCGCGCAGACTGTGATCACCGCTGTCGACGGTCGAATTCCGGTGGTCATGGGGGCAAGCGCGGAGACCCCCGAGAAGGCGACCGAATACGTAGCGCAGGCCAAGGAACTCGGTGCCGCGGGTGCGTTAGTTCTCCCACCGTGGTACTACATACCGGATCCCGACGAGATTGTCCACCACTACGCGTGCATCTCCCAGGCGGTCGATCTGCCGATCATGATCTACAACAACCCGTTCACCTCCAAGGTCGACATCGAGCCGGAGACAGTCTCCCGTCTTGCCGAACTGCCGACGATTGACTGCATCAAGGAAAGTTCGGGGAACTTCCGGCGCATCGCCGAGATCCGCCAGCTCACCGACGACAAACTCGGAGTTTTCTGCGGATGGGAAGACATGGCTTACGAGTTCTTCCTCATGGGAGCGATCGGATGGGTGTGCGTGATTGGCAACGTCGTTCCGAAGATGGCCGCCGATCTATTCGAGCTGGTGACCGAGAAGAAGGACCTTGATGCCGCGTGGACGCTCTACAAGAAGATGCTCCCCTTGTTGCGCTACCTGGAGTATGCCGGAAAGACACAGAAGGCGCTCAAATACGCCCTCGATAGGATGGGCCTCTGCGGTGGCCATTCCAGCAGCCCGAAACTCCCGCTGGACGACGAAGAAAAGACAAAGGTCGACAGGATGCTTCACGATTTGGGCGTGCCTGTGCGATGAGTGTCCTAATCGAGGAGAAGAAGGTACCGTTTCGCTTCATTTACCCCGATGGTTGCCTTTGCGCACGCTTGTTTGGATGTTGACAAAAAAAACAGGAAAACCTATAGTGACCAGCCCCTCATGGCCGGTCCACTTCTAGAGTTAGTCTAATCGACCACCTCCCGCCAAGGCGAATGTTGGAATCATCGTTCTGGTCTGAGGTGCAGGTGGTCTGTAGCCTAAACTGCCGTGTGGAC
>Ga0180431_10003618_pt1 | contig 19805 bp, 15 predicted proteins | sample SS_ome_11_FD_132459 | JGI IMG/M metagenome (GOLD analysis project Ga0180431, IMG submission 132459) | Hypersaline lake sediment archaeal communities from the Salton Sea, California, USA - SS_1_MS_1 metaG | ecosystem: Environmental > Aquatic > Non-marine Saline and Alkaline > Hypersaline >... | reverse complement strand
GCCGTCGTATTTCTCGGCCAGGTCCCGGTACACCGCCGCCTCGGCCCGTTCATTGGCCAAGTGTCGCCGCCAGCGCTGTAGTTCCGCCGGGGCAGCTCGCCGATCATCCCGCTCCGGCGGCTTATCCATGGCCGCACATCTGACTCACCGGGGATCCACCGGCGCCGATCTCAGCGGGCACCGAAGATGCTGTCGACGAACGCCTCATTGCCCTGTTTCCAGGCGACGATGAAGTTTCCGACGTCATCACGGCTGATCGCCAGGGCGGGGCAGAAAAACTCACCGGCTCCGCTGGTGAAGAAGTACGGCGATCCGATGACGCCACGACTCTTGCCCTCGTCCAAGTCGGCCTGGATGGCCGTGGCGGTGGCGTCGCGGTCGAGGGCGTCCAGACCGAACCGGGTGGCGATCTCCGCCACCACGTGCGACTGACCGATATCGAGGCCTTTTTCGAACACCGCGTCGCGGAGTGCCATCCCGACGGTCTCGATCAACACCGGGTCTCCGGTGCGGTCCGCGGCGGCGCTGAGCGCGAACGCGGTCATCGACGTCTTCGGAAAGGTTTCGACGGAGAACCCGGCGAAGAGGTCGGGCCGGATGGACTCGCGAATGGCCTCGATCTCCGCCGCGACATGATGCGCATCCAGCGGTTTGCCGTTGATCAGTTCCAGCGGCCAGGCCCGGATCCGCAGCCTCGGCTCGTCCAGACCGCGCTCACCGCGCCGGTCGAGCAGTGTGTGCAATCCCACATGGGTGAACGGGCATAGGACGTCCGCGAAGACCTCGACAGTTTCCATGGCCGGAGGGTACCCGCCGAGCCCTTTGGAAACCCGCGCTGCCCGACCTGTTGCGGGACCCGGCGGCAGGCCCCATTTTCCCGATCGAACCCGTTTCGGTGGGCTGATATCGACCTGCGAGAAAATGTTAAAAGTCTGTGAAAGCCCTGAAAAACCGCTAGCGTCGTGCTCACGTCGCGCGGCGGCCCGCGAGTCAGCCCGCGAGTCGGCTTAGAACGGGGAACGAACCATGACGTCGATCAAACAAGTTTGCCTCCGGGTCGCGGTCGCCGGGGTGATGGCCGGCGGCGGATCCGCGGTGGCGGCTGCGGTAGCCAACGCGGAACCGTCCGCACCCGACTCGAACTCGTCGGCCGGCGCCTCGACCGGTGAGTCCGGCCGCGCGGCCGGCCCCACAAGCCGGTCCCGCACCCGCGCCGGCAATCCGGCCGCCGCGGCAACCGCCGGTGCCCGCGGACCGGCAAAGGCCGCCGGAGCCAGCCGCGACACGGCGAAGCAGAACGAGCTCCCGCGGGCGTTCCTGAACACCAAGCCCGCGGATCTCTCCGTGACGATCCCGCCGACGGCCGCACCGCGGGAGGATTTCGCGGCGACTCCGGCGCAGGCGATCCCCACTACCGCCCCGCAGAACTCCGCCCCGGCCGCCGCACCCGCCATCGCCACGGCACCCGCTGCCGCCACCGCGGCGGCGAGGGTGGCCGCCGCGGCACCTCCGGCTGCGAGGCCCGCCCCGGCAGCTCCGTCTCCCGCCCCGGTTCCAGCCTTACCGGCGCTACCGATCCCGGCGCTACCGGTGCCTCCTGCCAGCGCGGTCGCCGTCACCGCCGCCGCCACGAACACTCGCCGCAGCGTGCCGGTCGCCGCCGCCCAGGTCGCCGAGACACCGACCCACGTCCTGCTGATCGGCACCGACGGAACAAACCTGAGCAAGATCCTCGAATACACCTACGACCTGCCCGACAGTGGGTTCAGAGCGCTGATGGACGAGGGCATCACCGGCGCGACGAGCCTGGTGGGCCACACCACCATCTCCGGTCCATCGTGGACGACCATTCTGACCGGAGCGTGGGACGACAAAACCGGCGTCATCAACAACCTGTTCGACCCGGCGCCCTATGACGCCTGGCCGACGGCGTTCAATCTGATCGAGTACAACAAACCCGGTGTGAACACCGCGGTGATCGCCAACTGGCAGTACATCAACGACATGGCCGCAGCTGGCGGCTACCCGGCCGATGTGAACGAGTTCGTCGAGTTCACCAATACCTGGGAAGAGACCGACGATGAGGTCGCCGCCAGGACCATCGACCTCATCAACGGGACGGGCGGCGGCGACTCCGCATTCATCTTCTCCTACCAGGTGGGTGTCGATGAAGCGGGTCATTTACATGGTGGAGCCTCACCGGAGTACAAGGCCGCGGTCATCAACACCAGCGAGAACATCAAGGCCATCCTCGACGCCATCGACTCCTGGGAAACCGCCAACCCCGGGGAGGAGTGGACGGTGATCGTCACCACCGATCATGGCCACCAGCCTTCGGTGGGCTTTGGTCACGGATTCCAATCGCCGGACGAGACATCGTCGTTCGTGATGTTCGACATCGAGGGCGATGACACCAATGACGGCGACCAGAACCTGGCCTACAACACCGCCGACATCACGCCGACCATCGTCGACCTGTTCGGGATCGCCCAGCGGTCAGACTTCGACGGCGTGCCTCTACAGACCCGGGCGACGAGCATCGTCGATCCCGGGCCCAATCTCGAGCAGACCCTCGACGATGCCATCGGGATGTACGGCTACCCCGATATCGGCACCGACATCGCCCTGGGCGCCCGGACGATCTTCGCGTCGATCCCCTATTTCCTCGACGGATTCGTCACCACTGTCACCGACCAGTTGCAGGCGATCGTCGACCAGGACATCTTCCTCATCAGCGCGCTGGCCGGGTTGACCGAGCTGGCGGTCCAGTTCACCGGTGACGTCCTCGTCGGCGTGACCCAGGCCATCGCCCGCGTCGTGGCCACGTTGACCGGCGCGGGTGTCATCGCGCCCACCGATCCGCCGCTTCCCGCTCCTCCGGCCGCAGTCCTGCTGGACACCGCGGTCCTCGTCTGAACAGCGCTACCGGAAGGGACAATCATGGGATACGCCAGGAATATCGGCCGGATCGGAGCCCTCGCGGTGGCACTGGGAGTCGGCTACGCGGTGGCCGACGCACCGGCGTTCGCGCGGCCGGCCGACGGCTCCATATCCGGGGATTCCAGTTCGGCTCAGACGTCCCCGTCCCGATCAGCGGCGAAGGGCCGGACCGCTGCGGGGCCGTCGCCTATCGATCGGCCGCGTGCATCCGCAGCCCAATCCCGCTCCGCCGCAACGAACTCCCCAGCCGGAACCACATCCCAGCGAGTGTCGGCGAACCGCGACAGCAGCGGGTCCGGCATCCCGGCGGCCGCCGTCACCCGCCCTGTCATCGCGGTTTCGGTTGACACGGCTCCGGCGCCGGCGGCTGTTGCCGCCGGCATTCCGGTGGTCCCGGCCGCCACAACCGCCGTGAATAACTCCACCGGCCTTCCCTCCACGCCGCAGCCGCTCGTCGCCTCGATATCGCCGGTATCGAAGGCATCGCCGACATTCCAGGCGGCTCCCGCCGCGCCACAGGTGCGCGCCGCCACCTCGACAACCCAGTTGATCGCCGACACCACCGGCCCGCTGGTGGGCGACGGATCCGGCGATTCCCCCTCGGCCGCCCCGCTGATGTGGGCGACCATGGCGTGGACCCGGCGCGAGGCCAGGGGCGCTGCCGTGCGGGCCCGCGCCGCGGCACCGACCGCGACGTTGCTGGCGCAGAACCCCGACTTGCTGGCGCAGAACCCCGACTTGCTGGCGCAGAACCCCGACTTGCTGGCGCAGAACCCCGATTTGCTGGCGCAGGCCCCCAACCTGCTGGTCAATCCCGGCGCCGAGTTGGGGGATCCATCCCTGTCAGGATTCAGCGCCGTTACGATCCCGGGCTGGACGCTGACTGGGACCCCCACGGTGATCGAATACGGCACCCCCCGCAATCTCTGGCCGATCGGCACCAGCTTCAAGATGCCCGACCTGCCGTCCTTCCTGAGCTTCCCCAAGGCCGGGAGCGGACCCGCTGACGGCGGAAACCAGTTCTTCGGCGGTGGCGATATCGCGACCGGCACGCTGACCCAGACTGTCGATCTCCGCGGTGCTGCCACCGAGATCGACCAGGGCGCCACGACCTACAATCTCAGTGGCTGGCTGGGCGGGTTCCTGTTCGATCATTCGGGGTCTTCGGTGAAGGTCAACTTCCTCGACGACAACAAGACCTACCTCGGCGATGCCCAGTTGCAGCGCGTCGGCCCGCTCGAACGGTGGTTCCAGACCGGGTTCAAACAACGCTCCACCGCGGGCATACTCCCGACCGGGACCCGCTACGCGCAAGTCGTTCTGACCCTCGAAGACCGCAACTTCGTGACCTTCGGGATCCCCTGGCTGCTCGGTGGAGTGGATTTCGACTACAACAATGCCTACGCCGATAACATCTCCTTCACCATCGACGCCGCCCTTCCCGCACCGCCAGACCCGATCCCGCCGGTGTCGACGGTCGGGGAGCTCGACCACGTCTTCATGGTTTACATGGAGAACAAGGGCTATACCGACATCACCGGCAGCACGAAAGCTCCCTTCCTCAACAGCCTCATCGACGCCTACGGAAGCGCCACCCAGTACCACGGCCTGACCCACCCGAGCCTGCCGAACTACTACCCGGTCATCGGCGGCACCGACTTCGGCCTGACCTACAACTGCGCCACCCCCTGTATCGACGCCGCAACCACACTTGTCTCCAATATCGAGGATGCCGGAAAGACATGGAAGGGTTACGCGCAAAGCCTTCAACCCGGAGCCGATCCGCTGGTGGCCAGCGGCGACTACTCCCCCGACCAACTGCCCTTCCCCGCATTCAAATCGATCGCCAACGACCCCCAGGCACTGGCGAATGTCGTCCCACTGGAGCAGATGGCCGAAGATCTGAAATCGGTTGACACTGCACCCAACTACGCCTGGTTCGCCGCCAACGAGGATTTCAATGGCGAAGGCCCGATCGACTTCCCCTGGGGCATGCTGAAATTCGCGTTGAGCCAACTCGAGCCTGGCAACCCGTACAACATCCCGGCGCTCGACCAGTTCCTCTCGGAGACGGTCCCGGTCGTGATCAACTCAGAGGTGTGGAAGGACCCCAGCCGCAAGTCGGCGCTGGTCGTCACCTTCGATGAGGACAACAACAACACCTCACTGGGCTTCGGCAACGAAGGCAACCGGGTCGTGTTCGTGGTCATCCCATCGCCGGGTGCGGTGACGGCTGGGATGCGCAGTGGTTCCTTCAACGCAACCAACCACTACAACCACTACAGCCTGCTGCGGTTCATCGAAGACTCCCTGAGCCTGCCGACGTTGACCAACAACGACAAGTTCGCCGCCCCGCTCAACGAGTTCTGGGAGGCCGGCCAGGCCGCCGGGACGGGGCCGTCGATTCTGTGATCGGGCCGGTGGAGGCGCAGCTTTGAGGTCGGCACCGGAAACGGTGCGAGTCCTGCGAGTCGTGACCGGCAACGTGCCCGCCGTTCGTCATACTTCTCGGCGTGGGCACGTACGCAGTCACCGGATCGGCCTCCGGCATGGGTTACGCCGTGGTGGCGAAACTGCGCTCGGGCGGGCACACGGTGATCGGCGTCGACATCAAGGACGCCGACATCGTCGCCGATCTGTCCACCCCGACCGGTCGGCGCGCAGCTGCCTCCGAGGTTCTGTCGTCCTGCTCCGGCGTTATGGACGGCGCAGTGCTCGCCGCCGGCCTCGGGCCGACCAAAGGCGCCGAGCGGTTGATCACCGAGGTCAACTATTTCGGGGTGGTCGACCTGCTGCGCTCGTGGCGGCCAGCCCTGGCCGCCACGCAGCGCGCCAAAGTGGTGGCCTTCGCCAGCAACTCGACGACCACGGTGCCGATGGTTCCCAGCCGCGCCATCCGGGCACTGCTGGCAGGCGATTCCGACAGAGCGCTGCGCGCCTACCGGCTCTTCGGCCCGCTCTCTCCGCCGATGGCGTATGCGGGGTCGAAGATCGCGGTCAGCCGCTGGATACGCCGCACTGCCGTGACACCGGAATGGGCTGGCGCCGGGATTCGGCTCAACGCGCTGGCACCGGGCGCCATCATGACCCCGATGTTGGAGCAGCAACTGGCCATACCTTCCGAGGCCAGGCACGTCCGACGGTTCCCGGTGCCCACCGGAGGATTCGGTGACGCCGGACAGCTCGCCGACTGGGTGGTGTTCATGCTGTCGGACTCGGCGGATTTTCTCTGCGGCAGTATCGTTTTCGTCGACGGTGGCTCAGACGCGTACTTCCGTGCCGATGACTGGCCGCGTCCGGTGCCGGCCCGTCGACTGGTGTCCTACTACAGACGAACCCGACAGTTCTCCGAAAGGAATTGATCATGAAACGTCACGTGGGTGTGTTAGCAGCAGCGGCGATCACCGCCGCCGCACTGGTGGGCTGCTCCGGCAAGTCCGAGACCCCGAAAGCCGATTCGCCGCAAGCCGAACCGCAGACCCAGACGATCGAGATCTCCTACGATGAACTGCTGGAACAAAAGCAGGTCAGCCGCAGCATCAGCCTGGGGGTCGGAGACTTCCTGCAGGTCAGCCTAGGCTCCAACGCATCGACCGGTGACAAATGGGCTGAGGAGATGCTGATCTCCGACCCCCAGGTCATGGCACAGACCGGACACGAAACCATCGCACCAGCGGCCGACCGGCCGGGCGCGCCCGGCAATGACGTCTGGGTACTGCAGGCGATGGAGTCGGGCAACACCACCGTTTCGGCCACCTACGGCGAACCGTGGCCCGGCGGGGATAAGGAGATCTGGGTCTTCTCCGCCAACGTGGACGTCACCTAAGCGACCGCGCGTCACTGGCGTCACTCCCGTCACCGGGTGCGTACTCTGACCTGGTGCGCATCTCCAACGGCGTAAGGGCCGGCATCACGGTCGGCTGGCTGGTCACCGCGATGCTCGCCGCCGGGTGCAGCACCACCGTCGATGGGGCGGCGACATGCCCGGGATGCGGTCCCGGTACCGAACCGGACTTCCCCACCGCCCGGCCGACCACCGCTCCCCCGACGGCACCCAGCGTCCCTTCCACCAAGATCCAACCGCCCCCGGGCACCCGAACACTGGCGCCCAACGCCAACGGCTACGTCTACATCGAGACCCGGTCGGGCCAGACGCGTTGCCAGATCTCGACGGGCACAGTGGGCTGCGAGTCGGAGTTCACCGACTCCCCGGTGATCGACGGCGAGCGGGCGAACGGAGTCGAGGTGTCGGCCAGTGGGAGCAACCGCTGGGTGCTGGGCAATCTGGGAGCCATGCCGACCACGACCATCGACTACGCCACTTACTACGCGGTGGGGTGGACTATCAAGGCCGACACCAACGGAACCCAGTTCACCAATGCCGACACCGGTCACGGCATGTTCGTCAGCACCGAAGGGGTCGGGTTCTTCTGAGCCGGTCCGGGCCGGTCTGACTCGCTCGGGTCGCCCTAAGCTGACCTGATGGACTTCCGCGTCTTCGTCGAACCGCAGCAGGGCGCCGGCTACGACGAGCAACTTACCGTCGCCCGGGCGGCGGAATCGCTGGGATATTCGGCGTTCTTCCGTTCTGATCACTACCTGGCGATGAACACCGCGGGACTGCCCGGCCCCACCGACTCCTGGGTGACGCTGGCCGGCATCGCCCGCGAGACGTCCAATATCCGACTCGGCACCCTGGTGACCTCGGCCACCTTTCGCCATCCGGGCCCGCTGGCGATCTCGGTGGCCGAAGTGGATGCGATGAGTGGTGGCCGGGTCGAGTTCGGGATCGGAGCGGGCTGGTTCGAAGCCGAACACCGCGCCTACGGCATCCCCTTCCCCGGACTCGGGGAGCGTTTCGAACGACTCGAAGAGCAACTGGACATCATCACCGGGCTGTGGGAAACCCCGACCGGCGAAACCTTCGACTACCCCGGCACCCACTACACCGTCGCCGACTCCCCGGCGCTGCCGAAGCCGGTACAACGTCCCCGTCCGCCGATCGTCATCGGTGGCGGCGGTCCACGGCGAACCCCCGCCCTCGCCGCCCGCTTCGCCGCGGAATTCAATTTGGCCTTTCCCACCCTGGCTTTCGTCCCATTGCAGTTCGGGCGGGTGCGAGCGGCATTGGAGCGCGCCGGGCGCCCCGCCGACGATCTGGTGTACTCGGCGGCATTTGTGGTGTGCGTCGGTGCGGGCGAGCCCGAGTTGAACCGTCGTGCCGCGAACATCGGCCGCGATCTCGGCGAGCTTCGGGACAACTCACCGCTGGTCGGCACGCCGGACGAGATCGCCAACCGGCTCGGAGTATTCGCCGATGCGGGCGTCCAACGCGTCTACCTGCAACTTCTGGATATGTCCGATCTGGATCAACTCGAACTGTTCGCGACCGAGGTCATCCCGCGACTTCCGGGGTGAGGACCACGTCGCTGCGCGAACAGGACGCGGCGACACATCGGAGGATTGCCGGGCCAGCGGGCAGTTGGACGCTACGGTTGGATGCCGCAAAGCGAAGGGGACACGCATAGTGAGCGACGCGCTGGGGCTCTCGATCGGAACGACGAACCTGGTGGCCGTCCGCCCGGGCGGTGGACCGATCACCCGTCGGTCGGTCTTGACCTTGTGGGACGACCGCCCGGCCGAAGTCGGCGTTCCATCCCAGAACCCCGCACTCACCAGCCCCGATCCGACCCGGGCCGGACTGGTGCTACGTGGTTTCGTCGAACGGGTCGGCGATCCGGTGCCGCTGGTTGCCGCAGACGGATCAGCCCACCGCGGCGAGATGCTGGTGGCGACAGCGCTGGAGGCGATGGCCCGCGCAGCCGATAACGGTGTGCCACCGACCTCCGTCGCGGTGACCGTGCCCGCCCACTGGGGACCTGCCGCCATCGGCGCCCTGCGCGGCGCACTGCGCGGAAATCCGCTGCTGTCACCGGGCGGAGCGCCCCCGTCGATCGTCTCCGATGCCACCGCCGCGCTGGCCGCCCTGAAGAACCGTCCCGGACTGCCCGATCGCGGCGTGGTGGCCCTGTGCGACTTCGGCGGCAGCGGCAGCTCGGTGACCCTGGCCGATGCCGGCGCGAACCTGACCCCGATCGGTGAGACGGTCCGGTTCGGGGACCTTTCCGGGGACCGGATCGACCAGGATCTACTCGACCGGCTACTGGGTAGCATCGGACCCGACGGCCCCGAGCAGGCAGGCAGCACCACGGCGGTTGGAGCGCTGACCCGGTTGCGTGAGGAATGCCGGCTTGCCAAGGAACGGCTGTCCACCGAGACCACCACGACGCTGCGCGCCGACCTGCCGGGATACCGCTCCGATGTCCCGCTCACCCGCGGTGAGTTGGACGCCGTGATCGCCGAGCCACTCGCCGGATTCCTCGACGTCCTCGCGGACGCACTGGAACGCAATCGGGTTCCCGCGGTGAACCTGGCTGCGGTTGCCATCGTCGGTGGTGGGGCGGCGATCCCCGCGATCAGCCGGCGTCTATCCGATACTTTGCGGGTACCGGTGATCACGACACCGTTTCCCGGCACCGCCGCCGCGCTGGGCGCGGCGGCACTGGCCGCGCGGGGTCCGGTACCGGACGCGCCGACCGGCAGGGCGGCCAGCGCTCCAGATGCCCCGACTAACCTCGCTCAAGCAGCGTGGGCCGCCGGGGCGGCGGGACAGGCTGCCACCGAGTCGGCCTCGGACGGCTCGCCGTCGGCGACCTACCGGGCACTGGCCTGGTCACAGGACGATGACGCCGGCGGGGACCCGGTTCCCTACACCGGCGAGGACTACACAACCGCACCACCTGCCGGCCAGGCACCGATGACCGATGAAACGGCCGGCTATCAGGACACGATCACCGCGTCGGATCCGCTGCCCTGGTACCGGCGGCCTCCGTTGATTTTCGGCCTGGCCGCGGCGGTCGCGGCGGTGGCCGTCGGTGGCCTGGCGATCAGCTTGACCGCCGGTGAGAGCAGCCCCACCACAACCACCACCCGGATGACCAAGCCCGGCGAGGGGCCGGCCAATCCGGCTGTACCCCAGACGGTCACCGTCACCGGCGGCAACGGTCAGCCGACCGTCTCCACGATAACCCCGTCCACGACGGCGGCCCCGTCCACCACCGAGTCCACGCCCACCACGACCCCGGCGACTACCACAACGACCACAACGACCACCACGACAACGACCACGACGACACCGACAACAACGACACCGACAACAACAGCGCCGACCACCATAACGACGACGGCGCCTACCACGACTCAGGCCATCACTACCACCGCACCGCCGACCACCACCGCCGCGGTGACCACCACGGGCGCCGCGGTGACCACCACCGCGGCGCCACCGACCAACACCGCAGCGGAGGTAACCAGCGCCGCGGCAGCGACGACTGCCGAACCTGTCCCGAACGCCGCTGAGTCCGCAGGGTCCGCTGAACCCGCAGGGCCCGTCGTCACCACCCAGATGGCCATTCCCGAGTAACTGCTGCCGGAGATCCGGTCGGCGTCCTCCGGGTAGGGCGCGCGGCACCTCATCCGGCGTCCGTCGAAAACCGTTTTCCTACCTCACTCGCGCGGCGCGCACCCCGGATGCGAGTATTAGATATCGACCCACGCAAGTTACCCACAGGTAACATGCGTCAAGTTACCCACCGGTAACCTATCTGAAGAGGGAAGTCGTGGAAACTCAGACGCTTATCCGGCTGACCATCGGCCTCGCTATGACCGCCGTCGTCGCAGTGTTCGCGCTCAAGCGGATCCTGTACCTGACGAAGCTCATCAGCTCCGGTCAGCCGACCGCCGACGAGCGTGGCCGCAAGAACCACCTCGGTGAACGGATCGCCAACCAGGCCCGCGAGGTGTTCGGACAGACTCGTCTGCTGCGCTGGTCAATTCCCGGTATTGCGCACTTCTTCACGATGTGGGGCTTTTTCGTCCTGGCCACGGTGTACCTCGAGGCCTACGGGGTGCTGTTCGACCCCAAGTTCCATCTCCCGTTCGTGGGCAGGTGGGCCATCCTGGGATTCCTGCAGGATTTCTTCGCCGTCGCAGTGCTGCTCGGCGTCATCACCTTCGCCATCATCCGGCTGCGCTCAGAGCCCAAGGAATACGGCCGCTCGTCGCGGTTCTATGGTTCGCACACCGGTGGCGCCTGGCTGATCCTGGTCATGATCTTCAACGTCATCTGGACCTATGCGCTGTTCCGTGGCGCGGCGGTGGCCACCGGCAACCTGCCCTACGACAAAGCGGCATTCTTCTCCCATGCGATGGGCAGCCTGCTGAGCCCGTTGGGCGTGCACACGAACGAGATTATCGAGACGGTCGCCCTGCTGCTCCACATCGGCGTCATGCTGGTCTTCCTGCTCATCGTGCTGCACTCCAAGCACCTGCACATCGGGCTGGCACCGCTGAACGTCACCTTCAAACGGCTGCCCAACGCGCTCGGCCCGCTGCTGCCGATCGAATCCAAGGGCACCTACGTCGATTTCGAGGATCCCGCCGAGGACGCGGTGCTGGGCCGCGGCAAGATCGAGGATTTCACGTGGAAGGGCTATCTCGACCTCACCACCTGCACCGAATGCGGTAGATGCCAGTCTCAGTGCCCGGCGTGGAATACCGGGAAACCGCTGTCCCCCAAGCTCATCATCATGGATCTGCGGGACCACCTGTTCGCCAAGGCTCCCTATATCTTCGGCACCCAGAACGGCCCGTCGGACACCGAGGGCGGCCTCGAGCTGACGCATTCGGACGACGAGCACCACGTGCCGGAATCCGGTTTCGGCAGGGTGCCGGCCGATTCGCCGCTGCAGGCGACCCGGCCGCTTGTGGGTGACGCAGCGGCACTCGGGGTGATCGACCCCGATGTGCTCTGGTCATGCACAACCTGCGGAGCATGCGTCGAGCAATGCCCGGTAGATATCGAGCACATCGACCACATCGTCGATATGCGCCGCTACCAGGTCATGATGGAGTCGGAGTTCCCGTCCGAGTTGGCCGGGCTCTACAAGAACCTCGAGAATAAGGGCAACCCCTGGGGTCAGAACGCCAAGGAGCGGCTCACCTGGATCGATGAGGTCAACTTCGACGTTCCGGTCTACGGCAAGGACGTCGACTCCTTCGCCGGCTTCGAGTATTTGTTCTGGGTAGGCTGCGCCGGTTCGCTCGACGACCGCGCCAAGAAGACCACCAAGGCGGTGGCCGAACTACTGTCGGCGGCCGGCGTCAAGTTCCTGGTACTCGGCGACGGCGAGACGTGCACCGGGGACTCGGCGCGACGCTCGGGCAACGAATTCCTGTTCCAGCAGCTGGCATCTCAGAACGTCGAGACCCTCAATGACCTGTTCTCCGGTGTGGAGCGGGTGGACCGCAAGGTCGTCGTCACCTGCCCGCACTGCTTCAACACCCTGGGCCGCGAGTACCCGCAGGTGGGCGGCAGCTACACCGTGCTGCACCACACCCAGCTGCTGAACCGGCTGGTGCGCGACAAGAAGCTGGTTCCGGTGGAGTCCGTCAGTGGCGGGCAGGCCGGGACCATCACCTACCACGACCCCTGCTACCTGGGCCGGCACAACCAGGTCTATGACGCTCCGCGTGAGTTGGTCGGCGCGTCCGGCGCCACCCTGACCGAGATGCCGCGGCATGCCGAAACCGGATTCTGCTGCGGCGCCGGCGGCGCCCGGATGTGGATGGAGGAACATCTCGGATCCCGGGTCAACCACAATCGTGTCGATGAGGCGCTGACACTTGATCCGGCCACCATCGCCACCGGCTGCCCGTTCTGCAGGGTGATGCTCTCCGACGGCGTCGGCGACCGCGGCAAATCCGAGCAAGTCGACGTGGTCGACGTGGCCCAGTTGTTGCTTGGTTCGCTTGACCGAAACGCGCTCACGCTGCCGGAGAAGGGGACGGCCGCCAAGTTGGCCGCCGCCACCGTCAAAGATGCACCGCCCGCTGAGCCGGCCGCCCCCGAGCCAGTCGCCGCTGCTCCGGCCGCCACGGCACCGGCCGCAACTGTGGCACCCGCTGCACAGACGGCACAGACGGCACCGGCTAAGGGGCTCGGCATCGCCGCCGGGGCCAAACGGCCCGGCGCCAAGAAGGCCACACCACCGGCGGCCGAGCCAACCGCAACCGCAGCACCGGCGGCACCCGCTGCACCGGCCGCACCGGCTGCACCGGCCGCGCCGGCTAAGGGGCTCGGCATCGCACCCGGTGCCCGCCGGCCCGGCGCCAAGAAGGCTCCCTCGACTGCGGCACCCACTCAACCGGCCGGACCTACCGAAGAGTCGGCCCCGCCAGCAGAGTCGCCCCCGCCAGCAGAGCCGACAGCGGCGACAGAGGCGACAGAGGCGGCTTCAGAACCCGCGGCCGAAACACCCGCGACTCCGACGACGCCGCCGGCCAAGGGACTGGGGATCGCCCAGGGTGCCCGCCCGCCGGGCAAACGGGGCTGAGCCTCAGCCGTCAGGAATTGCTGATCTTCTGGGTCTGGAACTGCGCGACGGTGATCTGACCGCCCGGGCACTCCCCGTTGGAGTCAGCGGTCACGGTCCCGAGCCCGGTGACGGCGTCCACCGAATAAGCGATCACGACGGGGGCGTAACTGCCGTCCGCGCAGATCACGCCGTCCGGTTTGGTCACGGTCAAGTTCCACCGCCCGTTGTTCATGACGGCGTTGCCGGCCCAGCCGACGTTGCTGACGATTCGGGCGACGCAACCATCAGTCGCGCAGGTCGACGACGCGGTCCAGTACGAATCCTGGTCACCACCCTTGATGTCGTAGGTGCCGTTGAGCAGCGGCGGAGCGGCCTGGGCGGGGCCTGCGAACCCCAAAGTGGCGGCCGCCGCACCGGCACCCGCCACAGTCAATGCGCGTGCGATCGACAGTTTCATTCCGTACGCCTCTCGGATCGATGATGCGGCCAGACAGCAGTGTTCGCGGTGTCGGGGCACGACGCCACAGCAAAACTCTGTTCGTGGCCGCCACGTTGTGAAACCGAGCGGCAGTTGTGACTGGAAGACGGCCTGGTTCGGCATGGGACAATCAACGGCGTGACTACCCACCAGCTGCCGTGGCACAACACTAGCTACCACCCTCGGCCACGACCGCTGGCGCAGTCGACCAAACTGCAGGACGTTCTCTACGAAATCCGCGGTCCGGTCCACGACCATGCCGCCCGACTGGAGGCCGAGGGCCACCGGATTCTCAAGCTGAACATCGGCAATCCGGCACCGTTCGGGTTCGAGGCGCCGGACGTGATCATGCGGGACATGATCCAGGCGCTGCCCGACGCCCAGGGCTACTCCGACTCGAAGGGCATCCTCAGCGCACGCCGTGCCGTGGTGACCCGCTACGAGCTCGTCGACGGCTTCCCCCGGTTCGACGTCGACTCGGTGTTCCTGGGCAACGGCGTCTCGGAACTGATCACGATGACCCTGCAGGCGCTGCTGGACAACGGCGACCAAGTCCTGATCCCCGCCCCGGACTATCCCCTGTGGACCGCGTCGGCGTCGCTGGCCGGCGGCACCCCCGTTCACTACCTGTGCGACGAGACCAACGGCTGGCAGCCTGATATCACCGATCTGGAATCGAAAATCACCCCACGCACGAAGGCGCTGGTGGTCATCAACCCGAACAATCCGACCGGTGCGGTATACGGCCGCGAAGTGCTCCTGCAGATGGCCGAGCTGGCACGCAAACACCAGCTACTGCTGCTCGCCGATGAGATCTACGACAAGATCCTCTACGACGACGCCGAGCACATCAGCCTCGCAACGGTGGCGCCGGACGTCCTGTGCCTGACCTTCAACGGGTTGTCCAAGGCTTACCGGGTGGCCGGCTACCGCTCCGGCTGGCTGGTGATCACCGGCCCCACCGAGCACGCCACCAGCTTCATCGAAGGAATCAGCCTGCTCGCCAATATGCGCCTGTGCCCGAATGTTCCGGCACAGCACGCCATTCAGGTCGCACTCGGCGGCCACCAGAGCATTGATGACCTGGTCCTACCGGGTGGCAGGTTATTGGAACAGCGTGATACCGCCTGGAACGGACTCAACGAGATCCCCGGTGTCTCCTGCGTCAAGCCCGCGGGTGCGCTCTACGCCTTCCCTCGGCTCGACCCCGAAGTTCACGACATCGTGGATGACGAGAAGCTGGTTCTCGACCTACTCCTCGAGGAGAAAATCCTGATCACCCAGGGCACCGGGTTCAACTGGCCCGCACCGGACCATCTCCGCATCGTGACCCTGCCCTGGGCGCGCGACCTGGCCAATGCCATTGAGCGGCTGGGGAATTTCCTGGCCCACTACCGCCAGTAACCGGTGGCCCATTCACATCAGCATGCCCATGGCGGCCCGGCTCCTCTGAGCCCGCTGGCCGCCCGGGTGGTCGTCGCGACACTCGCGTTGATCGGCCTGGCGGTGGTCGCCGGTGCGGTGCTGCTCTGGCCGTCGAACGCAAAGGTCGACATCCCACTGCCATTCCAGAACGCCGAGGGCGGCTCGGTGACCACCGAGGGCGGGCAGGTGATGTCGACCACCCTCGGTGACTGCGGCAGCCCGTCAACGGGTCAGGTGCTGACCGCGGCACCTCGGCCCGCGCTGGCCGGGAGCGGAACCTGTGTCCAGACTTTGGTCGCCATCGACAGCGGACCGAATACCGGCGCCCGAACACTGCTGGAGTTCTCCCGCGGCCCCGGACAGCCGAATCTGGTTGCCGGGGATCAGATCCGGATCTTCCGGCAAGTGAGCCCGCAGGGTGTCACCAGCTACGGTTTCTACGACTACGAGCGCGCCTGGCCACTGACCTTGCTGGCGATCGCCTTTGCGGTGGTGACCGTCTTGGTAGCCCGGTGGCGCGGATTGCGGGCCCTGCTGGGGATCGTCGTCGCCTTCATCGTGCTGGTGATCTTCATGCTCCCGGCGTTGCGGGACGGCGCTCCGGCGATGCCGGTGGCGCTTGTCGGTTCGGCGGCGATCCTGTTCGCGGTCATCTATCTGGCGCACGGGGTGAGCTTGCGCACCAGCGCCGCCCTGCTCGGCACCCTGACATCGATGTTGCTGGCAGCCGGATTATCCTGGGCGGCTATCGAACTCACCCGCCTGACCGGTCTGTCGCAGGATCAGAACACCGAGGTGGCTGCCTACCTCGGCCACATTTCGATCACCGGACTGCTGCTGGCCGGTTTCATAGTCGGTTCACTCGGCGTGCTCAACGACGTCACCATCACCCAGGCCTCGGCGGTGTTCGAGTTGGCCCACGCGGGGCAGACCACGCGAAGGCGACTCTTTTCTCGGTCCATGCGGGTGGGCAGCGACCACATCGCCAGCACCGTCTACACCCTGGTGTTCGCCTACGCCGGCAGCGCGCTGCCTCTGCTGTTGTTGTTCAGTGTGGCTAACCGGTCTTTGACCGACGTGCTGACGACTGAGAGCGTGGCGATCGAAATCGCCCGGTCCGCCGTCGGGGGTATCGCGCTGGCCCTGTCGGTACCGCTGACCACCGCGTTGGCGGTGGTGCTGGCCACTCCTAACCCCGGTCCAGCAGCTCCAGCAAATACCGGCCGTAGCCCGACTTGAGCACTGCGCCGGCCCGCTCGGCAAGCCCGGCGTCATCGATGAAACCCATCCGCCAGGCGATCTCCTCGGGGCAGGCGACCTTTAGCCCCTGCCGTGCCTCGATGGTGCGCACGAAGTTGCCCGCCTCGAGCAAGGAGTCGACGGTGCCGGTGTCCAGCCACGCCGTGCCACGTGGAAGTACCTCGACCGAGAGCCGGTCGTCGTTGAGATAAGCCCGGTTGATATCGGTGATCTCCAGTTCACCGCGGGGGGACGGGCGCAGCGAACGGGCGATCTCGACGACATCGTTATCGTAGAAGTACAGTCCGGGCACGGCGTAGTTCGACTTCGGCGTGGCCGGTTTCTCCTCAAGGGCCAGAGCCCTTCCGCCGGAGTCGAATTCAACGACACCGTAGGCCGACGGATCGGCCACCCAGTAGGCGAAGATCGATCCGCCGGCGATATGACGGAACCGGCCCAAGTTGGTTCCGACCCCGGGCCCGTAGAAGATGTTGTCGCCGAGGATCAATGCGGCCGGGCCGGTGCCGATATGGTCGGCTCCGATCAGGAAGGCCTGCGCCAGTCCGTCCGGACTCTGCTGAATCGCGTGGGTGATGCTGATACCGAATTGCGAACCGTCACCGAGCAGCCGGTGGAACGATGGGCCGTCCTGCGGGGTGGTGATGACCAGGATGTCCCGGATGCCGGCCAGCATGAGCGTCGACAGCGGGTAGTAGATCATCGGCTTGTCATAGACCGGCAGCAATTGCTTGCTCACACCATGGGTGATCGGGTGCAGCCGGGTGCCCGATCCTCCGGCCAGGATTATCCCCCGCATCGCGGGATCTCAGGCCTGCAGGTCTTCGTCGGCGAGCTCGGTCGCGGCCAGTGCCGTCGCAAGATCGGGGTGGCGGAACACCGAGGTGACGTGATCGTGCACCACCCGGAATGCTGAGGCCGCGGTGCGGACGCAGCCCGGATCGGACCGGTAGGTGATGCGCTCCTCGACCACCACGACCCCGTCGCGGTAATAGATTTCGCCGACCTCGATGGTGGCGTCGGTCCGCCGCGCCCACTCGCGCAGCGCGGTGTGGCCCTGCGCGGCCCCATTCGCGTCGCCGATTTCGATATCGTCGCTGGACAACGCGGTCAGAGTGCCGAATTCCTCTTGGCTCAGCGCGTCATGCCAGGCCAGGACAGTGGCGATCTCCGACGTGCTCATGAGCGCGCTCCTCGTTGCTTGTTTTGCCGACGACTCAAACTACCGGGTCAGAACGGTGTTCGGGCCAACCAGGTGTCCCAGATCGCCTGATCGCCGAAGATCTCCACGCCCAGCTCGGCGGCACACCCGCGACGCGTGACGGCAAGCAGAAGTCCGCGGACGGGACCGCGGAGCGCCGTGGTCGCGCGGGCGTGTTCGTGATCGAGGACGATTCCGTCCGGTCGGCCCAGCATGGTCCACTCCCCGGTGTGGCCCGGGCCGGTGTCGATGGCATGCAGATGCAACGATTGACCCTCCCCCAGCGGCCGGTCGCGGTCGGCGGGGCCGTCCTCCTCGGCCAGGGCCATCAATCGCTCCAGATGCTCGGTGATCCCATCGGCGGCAACGGCCGTTTCGATCTCGAAGTCGGCACCGAGCGCCAGGGCAGCATCGGCGCGGTGCACCACGGTTTCGTGCAGGCGGCGCCGGATCCACCACGCGGCCGGTCGCGGACCCAGAAACGTCCACACCGGGGTGTCAGGGCCGGATTGTTCGACGGCCTCGAGCAGTTCCCGAACGCCTTCGTATAACCAGCCGGTCTGGCCGTCGGAGTCGGCCGGGGGTTGTCCGCCCCGGACGGTGCGCGGATCGATGGCATCAGCGGATCGCTCGGCAACGATCTGTGCGCACCAGCGGTCGCCGCGGCCAACATGGCGCAGGAGTAGGCCCAGCGTCCAGTCGGGGCAGGTCGGGACCGGGGTGGCGAATTCCGCATCACGCAGAAGATCGGCGAAGGCGGCGTTCTCGGCGATCAGCGCGGTCGAGGTGTCCACGGGTAGGAACTTACGCCCGGTGGCATTAGTCCGGTGGCGACAGCGGCCAGAGCGGGTCCTCCGAGGCCTCGTAGCGGCCGGCGGGCGATTCCTTGGCGGCCGACGAGGCGGATTGAGTCGACTTAACGGAGGACTGTGTGGACTGAGCGGACTGAGTCGGCGCTGCGGAGGACGCTGCGGAGGACGCTGCGGAGGACTCAGTACTCGGCGACGAAGTCGCGGACGACGGCGACGCGGACTGCGTCGTCGTCTGCGGCGCAGATGTCTGGGGTGTCGTTTCCGGCGCAGCCGCCTGGGGCGTGATCTGGGTCGTCGGCTGGGAATTCGTCGGCTGGGAATTCGTCGGCTGGGAATTCGTCGGCGGGGCCTCGAGGTCAGTCGCATCAGTGAAGTCGGACGCCGCCGTGGCGGGATTCGGCAGAACCGGCAAACGGCCGATCGACGGAAGTAACGGGGACCCCGCAACGGGGATCGGCACCGGTATCAGGATTGGCGGAGAGGCCGGGGCGGGTGCGGCCGGGACGGAAGCGGCCGGAGTCGGGGCCGCCGGAGCCGGGGCGGGCGCCGGGAGGATGGGCTGCGGGGGCCGCATCGGTTCGGGAGCAGGGGCTGCGGGAGCCACGGTGACGGTGCGGGGCAGCTGTTGCACCACGGGAACCGGGGCCTGGATGGTTTGCGGGGCACCCCGAGCACCCGGGGCCCGCTCGTCCGCGACGGGAGCCTGACCAGTGGGCGCGATCGGGTTACCGGTCGGGTCTGGCCGCTGATCCACCGCCGGTCGAACGACGACGGCCAGCGAGATTGCCAGAGCCACCACCCCGACCACGAAAACTGTCGACAGCGCGCTGCCGATCAACAGGAACGGCTTGCGCCCAAGGTCTTCTGTCTCGTCGGGGCCCCCTGCCCAGGGCCCGTCGCCGGACCCGGCGGTGAATTCGGGCAGGTCGTCATCCTCGTCAGTCACCGCGCTGTAGCCGAGTGGAGCCATATAGCCGGCGGCGGCACGCTGGGTGGCGCCGACCGATGTCCGGGTGCTGTCGAAACCGACCATTGCGGTGGTCGGTCCGGGGGCCAGGCCGACGGTCGAGGCTTCGAATCGCGGTGCGGTGGCCGAGGCCAGTGCCGCACCTCGGGCCAGCGCCAGTTCACCCTCGTCGGGAGCGTGTACCGGCAGTCCCGCCCAGGTCTCCAGCTGTGGAGTCAGCGCCGCGATGTCGACCCCGGATCCCACCATGAAGACCGCTTGCGGCGGCTCGGCCGCGGTCCGGAGTCCG
>Ga0180431_10003617_pt1 | contig 19806 bp, 16 predicted proteins | sample SS_ome_11_FD_132459 | JGI IMG/M metagenome (GOLD analysis project Ga0180431, IMG submission 132459) | Hypersaline lake sediment archaeal communities from the Salton Sea, California, USA - SS_1_MS_1 metaG | ecosystem: Environmental > Aquatic > Non-marine Saline and Alkaline > Hypersaline >... | reverse complement strand
GGTCAGGGCGTATTTGTCATACCGAGTGGCGATTCCGCGCCACTGCTTGAGCCGGTTGAAGCCGCGTTCGACGGTGTTGCGGTGCTTGTAGATCCGCCCCGAGAATGCCGGTGGACGGCCGCCAGCCGAACTTTTGACCTTGCGGTGGGCAATCTGATCGCCGAACATCCGTTCCAACGATCCGGCTATGTCGTTTCCCGGCAACGGCAGTATCCCACCGAAATGGTATTTTCAAACCATGTTGGCAACCATTGACGCTGGCGGTCGGGTCGTCGTTCCGAAAGAAGTCCGCGAGCGTCTTGGGTTGCGCCCCGGCAGCCGGATTGTTTTGACAGAGGTTGAAGGACGCTTGGAGATCTCGCCAGCGACTACACCTGTTCGACTGGTCGACCACGAGGGCACCCTGGTGGCGGTCGCCGACACCGATCTTCCCGTTCTCACCGCCGAGCAGGTCCGCAATGCACTGGAGGCCACCGGTCGGTGACCGCGCTCGATACCAGCGTCGTCATCGCAGCCTTCGCCCCTTGGCATGAAGCACATGCGGTGGCACGCCGCGTTGTCACAACCGACGCGGTCGTTCCGGCACATGTGGTATCGGAAACCTACGCGGTGCTCACGCGCATGCCGGAGCCGTTCCGGATGGATGCCGCGACAGTGGCTGAGTATCTCACCCGCCAATGGGGCGGGCGCGTTATCGCCCCGGGCGCAGAACTGTACGAATCGTTAACGGCAGCCGCGGCGACGGCAGGCGTGATGGGGGGCGGTACGTATGACGCCCTAGTCGGGCTTACCGCGCACAGCGTCGGCCACGAGTTGTTGTCGCTGGATCTCCGGGCTGAACGCACTTACAGATCTCTGGGGATCGCTTATCGCCTGATCGCCCAGTAACCCGTAGCCCGTGCTGACTCGCTGCCGGACCGCACAGCGGGTTGACCACACCTAGCGCGCGGTGCGGCGTTCAAGGGATCCCGGCGCGTCCGTGGGGCAGAAGCGGGAAGAAGTTACCTGAACACTTCCAGCTGCTGCAGGCGGCTAGCGCGGGACTTCCAGCGCCGAAGCCAGCAGCAGGGGAATCTGGTCGCGCAGTTAGGATCGCCATCATGGCGAAGCCTCGACGCACCGGACCACGGCCCGGGCCCGCTTCACCGCTGGTGTTGGACGTTTCCCGGCTGGGGCGCCGACCGGGTGCCATGCAGGCCGTCCGGCAGGCGGTGGCCAGTCCGGCGCGAATCGGTTTGGACCTCATCGCGATCGAACCGGATACGCAGATCGATCTCGACCTTCGGCTGGAATCGGTGTCGGAGGGTGTGCTGGTCTCCGGGTCCGTCGCCGCCCCTACCCGGGGGCAGTGTTCCCGCTGCCTGGAACCGATCACCGGTGCGGTCGAAATCGGTCTGAGCGAACTGTTCGCCTATCCGGACAGCATCACCGAGTCGACCACCGAAGAAGACGAGGTGGGCCACGTCGTCGACCACACCGTGGACCTCGAGCAGCCCATCATCGACGCGGTGGGTCTCGCCCTGCCGTTCATCCCGCTGTGTTCGCCGGATTGCCCGGGGTTGTGCCCGCAGTGCGGCGTGGCGTTGTCAGCGGCCGGCCCCGATCATCATCACGAGCAAATCGATCCGCGCTGGGCCAAGCTGGCCGGGTTGGTGCTCACCGATGGAGACGAGTCCGAGGGGCAGCCCTTGTGATCTCCCGCGATTTGATCGATGCCCTCGGAGTCGGCCTAGCCGAGGATCTGCTGTTCCTGGCGCTGACGCACCGCAGCTATGCGTTCGAGAACGGCGGTCTGCCGACCAACGAACGCCTCGAGTTCCTCGGTGACGCGGTTCTCGGGCTGATCATCACCGATGAACTGTTCCGCCGGCACCCGGACCGCCCCGAGGGCGACCTGGCGAAGCTGCGGTCCAGCATCGTCAACACCCAGGCGCTGGCGGGGGTGGCCCGCGATCTCACCGATATCGGCCTCGGCGGCCACCTGCTGCTGGGCCGGGGCGAGGTGACCACCGGTGGCGCCGACAAGGCCAGCATCCTGGCCGACGGGATGGAATCACTGCTTGGGGCCATCTACCTGGAGCACGGGTTGGAGACGGCCCGGGTAGTCGTGCTGCGGCTGTTCGGCGGACTGCTGGACACTGCCGCGACCCTGGGTGCCGGGCTGGACTGGAAGACCAGTCTGCAGGAACTCGCCACCGATCGCGGTCTCGGCGTTCCGCGTTACGAAGTCAGTTCCGAAGGCCCCGACCACGACCGGCGGTTCTCGGCGGTGGTGGTCGTGGGTGGCCATATTCAGGGCGCGGGGACCGGACGGACCAAGAAGGCCGCCGAGACGGACGCCGCAGCGCAGGCCTGGACGGCATTGGACGCCGTTGCGGCGGCGGGCGGCGTGACTGCCGAGCTGGATGCCTGAACTTCCCGAGGTAGAGGTCGTGCGGCGCGGATTGCAGGAACATGTCGCCGGACGGACCATCGCAGCGGTTCGGGTTCACCACCCCAGAGCGGTGCGCCGCCACGATCCGGGGGCGGCAGATCTGACCGCGCGTCTAATCGGAGCGCGGGTCACCGGCACCGGGCGACGGGGCAAGTATCTGTGGCTCACCCTGCCCGAGGGGAACGCGCTGGTGGTGCACCTGGGGATGAGCGGACAGATGATCGTGGGGCCGGCGGCCAAACCCGATCATGTGCGCATCTCGGCGGTGCTCGACGACGGTACGGCGCTGAACTTCGTCGACCAGCGCACCTTCGGGGGTTGGCAGCTCGCGGAGTTGGTGAGCGTCGAGGGTAGCGAGGTTCCCACACCCGTCGCCCATATCGCGCGCGACCCGTTGGACCCGCGTTTCGACGGGGACGCCGTGGTGAACGTGTTGCGCCGCAAGCACTCCGAGATCAAGCGTCAGCTGCTCGATCAGACCGTGATCTCCGGGGTAGGCAACATCTACGCCGATGAGGCGCTGTGGCGGGCGCAGGTCAACGGCGCGCGCATCGCCGAGAAGTTGACCCGGCGCCGGCTCGGCGAGCTGCTCGAGAGCGCGGCCGCGGTGATGGGCGAGGCGCTGCGGCAGGGCGGTACCTCCTTCGACTCGCTGTATGTCAATGTCAACGGTCAGTCCGGATACTTCGACCGGTCGCTGAACGTCTACGGTCGGGTGGATCGCAACTGTCGGCGCTGCGGCACGGTGATCCGCCGGGAGAAGTTCATGAACCGATCCTCGTTCTACTGCCCGGTCTGCCAGCCCCGGCCGCGCCGGTAGTCTGCGGCCATGACCGATCTCTGGGTTGAACGGACCGGTGTCCGCACCTACACCGGCCGCAGCAGCCGGGGCGCCCGGGTATCCATCGGCTCGGTGACCGACGAGGGCGTCTTCACACCGGGTGAGTTGCTGAAAATCGCTCTGGCCGGCTGCGCCGGCCTGAGCAGCGACCAGCCGCTACGTCGGCGACTCGGGGATGACTACCCGGCGGTCATCCGGGTCTCCGGCGAGGCCGACCGCGAGCAGGAGCGCTACCCGCTGTTGTCCGAAAAGCTCGAGATCGACCTGTCCGGACTGTCCGCCGAGGAACGCCAGCGCCTGCTGTTGGTGGTCACCCGCGCCGTCGATCAGGTGTGTACCGTCGGGCGCACGTTGAAGTCCGGCACCGAGATCACCTTCGAGATCGACGAGACCGTCGAGATCGACCAGACCGGCGCGCGGTGAACCTGCCGTGAGTGAGAGTGTCCGACTCACCGCCTGGGTGCACGGCCGCGTCCAGGGTGTGGGCTTCCGCTGGTGGACACGGTCGAGGGCGCTGGAGTTGGGGCTGACCGGCTATGCGGCCAACCAGCCCGACGGCCGCGTGCTGGTGGTCGCCCAGGGCGGCCGGCAGGACTGCGAGACCTTGCTGGATCTGCTGCGCGGCGGCGCCAGCCCGGGCTCGGTGGAGAACGTCATCGCCGATATCGGTGCGGCGGGGCAACCGGTCGAAGGTTTCCGGGAACGCTGATTCCGCTCGACGGAGCCGATCAGTATCGTCGGAAGGGAACGGGTCGTACCCGAATCGACCAAATCGACTACTTCGACCGCACCGGGGAGAACTCATGTCCGACAGCGCATCGCCTTACGTCATCCCGCTCGATTCCAGTGGTCTGGGGGATCGCAGCTATATCGCCCACGACGGTGACCGCGCCCTCGTCGTCGATCCGCAGCGTGACTTCGACCGGATCGAGGAGCTGCTCGCCGAACATGGACTGACTCTCACCCACGTCGCCGAGACCCACATTCACAACGACTACATCACCGGCGGACTCGAGCTGGCCCGCCGCCACGGCGCCACCTATGTCGTGCCCGGCGATGTGGACCTGGCCTTCGAGGCTCAGGCGGTGCGCGGTGGTGACACCTTCGTGGTCGGGGAGATGAACGTCGATGTGATCCACACCCCGGGACACACCCCGCATCACGTGTCCTTCGCCGTGCGCAAAGGCGATCACCTCGGCGCGGTGTTCACCGGCGGATCCCTGCTCTACGGCAGTGTGGGCCGGCCCGACCTGGTCGCGCCGGATCTGGCCGTCAAACAGGCCCATGACCAGTGGCACTCGGTGCGCCGACTGGCCGACACCCTCGACGATGCGACCCCGATTTACCCGACCCACGGCTTCGGGTCGTTCTGCGCGGCCACCCAGGCCCAGGGTCTGTCGTCCACTATCGGCAACGAGAAAACGATCAACCCCGCCCTCACCGAGGCCGAGGAGGAGTTCGTCGCGAACCTGCTCGCCGGCCTCGACGTCTTCCCCGCCTACTACGCCCACATGGGACCGGCCAACGCCGCCGGACCCCGCGATGTCGACCTGTCGATGCCCGAACCAGCCGACCCCGCCGTATTGCGCGAGCGCATCACCCGCGGTGAATGGGTCGTAGACCTTCGGTCGCGCAAGGTGTTCGCGGCGGGGCATGTACCCGGGGCGGTGAACTTCGACCTGGACGGCCCGTTCATCAACTACCTGGCCTGGATGATGCCCTGGGGCACCCCGGTGACCCTGCTCGGGTCCACCCCTCAGCAGGTGCACGCCGCCCACCGCGAGTTGGTCCGGGTCGGTATCGACAACGCCGTCGGCCAGGCCAGTGGCGGTCCCGACTCCTGGCTGGAAAGCCCCGATGCGGCGCAACGGCTGCAGCAGGTGGACTTCCACGGTGTCGCCGCGGCCCTGGCCGCCGGCACCGATATTCACTTGCTGGACACCCGACAGGTCCTGGAATGGGAGTCCGGCCATATCGAGCAGGCCGTCTTCATGCCGTTCTACGAGGTCGCCGACCGGCTCTCGGAGATCCCGCGGGACAAGCCGGTCTACGTCTACTGCGGATCGGGATACCGCGCCGCAGCCGTGGCCTCGCTGCTGCAGCACCAGGGCTTCACCAATATCGTCCACGTCGACGACGATTTCGCCGATGCCGCGGCAGCGGGCTTGAGCATCGTCGACGCCGAGGCTCCCGAGCGCGAGCCCGGCTGGACCTGGCTCGCCTCCCGCGCAGCGGTCCGCGAATACAGTCCGCGATCGGCGGCCGATGCCCGGGGATAGCCCCGGGACCGCTGATCGGGCCGCCGGTACGCTGACCCGTCGTGTATCTCAAGAGTCTGACGCTCAAGGGCTTTAAGTCCTTCGCCTCGTCGACGACTCTGCGTTTCGAACCGGGCATCACCTGCGTGGTGGGGCCGAACGGGTCGGGAAAATCCAACGTCGTCGACGCGCTGTCCTGGGTCATGGGCGAACAGGGTGCCAAGACCCTGCGCGGCGGCAAGATGGAGGACGTCATCTTCGCCGGCACCTCCTCGCGGGCGCCGCTGGGCCGCGCCGAGGTCATCCTGACCATCGACAACTCCGATAACGCCCTGCCCATCGAATACTCCGAGGTCTCTATCACCCGCCGGATGTTCCGCGACGGCGCCGGTGAGTACGAGATCAACGGCAACAGCTGCCGACTGCTCGACATCCAGGAGTTGCTCAGCGACTCCGGCATCGGCCGGGAGATGCACGTCATCGTCGGCCAGGGCCGGCTCGCCCAGATTCTCGAATCCCGCCCGGAGGACCGCCGGGCTTTCATCGAGGAAGCCGCCGGTGTGCTCAAACACCGCAAGCGCAAAGAAAAGGCGCTGCGCAAACTGGATGCCACCTCGGCGAACCTGGCCCGGCTCACCGACCTGACCACCGAGCTGCGCCGCCAGCTCAAGCCGCTCGGGCGCCAGGCCGAGGTCGCCCGGCGCGCGGCGACCATCCAGGCCGACCTGCGGGACTCCCGGCTACGGCTGGCCGCCGACGATCTGGTGACCCGCCGGGCAGAATTCGCGGGCGCAGACGATATCGAGACATCGTTGCGCCGCGAACACGAAGAAGCCGCCCACCGGCTGGCCGAGGCCACCGCGGCGCTCACCGCCCACGAGGCCGCGGTGAGCTCGCTGTCCGAACGCGCCGAGGCCGCCCAGCAGACCTGGTTCCGGCTCTCGGCGCTGGCCGAGCGGCTCACCGCGACGGTCCGCATCGCCAACGAGCGGGCCCAGTATCTGGATGCCGAACCGGCCGGCCGCACCGGACCGGATCCCGAGGAACTGGACGAGCAGGCCGCCGAGGTCGCCGAGCAGGAGCGGCGACTGGTCGCCGAGCTCGAACAGGCCAGGGCCGGCCTTGAGGTTGCCCGTGCCGAACTCACCGGGAGGGAGACCGCGGCGACCGAAGCCGAGCGGGCCCACCTGGCCGCCGTCCGGGCCGAAGCCGATCGGAGGGAAGGCCTGGCCCGGCTGACCGGCCAGGTCGAAACGAGCCGGGCCCGGGTGGAATCCATCGATGACGGGGTGGCCCGGCTGACCACCGGAATCGACGAGGCCGCCGCCCGAACCCAGGTGGCCCGGGCCGAGTTCGAGACCGTCCAGAGCCAGGTCGGCGAACTCGACCAGGGTGAGCTGGGCTTGGACGAGCACCACGATCGTGCGGTGGCCGATCTGCAACTGGCTGACGAGCGGGTAGCCGAACTGCAGACCGCCGAGCGTGCCGCCGAACGTCAGGTGGCCTCGTTGCGGGCCCGGATCGACGCACTCGCGGTCGGTTTGGAGCGCAAGGACGGTGCCGCATGGTTGGTGGAGAACCGAAGCGGCGCAGGGTTTCTCGGTACCGTCGCCAAGCTGGTGAAGGTCAGCCCCGGATACGAGACACCGCTGGCGGCGGTACTGGGGGCGGCCGCCGACGCGGTGGCGGCCGACGGTTTCTCGGCAGCCAGGTCGGCGGTCCAGGCCCTCAAGGACGCTGACGGCGGCCGGGCCGCGATCGTCCTGGCGGATTGGCCCGCCGCGCGCGCTGACACCACGCCGCTGCCGACCGGGGCGCGCTGGGCGACTGAGCTGTTCGAGGCGCCGGCACGCCTGCAGGGTGCGATGGCCGCGATGCTGGCCGGGGTGGCCGTCGTCGAGGATCTTGCCGCCGCGCTTGATCTGGTGGCGGCCCGCCCGACGTTGCGCGCCGTGACCCGCGATGGAGACCTGGTCGGCGCCGGCTGGGTGGACGGCGGCTCCGACCGCAAACCCAGCACCTTGGAAATCGCCGGACAGGTGGAACAAGCGCGGGCCGACCTCGCCGCCGCGGAAACCCAGGTTGCCGAGCTGACCGCCGCGCTGGCCGGTGCCCTTACCGAGCAGTCCAACCGCCGGGATGCGGCCGAACAGGCGCTGGCGGCCCTCAACGAGTCCGATGCCGCGATCTCCGCCATCTACGAGCAACTCGGCCGGTTGGGGCAGGAAGTCCGTGCCGCCGAGGACGAATGGCGGCGTCTGCAGGCCCAGCGCGCGGACCTCGAGGCCGGCCGGGTACAGACTGTCGACGAACTCGCTGAACTCGAGGCGCGGCTGCGCGCCGCTCAGGAGTCCCAGACCGTCATCGATGCCACCCCGGGAGAGCGCCAGCAGATCCAGGTCGCCGCGGAGACCGCCCGGGCCACCGAGGTGGAGGCCCGGCTGGTGGTGCGCACCGCCGAAGAACGTGCGAATGCCGTTCGTGGCAAAGCGGATTCGCTGCGCCGGGCTGCCGCGGCCGAGCGCGAGGCGCGAGTCCGGGCGAGTGCGGCGCGGGCCGCTCGGGAGCACGCCGCCCAGGTGGCCGGAGTTGTCGCCGACAGCGGTCTGCGGGTCGCCGAGCACTTGGCGGGTGTGGTTGCCGGGGCGTCCCGGTCCCGGGACCACCTGGCCGCCGAGCGTCAGCAGCGGGCGGGTGCCATGGCCGCCATGCGCGAGGAGGTTGCCGCGCTCACCACGCGTATCGGGGAGTTGACCGACTCGTTACACCGTGACGAGGTCGCCAAGGCTCAAGCTTCGCTGCGCATCGAGCAACTCGAGCAGATGGTGCTTGAGCAGTTCGGTATGGCCGGCGACGACCTGCTCGCCGAATACGGGCCCGAGGTGTCGCTGCCGCCCTCGGAGTTGGAGATGGCCGAGTACGAACAGGCGCGGGAGCGGGGTGAGGATGTCACCGCACCGGCGCCGATGCCGTTCGACCGGGCCACCCAGGAGCGTCGCGCCAAACGCGCCCAGCGGGATCTGTCCGAACTGGGCCGGGTCAATCCACTGGCACTGGAGGAGTTCGCCGCGCTCGAGGAGCGCTACAACTTCCTGTCCACCCAGCTCGAGGACGTCAAGGCGGCCCGCAAGGACCTGCTCGACGTGATCGGCGATGTCGATACCCGGATCCTGCAAGTGTTCACCGAGGCCTATGCCGATGTGGAGCGGGAGTTCTCCCAGGTGTTCGCCGCATTGTTCCCCGGCGGTGAGGGACGACTGTTGCTGACCAATCCGGCAGACATGCTCACCACCGGTGTCGAGGTCGAGGCGCGCCCGCCGGGCAAGAAGGTCAAGCGGCTGTCGCTGCTCTCCGGGGGCGAGAAGTCGTTGACCGCAGTGGCCATGCTGGTCGCCATCTTCCGGGCCCGGCCGTCACCGTTCTACGTGATGGACGAGGTCGAGGCCGCCCTCGACGACGTCAACCTGGGGCGGCTGATCGGCCTGTTCGAACAGCTGCGGTCCCAGTCCCAGCTGATCGTGATCACCCATCAGAAGCCGACCATGGAGATCGCCGACGCGTTATACGGCGTATCCATGCAGGGCGACGGCATCACCACGGTGATATCCCAACGGATGCGCGGACAGGATCTGGTGGCCGGCAAGGTCTAGTCGCCACAGCCGGTCAGTCGCCACAGCCGGTCACGCCGATCCGGCGTAGGCCGGCGACGTCGGCTGCCCCGGCGCAGTGCAGACAGATCCGCAGTTCCTCGATGAACCCGCCGAGGACATCGACCGCCGCCCCGGTCGACTCGATGGCCGGGGCCAGCAGTGGACGGGCCAGCGCCACCACGTCGGCGCCCATCGCCAGTGCTTTGGCGGCGTCCATGCCGGAGCGGATCCCGCCGGAGGCCACCAGTGGAATGTCCGGCATCTCGTGGCGGACCTCCCTCAGGGCCCGGGCAGTCGGGATCCCCCAGTCGGCGACCGCCGGGTAGCGCACCTCGCCGTAACGGACCAGCTGCTCCACCCGGGCCCAGGAGGTGCCGCCGGCGCCGGCGACATCGACGGCGGCGATCGGCATGTCCCGCAGCCGCCGCGCAGCCGCTCCGCCGATCCCGTGGCCCACTTCTTTGACCAACACCGGGTAATCCAGGTCCGCCGTCAGCCGGCCCAGCCGCTGGAGCGAGTCGGTGAAATCGGTGTCCCCGCTTTCCTGCATGGCCTCCTGCAGCGGATTGATGTGCACGGCGACGGCGTTGGCACCCACCCTCTCCAGGGCCGTGGTGAGAGGCCCAGCCAGGGTGTCCGAAACCTGCGCCAGGCCGATATTGCCGATGAGCAGGATGTCGGGGGCCAGATCGCGTACCTGGAAGCTCACCGCCGCCGTCCTCGCGGCCGCGTCCTCGCCGAGCATGATGCGCTGGGAGCCCAGCATCATCCCGACACCCAATTGCTGGGCCGCGCCCGCGAGATTGCGATTGATGGTGCGGGCCAGTTCGGCCCCGCCGGTCATGGCGCCGATCAGGACCGGTGCCCGCAGGCTCGATCCGAGGAACCGGGACGATAGGTTCACGTCGGCCAGACTCGTCTGGGTCAGGGCGTTGTAGGGCAGCTCCACTAGTGCGAAGCCGGTGCTGACCCCGACGAATTCCACCTGGCCCGTCAGGCAGGCGTCGATGTGCCGCAGTTTGCGAGTCGCCATGATGGCCCGGGGAGGCGGTGGTGTGGTGGAGGGGGGAGTGGACGAGGCAGTGACGGAGGGAGTCGGCGGAAGAGTCATCGGGAGCCATCCTCAGCGGGTCCGCGGGGGTGTCGGGGGCACGGCGGGAAACCCTGGAACAATGACACGGTGTCCCAGGGTCTCTGGATCGCCATCGCGGTCATCGCCGTCCTCGTCATCATCGCGCTCGTCGTCGGGTCGGTGCTCTACCGTCGGCGGCAGATCAGCCTGCGGGGCGGATCTGACTCTGCCGTCGAGGCTCCCACACCGGCCGACCGCTCCGGCGGCTACACCGCCTCATCGGGTATCACCTTCACACAATCGTCAGGACAGGCGACGGCTGAGCGCCCGACGCCGAGCGACCCGGGTTTCGGTTCGGGACTGCCCGGGGTCGGTGATGACGCCGCGATCCCACGGGATTCGCTGAAACGCCCCATCTCCCAGGTCCAGCTGCCGGAACCGGACCTGATCGATGAAAAAACGGACATCCCGACGGACAGTCAGGTCCGCCCCGCCGGGCCACCGGTGGAACCGGAGGTGCCCCCCCGCGAGGAGCTGGCGCCCGGCATCCGCGATATTTCTCCTCCGGCGGGCCGGCTTGAACGGCTCCGCGAACGACTGTCGAAGTCGCAGAACGCCTTCGGTCGCAGCATGTTGGGCCTGCTCGGCGGCGGGGACCTCGATGAGGACTCCTGGGAGGAGATCGAGGACACCCTGCTGATCGCCGACCTGGGCCCGACGGCGACCGAATCCGTCATCACGCATCTGCGCTCGGCGATGGTCAGCAGCACCGTGCGCAACGAGACACAGGCACGTGCAGTACTGCGTGAGGTGCTCGTCAACCAGCTCAATCCCGACTTCGACCGCTCCATCCGGGCGCTGCCGCACGCCGACAAACCCTCAGTACTGCTGGTGGTCGGGGTCAATGGGACCGGTAAGACAACCACGGTCGGCAAGCTGGCCCGGGTGCTGGTGGCCGATGGGCGCCGTGTCGTGCTCGGTGCGGCCGATACCTTCCGGGCCGCCGCCGCCGACCAGCTGCAGAGCTGGGCAGCCCGGGTCGGAGCGGAGGTCGTGCGCGGTGCCGAGGGAGCAGACCCGGCGTCGGTGGCCTTCGACGCGGTGGCCGAGGGGATCACCGCGGGGGCGGATGTGGTCGTGATCGATACCGCCGGGCGCCTGCACACCAAGACCGGCCTCATGGATGAACTCGGCAAGGTCAAGCGGGTGGTGGAAAAGCGAGCCGCCGTCGATGAGGTGCTGCTGGTGCTCGACGCCACCATCGGACAGAACGGCCTTGCCCAGGCCCGGGTTTTCGCCGACGTCGTGGCCATCACCGGTGTCGTTCTGACCAAGCTGGACGGAACCGCCAAGGGTGGCATCGTTTTCCGGGTCCAGCAGGAGCTGGGAGTGCCGGTGAAGCTGGTCGGTCTCGGTGAGGGGCCAGATGATCTCGCACCTTTCGAGTCGGGGGCCTTCGTCGACGCCCTGCTCGGCTGATCCGCGGCGAGTGACAACGCAGGATGTGAAAAACGACCCAGCACGTAACAACAGCGAAACGAACGGCGGCTATCCGTTCACTTCTCCGAAACACCAGGGTTCGGCCCTGGAAACAACTACTGCGCAGTGTTCTCTCCTGAGTCGTCGGGGTGCGGCGATCTAGAGGAGGGATCTTCGAGTGGACCAATTCCCAGTGATGGGAGTGCCGGACACCGGTGACACGGCATGGATGCTCATCAGCGCCGCGCTGGTATTGCTGATGACACCGGGACTGGCATTCTTCTACGGCGGCATGGTGCGGGCTCGCGGCGTGCTCAACATGATCATGATGGGCGTCAGTTCGATGGGCCTGGTCACGGTGCTCTGGGCGCTCTACGGCTACTCGGTCGCATTCGGCAACGACAAGTTCGGCCTGTTCGGTGACCCCGGGCAGTACTTCGGGCTGAAGGGGCTCATCGGCGGTGACGCCGGCGTCGAAATTCTCGCCGACCCGGCCGCCGGCATCGAGGCCATCGAGGCCGTGACGATTCCGCTGGCCGGCACCATTCCGATGACGGTGTTCGTGGCGTTCCAGCTGATGTTCGCCATCATCACCGTCGCGCTGATCTCCGGCGCGGTCGCCGACCGGCTCAAGTTCGGCGGCTGGCTGCTATTCGCCGGACTCTGGGCGACCTTCGTCTACTTCCCGGTGGCCCACTGGGTGTTCTCCTTCGACGGCTTCACATCCGAGACCGGCGGCTGGATCGCCAACCGGCTCGGTGCCATCGACTTCGCCGGCGGCACCGCCGTTCACATCAACGCCGGTATCGCGGCGCTGGTCCTGGCCCTGATCCTGGGCAAGCGTCTCGGCTGGCCCGGCTCCCCGATGCGCCCGCACAACCTACCGTTCGTGATGCTCGGGGCAGGACTGCTGTGGTTCGGCTGGTACGGCTTCAACGCCGGATCGGCGATCGGGGCCGGCGGCGTCGCGGGCACTACCTTCGTGATCACGACGGTGGCAACCGCCGCGGCCATGCTCGGCTGGCTGCTCACCGAACGTATTCGTGACGGCCACCCCACCTCGCTGGGTGCCGCCTCGGGTGTTGTGGCCGGTCTGGTCGCCATCACGCCGGCCTGTTCCTCGGTGAACGTGCTGGGGGCACTGGCCATCGGCGTGTCGGCCGGGGTGCTGTGCGCGCTGGCGGTCGGTCTGAAGTTCAGGTTCGGCTTCGACGACTCACTCGACGTCGTCGGTGTGCACCTGGTGGGTGGCCTGGTCGGAACCCTGATGGTCGGCCTGGTGGCCACCGAGGAGGCTCCGGCCGCTGTGGATGGCCTGTTCTACGGTGGCGGGGCCGACCAACTGTGGCGGCAGGCGGTAGGAGCCTTCGCGGTTCTTGGGTACTCGGCAGTGGTCACGGCTATCTTGGCGGTACTGGTGAAATACACCATCGGACTGAGGCTCGACCGCGAGGCCGAGGCGGCCGGTGTCGATGAGGCTGAACACGCGGAGACCGCATATGACCTCTCCGTACCCGGCACCAACGCAATCTTCCCTCGTCAAGGCTCGGAGGTTTAACGGAATATGAAGCTGATCACTGCGATCGTCAAGCCGTTCACGCTCGAGGACGTCAAGACCGGTCTGGAGGAGATGGGCGTCCTGGGCATGACGGTGAGCGAGGTCCAGGGCTACGGCCGGCAGAAAGGGCACACCGAGGTCTACCGCGGTGCCGAGTATTCGGTGGACTTCGTGCCAAAGGTGCGGGTGGAGGTTGTCGTCGACGATGCCACCGTGGACAAGGTGGTGGACGTCATCGTCGCGGCCGCTCGGACCGGCAAGATCGGTGACGGCAAGGTCTGGGTGAGCCCGGTGGAGACCATCATCCGGGTTCGCACCGGCGAACGGGGTGCCGACGCGCTCTGATGCCCCACCACACGGTGGGTGTTACGCGCAGCCAGGGGAACTGGGATGACAAAGCGGGAACCACCGGCGGAGCCGCCGCAACCGGCCACGGACCTGTCTGCGGCGAGTCGGCAGCTGCTCACCGATTCCCGGCGCCGTCTCGACGCCCCGGCGTTGCGCGGAGCGCTCTCCGACCTGCATGAGCTGTGGCTCAGCACGAAGGCAACCGAATTGGGGATCACCGACGGCAGCGGGTTCGCGATCGTCGCGACCGGTGGACTGGGACGGCGGGAAATGGTCCCGTACTCCGACCTCGATCTGATGCTTCTGCATGACGACATGCCCACCGAAACGATCACCAAAGTGGCCGAACTGCTGTGGTACCCGCTGTGGGACGCCAATATTCGCCTCGATCACAGTGTCCGGACCGTTGCCGAGGCCCTGCAGGTCGCGGGTTCGGATATCTCCGCGGGTCTGGCCATGTTGGAAGCCCGCCATATCGCTGGTGACGCCGAACTGTCGGCGCTGCTGGTGGGTGGCGCGCGCCGGCAGTGGCGGTTGGGAATCGCGTCCCGGTTCAACGATCTGGTCGAACAGACCCGGTCCCGGTGGCAGCGCACCGGTCAGATCGCGCACCGGGCCGAACCCGATCTGAAATCGGGGATGGGCGGACTCCGCGACGTCCAGTTACTCAACGCGCTGGCCATCGCTCAACTCGCCGATGTCTATCCCAGCCTGGCTGCGGACTCGCCGGCCGGCTCCTTGGGCGCGGCGCACCTGGCGATGCTGAACGTCCGCACCGAGTTGCACCGGGTGTCCAAGCGCGGCCGGGACCAGCTCATGGCCCAGTATGCCGACGAGATCGGGGCCGCACTGCGCATCGGGGACCGTTTCGACCTGGCCAGGATGCTCTCCGACGCCGCGCGGACCGTCAGTTACTACGTCGATGCCGGGTTGCGGACCGCTGCCAATGCACTGCCACGCCGGGGCCTGGGGGCCCTGCGCCGCCCGATTCGCCGCCCGTTGGACGAAGGCGTCGTCGAACAAGGCGGACAGTTGACCCTGGCCCGCGACGCCCGGCCCCAGCGGGACCCCGGCCTGAGTATTCGGGTGGCTGCCGCCTCGGCGGCCACCGGCGTTCCGATCGCCGCCTCGACGCTGGGCCGGCTGGCTGACACCGCACCCGAACTGCGCGCCCCGTGGCCCCGCGACGCCCTGGATGACCTGCTGGTTCTGCTGACTGCGGGACCCGCGACGGTGACCACCATCGAGGCCCTGGACCGGACCGGACTGTGGGGGCGGCTCTTTCCGGAATGGGGCGCGGTGCGCGACCTGCCGCCACGCGATCAGGTTCACACCTGGACCGTCGACCGCCACCTCGTCGAAACAGTGTCGCGGGCGAGCGCACTGACCACCCGGGTGTCGCGTCCTGACCTGCTGGTCCTCGGAGCGTTGCTGCACGATATCGGCAAAGGGCGTGGTGGAGACCACAGTGTCATCGGGGCGGAGCTGGCCGTACAGGTGGGTGAGCGGCTCGGTCTGTGGCCCTCCGACATCCGGCTGCTCTCGGCCATGGTGCGCCATCACCTGCTGCTGCCCACAGCGGCCACCCGGCGTGATCTTCAGGATCCGGCGACCATCGGCGCCGTCGTCGACGCCCTCGGTGGCGACCCGGTGCTACTGGAATTGCTGCACGCTCTCGCTGAGGCCGACGCGCTGGCCACCGGGCCCGGCGTCTGGGGCGATTGGAAGGCCACCCTCATCGGGGACCTGGTCCGGCGGTGCCGTTCGGTGATGGCCGGCGAGCCCCCGCCCGAGCCCGAACCCGTACCAGAGCAGCACCTTGCACTGGCCGGCGACGGCGCGGTCCACGTCGTGATGACGCCAGGTGAGTCGCCGCACTCCTACGCCGTGACCATGATCGCGCCGGATCGGCGCGGTCTGCTGTCCAGGGCGGCCGGAGTGTTGGCGCTCAACGGCCTCAGCGTTCATTCCGCGTCGGTCAACAGTGCCCTGTTCTCCGGTCAGCGGTCGGCGATCAACACGTTCATGGTGTCCCCGCGCTTCGGTGCGCCGCCGGCCGCGGAACTGATTCGGCAGCAGTTCAAGCTCGCCCTCGATAGTGAGCACGACATCCTCGGTTCGCTGCGAACGCGGGACCGGGAGAACGATCGGTCCGGCAGCGCGGGGAGCGGGCCCGACCCTGCCGTACCGGGTGTGGCGCCGGCTCCACCACGGCTGCTGTGGCATGAACCCGACCGAACCGGACGGCAGCTGGTGGAGATCCGCGCCGGCGATCGAACGGGGCTGCTCGCCCTGCTCACCGCGGTTTTCGAACGAGCCGGCGTCGATATCGCCTGGGCCAGGATCACCACTCTGGGATCCTCGGTCATCGACGTGTTCGCGATCACCCCGCCGCCCGCCGGGTCGGCGCGGGAGGCCCTCGAGCGCGATCTCTACGCCGAACTGCCGGCCCCGCCGCCGAAGGCCGTCGCCGAAGCCGGTTGAGACGCCTGGGCATTGCTTCGTGGAAGCGGGCTAGGCTTATCGCGTGTTTGAATCGCTCTCCGACCGATTGACCGGGGCGCTTGCCGGCCTGCGCGGCAAGGGCAGGCTGACCGACGCCGATATCGACGCGACCGCTCGGGAAATCCGGCTGGCGCTCCTGGAAGCGGATGTCTCGCTGCCCGTGGTCCGGCAGTTCATCAACCGGATCAAAGAACGGGCGCGCGGCGCGGAGGTCTCGGGGGCGCTCAACCCGGCCCAGCAGGTCGTCAAGATCGTCAACGAGGAACTCGTCGGGATACTCGGCGGCCAGACTCGCCAGCTGACGTTCGCCAAGACCCCGCCGACGGTGATCATGCTGGCCGGCCTACAGGGTGCCGGTAAGACCACGCTGGCCGGCAAATTGGCCAAATGGCTTGCCGATCAGGGGCACACCCCGCTGCTGGTGGCCTGCGACCTACAACGTCCGGGTGCAGTCAGCCAGCTGAAGATCGTCGGTCAGCGGGCCGGCGTGAGTGTTTTCGCCCCGCACCCGGGTACCGCGGCCGATGCCGCCGAAACCGAAGGTGCCGGTCCGGGAGACCCAGTCACCGTGGCGGCCGGCGGTCTCGCCGAGGCCAAGGCCAAACACTTCGACGTGGTCATCGTCGACACCGCCGGTCGACTGGGCATCGACGACGTGCTGATGGCGCAGGCGGCCGCGATACGGGACGCCGTACATCCAGATGAGACGCTGTTCGTCCTCGACGCGATGATCGGTCAGGATGCCGTCGCCACCGCCGAGTCCTTCGGTGCCGGCGTCGGTTTCACCGGAGTGGTGCTGACCAAACTCGACGGCGACGCCCGCGGCGGCGCCGCACTGTCGGTCCGGGAGATCACCGGGGTGCCGATCCTGTTCGCTTCCACCGGCGAGAAACTTGAAGATTTCGACGTTTTCCACCCCGACCGGATGGCTGGCCGGATCCTCGGTATGGGCGATGTGCTGTCGCTGATCGAACAGGCCGAGCAGGTCTTCGACGCCGAGAAAGCGGAGGAGGCGGCGGTCAAGATCGGCTCTGGCGAGCTGACGCTGGAGGACTTTCTCGAACAGATGCTGGCCATCCGCAAGATGGGGCCGATCGGCAATCTGCTGGGCATGCTGCCCGGGGCCGGCCAGATGAAGGATGCACTGGCAGAAGTCGACGACAGCCATCTCGACCGGGTACAGGCCATAATCCGGGGCATGACCCCGCAGGAGCGGGCCGAACCGAAGATCATCAACGCTTCCCGCCGGCTGCGTATCGCCAATGGCTCGGGGGTGAGCGTCTCCGAGGTCAACCAGCTCGTGGACCGGTTCTTCGAGGCGCGCAAGATGATGTCGCAGATGGCCGGTGCGATGGGTATGCCGTTCGGGCGGCGGTCATCCAAACGCAATGCCAAGAACAGCAAGAAGAAGGGCAAGAAGGGCGGCAATAAGCGGGGCCCGACGCCGGCCAAAGCGCGCAATCCGCTGATGGGCGGTGGAATGCCCGCCGGATTCCCGGACCTCTCGCAGATGCCGGAGGGTCTCAACGAACTGCCGCCCGGCTTGGACGGGATCGATCTATCGAAGCTGAAGTTCCCCGGCCAGAGGTGAGCGTCGAGCAGTCGCGTCCACTGCACGTTCGGGGTCGTGGTCTGCCCGACGGCGAGCCGGTCCAGTGGTGGATCGCCGATGGGATTCTGCGCAGCGAGCCGATCCCCGGGGCCGAGACCATCTTCGGAGCCGATACTGCACAGGGCTGGATCCTGCCGGGCCTGGTCGATGCGCACTGCCACGTCGGCTTGGGCCGCGCGGGGGTCGTCGAACTCGACGAGGCGATCGGGCAGGCTGAGACGGAACGCGACGTCGGCGCGCTGCTGCTGCGGGATTGCGGTTCTCCGATAGATACCCGCAGCCTGGACGATCACCCCGACCTGCCCCAGATCATCAGGGCTGGAAGGCATTTGGCCCGGCCGAAGCGCTACTCGGCCGGTTTCGCCCTGGAACTCGAAGACGAATGGCAGCTCCCGGACGCGGTGGCCGAGCAGGCCCGCCGCGGCGACGGATGGGTCAAACTCGTCGGCGACTGGATCGACCGCTCAGTCGGGGACCTGACGCCGCTGTGGTCCGATGAGGTCCTGGTGGCCGCGGTCGCCGCCGCGCACGCCGAGGGTGCCCGGGTCACTGCGCACGCGTTCAGCGAGGACTCGTTGCCCGGTCTGATCAAGGCCGGTATCGACTGCATCGAACACGGCACCGGGCTGACCGGGGACACCGTCGCGCTGATGGTTGATCGGGGCACGGCACTGGTACCCACGCTGATCAATATCGAGAGTTTCCCGGGATTCGCCGACGCCGCAAGCAAGTATCCACGCTACGCGGCGCACATGCGCGACCTCTACGCCCGCAGCCGGGACCGGATCAGTGCGGCCCGCGAAGCGGGGGTTCCCATCTTCGCCGGTAGCGATGCCGGTGCCTCCATCGCGCATGGCCGGATCGGTGACGAGGTCGAGGCCTTGAAAGGGATCGGCATGACGGCCACCGAGGCACTCGGTGCGGCGTGCTGGGACGCCCGGACGTGGCTGGGTCGCCCGGCGCTGGCCGACGGCGCACCCGCGGACCTGCTGTGCTTCACCGAGGATCCACGCTCCGGACCGGCGGTGCTGTCGCACCCGGATCGGGTGGTGTTACGCGGGCGGGTGTACTGAACTTGACCGCATCACTCGACCGCATCCCGGTCGTCCTGCGTCGGTTCGGTAGCGGTGAATCCGCTAGCCGTACTGGCGGAATCCCCAGTCGAGTAGGGCCCGGCCCTGATCCCAGAGGTCGTCTTCGCCGTACATCTGGACCACGACCAGTCGGTGCCCGTCGCGCTGAGCCATGCCGACATAGGTCTCCTGAGCCAGGATGGTGTAGCCGGTCTTGCCGCCGATATAACCGGGGTAGCTGCGCAGCAGCGGGTCTCTGCTGGTCAGTTCCTTGACGTCGTCGCCATCGGGAAACAACGCCGAGCGCTGGTGGATGATCTGGGTGAACAGCGGATAGTTCAGTGCCGCCCGGTACAGCAATGCCAGGTCATGGGGCGTGGAGACCGACTCCCAGCCGGGACCGTCCAGCCCCGACGGCGAACCGGCCCGGGTGGACCGGGCACCCAGGGCAAACGCCTTCGCATTCATCTTGGAAACGGCGATCTGGTAGCCGCCGAGCATCTCGGCGAGCAGATTGGCGGCGTCATTGCCCGACACCATCAGCAGCCCGTCCAGCAGCTGCCGCGCGGTGTAGACCTGGCCGGGGATCAGGCCCACGCAGGAGCATTCGACGTCCGTGCTGGCGGCGGTCGCCCGGATCGCGGCGTTGGGGTCGATCTGGTCCAGCACGACCATGGCCAGCAGCGCCTTGATGGTGCTGGCCGGTGCATAGGAACCATAGGGGTCTTTACCGCCGAGGATCTGGCCGGTGACCATATCGGCGACCAGCCAGGCCGCGGCCGGTCCGTCCGGCGGAGTGCCGGCAGACGTCCCGGCCTGAGGTTCAGCCACAACGACCGGTGCCACCTGCAGGGCCAGGATCAACGTCATCGCGACGCTCAGCGACGCGCGTCGCAGCCGGCGCGGCAGGTCATACATGCCGTTGAGGTTAGTGCGGCCAGACCGCGGTGAGGGCTCGGCGGGGTCTCTGATTGGT